>Ga0209489_101175_pt1 | contig 53254 bp, 22 predicted proteins | sample SiratrowhiteBW_FD_187527 | JGI IMG/M metagenome (GOLD analysis project Ga0209489, IMG submission 187527) | Root nodule microbial communities of legume samples collected from California, USA - Siratro white BW (SPAdes) (version 2) | ecosystem: Host-associated > Plants > Roots > Nodule | place...
TGTCCTTTTTAAGGGATGGTGGTTTTTTTTTATGTTAGTTTAAGATAATATATATATATATATATATATATATATATATATATATAATATCTTTGGATAGTATTTCATGATAACAAGAAGAAAATATGAAGAAAAGTAAAATAAAATAATATTTTTTACTTTTTGCATTAAAAGTATAGTTTTCTTTTCATTGTTACACTTTAGTATACTTTTAAGCCTAATAGGATTAATGAGTGAAAAAAACTCTATTACTTACTACGTGTTGCTATTTTTGTTCAAGTTCTCTCAATCAATCATGAATTCAAGAAATTTGAATGATTATAAGTTACAATCCACTTTAATATAATTATGGAAACAAAATTAAAATTATATGATTGTAATAATTATATTAAACCTAGTTTTGAACTAGATTTAGGCAAAAGTTTTCTTTCAATACTTTATCTTTTTAGCTCGCAAACATCTTAATTATAATAGTTTTTATTATAATTTTAATAGGATAGATTTGTACTTAATGTTTATTTTATGTATATCTCTTCAATTTAATTATAGAATTTTTTTTATTTAAAATATATTAAAATTAAATGTAACATTTTAGAAAATGATTTTTTTATAATAGAAGTGATAAAAGTGAAAAGGAGTACTTGAATATTTTAATATTAAATGAAAAATAAGTATTTATGGAAAACACTGATATTCAATATTCATTTTTACAAAACTATGTCTCTCTAGAAGTATGTTCTTTCTAGTTTATTTGTCTTTTCTCTAAAATTTTGGCCCTACTTGTCATCAAATTAGCTATCGAAAGTCACCCTTAGGCTTCTAGCGTAAGTAGAGCAAGGGTGTTTGATCAGATTCTTGATCAGAGAGTAAGTACATTTCTTTAGTTTATTTGTCTTTTCTCTAGAATTTTGGTCCTACTTGTCATCAAACTAGTGATCGGAGGTCACCCCTAGGCTTCTAGTGTCAAGTAGAGCAAGGTGTCCGATCAGATTCTTGAACAGAGAGTAAGTTCATCTTCCGCTTATTTTCTTTGAGTTAGTTTTCTAATGTTCTTAACTACTTTAGTAGTCTAGTATGCATGTGACCTCTAGTACACATGATAGATCTCTGTTAGTTCATGATCGTGGAGGTATAATCTGATCTTTGATTAGAGTTCTATGGTGCAAGTTAGGAGATTCTATGTGAACTATAGACTTGGAAGCTCTTTTTAAGAGTATGTTGTTTAACTAGGTAAGGAAAACTAGTTGCATGCTTTATACAAATCAACTATCTTTAAAGAGAACTCTAGGGTAGAAAACTTAAATATATAAATCTTTAATCATCCCTACTCAAGTTTTCCTTACAGGTCTGAACTAGTCATTGAACACTGAATGAGTTTGATTGTTTATTTTGTGTGATAAATTGATGTGATTGAGTAGTGGAATAATACTTGAATGTAATAGTGTAAGATCTATAAATTGATTTTGGTAGAGGTAAGATTGAATATGACCTGTGATGACATTGTAAGTGTGGATGGATTTTCAAACTAAATTTATTCGCTTAAACTGATTATAAGTGTAGCTTCAAAGAGTTGGTATCTTATATTTAGATATGTTGTAGTATGTTAATTAATTCTTGATGATAAGTTAGTAGAATGAGATTGATTATTTTAAATGAGTTGAAGTTGTTTGAATGATTTATGTAGCTTTATTTGGTACAATGATTGAGTTATGATTGAGATTGAATAACATTCATGATTATGTAATTCTTGAGATATTTGAGATTGAGATTGAAAAGTGAATGATATGATATTGATAAAGTATTGATTGAGGTGGTCAGGATCTAGACATAATATTTTCATAAAAGAAAATACCCGTGTCTAGGTCAATTAGGATGTGCATTGACTAAGGATTCGTGCAATAGTGATTGATATCCTAACTCTACTATTAATAGCAATCAAATAGATGAATATTACTAGGTGGGAGTTGTGTAGATTCACGGTTTAAAGTTGTATGACAGATGCATATCTCAGAGTCTATTCAATGTACGAGTCTTTAGAAAGTATAATTGTGTCTGTCTATATAGTTTGAGGTCATGAGTTCAGACTTTTATATGAGTTGGATGATAGATGATGTGAATAGATAATTATGTTCTACATGTTATCTATATGTGATCAATTTAAGATTATATGAGAAATCTTTTAAATACTAACTTGTCATTTCATGTTTGTGTTGGTGTGTTTGTTTCTTATATGTGATTATCGTATTATACATGGAAGCATGTAATGTTGCAAATAAGCCAGTCGAAGATACTCTTGATTGAGCCTGTTGCGGATTTTCTTTAGATTTTTTGAAAAAATCTTCATTTTGTTTATATTTAAATGTATTTTATTTTAAAATTCCTATTTACACTTGTCGGTAACCCTTATTTACAACCGACAAATGCATTACATCTTTTCCAATGCACCTATTGTATAAACATCAGAGAGTGTTTATAAGTGTAATTTTGTGATGAAACTAGTGTATCAAATGTAATGATTGGTAGCCCTCATATACTCATCATCTATCTAAGTAAAGACCTATTAGATAAAGGATTCAAACAAAGGTGTTTGCATCTCATCCATCAAACAAAACCATAATAACATATACATTTATCTAATTGTTTAGAAATAATTAATATATAATACGCCTTTGTTCAACTAATTAAATCAAATTTTTACTTATGAGAAGACTTGACACTCATATCTTTTGATTCAATAGAATAACATGACAAATTACATATAGAATGACAATTTACATATATAGAATGGTCATCAACTATGGATTAGTTCTATAATTAGATGGAACACAATGTCAGACATTTCACTTAGGTAGAATAACATAAAGGAATGAAAGATGAACCAAAATAAAACAAATAATGTGAGAAGAAGAAATTAAAAGAGTATACCAATGTAGTTTTTTAACTTGCAAAATATTCTCTAGCAATATGAAAATTATGTCTATTTAATTCTCTTTATAGTACTTATGCTTTTACTCCTCTTTTTCTATTAGTCTTCAACTATTATCTTTTTTTTTTTTCATTTTTGTTTCTCGTCTTCCTCGATCATCTGTTTTTGTCTCCTTCCTTCTCAATACTTAGGTTATATTTATGTAAGAAAGGATAAGACCTTATGAGTGTCACTTACTATATTTTTATTTAATTTTTGTCTTTTATTAAATCATAATTATATTTAAATGAACATCAATATTATTTATTTTCTTTATATTTTTAAACTTAAAAAAAAATCTTTTACATATAGTTAAAATAAAAAAAGAACTACAATATTTTTTATAAGAAAATACTAAACACTTATTTCTCATATATATTTTTAATTTTTTTATCCTCTTTTATCAACTTTTAGTTGTCCAAAACTTATTCACAAAAAACAAAACTACTATTTTGTCTTCAATAAACAATTCTTTCTTCTTTGTAAATAGTTCTCTATTATTTGTATATCCTAAGAGTAATAGACTTACAATGAGTTGAAAATTGTATTTAATTATTTATTTTAAGATGTCATCCTAAATCTAGTTAATGAAAACTTTCCAATCTTTTTTATAGACACCTCTGTAGGTGTGTAAGTTAAGAGTGATTAGTAAGTTATATAAAAACTTGTAGAATATTCTAAAAAAATACTTGTGTTTTCTTTTATAAAAAAAATAATAAATGTGAAACATAATTGAGTGTTTCAATTCATATACATTTACACAAATGAAAATTCAGATATTGTAATTACAACTTCGTAATACTTCTTTATAAGATGTACAATAAAAAATAAAAAAATAACAACTCCCTACTACTTGTGTGGTTGGTATTGAAAGATACAAGTAACCTCTGAAGATAGTTGTATTAATAGATATTAGTGGAGCTTTATTAATTTGTCAAAAACTGTTTACAGAATAGGTTGAGACAAAAAAAAAATCCATATAAAAATCTTATATTTATTCTCTGCATATTATCTTCTATAATTGTTTGAACTAAGCCTTTGACTATGTTTTATTGTTTACAAAAATAAATTTATATGAATATCATTTTTTTCTTTAATCACATGCAAATAATCAAAATTAAAGTCCGATTAACTTTTTTTTCATACAAAACTATACTATAGACGATAGTTTAACCTCTTCTTGTGTTTTAACTTTTACAAACGAAAGGTCATGGAAATTTTAAAATAAAAAATATTTAAATTCTGCAATTAATTTAACATCTTTGCTCGGAAAACTTAAAGGGCATGAGTTAGAAATGAGTATACATATTGAACTAGAAGGGAGTAATAAAAAAAGAAAAAGTAAGGTTTGACTCTAAAGTCATGAACTTAAAAAAAATAAAAATAAAAATAAAGAGAAGAGAAATTTATGAAAGAAAATCTTTCCTTCTTTTCCAAGAAGCTTGAAAGAATCTTGAAGAATAAAAGTAAAGAGAAGAACTTCTCTCGAAATAGATACTTCAATAATAAATATAATTTTACTCCATGTAAATTTACTTATTTTAATTATAGTAAACCGGTACATATCAAGATTTTAAACCCAAATTTACAAAAAAGTAAAAATACGAAAAAAAGAGAAGTGAAAAGTTAGGAAAATTACGATGACATCATAAAACCTATATATCTAAAATGAGAACGTAATCAATATCATTAATACTGTGATATAAAGTTAGGAAGTAATGTGTATTTTAAAAAATAAGGCCTGTAAAATATATTTTATTTATGTATCTTAAAATAATTTTTCCAAATCAAAATACTAATTTCAAATCTTAGAAGGACGAAAAAGAAAGGAAACAATTTCATAGAAATTAAAACAGAAATCCATACACTTTATAAGACTCGAAAACAATTATTTCAATTTTTTTTATAAAGAGTAAAATCAAAATTCAGTTATTTTATAAGGAATTAAAAATATATTTAACGAAAATAAAATAAGATGGATGTATCACGAGTTGAGTTGAAATTTAAAAAAAAAAAAAAAGAGAGTATAATTTCGGCATTAATTTTATGATGGAAAGTGATAGTTCAAAATGGATCTACTTCCACTGAGACAAAGCATACTTTAAAATTAAGGGGTTAGTTGGGTGTCTTATTATAGTGGATTAATGTTTATTTTCTTAAAATATATTACTATAGAAAAATATTCCTTAACTATGTAAATAATTAATGTTTGTTAGGTATAGCTTGACTTATCATCTTTAACCAATAAAATTTTGTTTATATTTAGAAAACTCAAACCCAAAATTTTCAGTGATACCAATAAGTTGTTTATGATTGATGTTTACGTTTTAGTTAGCTAGGAGAGTGTGTTATTGAGTGAACGGCAATTAGTGGTGTTAATTAACGTTAACAAAGGTTTGATGCTATATACTTTCCTTGTTGTGTTGTTTGACAGCGAAATTAATTAATGACAAAAAATAATGAAGAAAAGGAGAGATACGAATCAGAATTGATGTGGTTTTTGACAAAGATTGAAGCATTTGTTTTTTTGAGAACTAAAGAGGGTGGTTGAGAGGGATGGTGATGGGGCCTTCAAGGGTCGCAATGTTTGAAATAGAATTACTCACAAACTGCACTTTCAAGGATTGGAAGATTAATTCTTATCTCTTTTCTTAAAAAAAGAAATGAAATAATTCGATGAAGTTAAGAGTAAGGTAGTCAGAATCGAAATTTTAATTATAAAATTGTAGGATCATATGATACATAAGATATATAATTCAAATCTTATACATAATAGCGACACAATTAAATAAAAAAGTAAAATAGTAATATTTATAGAGTTTAGAATGTGTGTTATACTAACTGTTTACATTATTGTATTGATGGATTTAGTTCAAATAAAACTTAACTTTATTTAAAAATTAATGAAATTAAAATTTTACAATTAAATGTGTAGTTCTAATACTACCTGTTCTAATGTTCCATCTCAAGTTCAATATTTCGATCTCAAGTTCATTGAGATAACATCGCTAGAGTCAATAACTACATTTCAAGTATTGTCTGCTCTGGAGTCTAGAAGTTCTGTTTTGTCTTTAAAATAGGAAGTGTTAAAGAAAAAAGATGTATTTAAACTGATTTTGACCTAGACTCCTAAGCAATGTATTAGGTATACTGGAACACTATCCAATTAAAATTAATCCAATTCAATTTGATATTGTGTCATCAACCTTAAACCTAATTACTTTATATGTAGATTTAGTTTTAATTAAAATAAATTTCAAACCTAATTAAAAATTAAAAGTATTTTTTTAACTAATCATCTTCTTATATGAATTAATTCCAATTAAAATAAAACTCAATCAATCTCAGTCACATGCCCATATTATTAGAGTAACATAGTTTATAAAAAGTAAAAATGTTTATATAAAAAGTAAAAATGTTATCAACTCTTCACAATTTTAACGATATCTCGATGTAATTACCTTGATTGGGAGACTTGAAATCTATCAACATCCTTTTCTATTTTCATATCAATTTGGACATGCATGGATCATCCCTTCCTTCAATTCAACAGTAATGTGACAAGTTAATAAAAAAGCATTAATTTCTCCCCTGGTGGGACATTTTGCAGTGAATAAAAACAATAATGATCATTAAAATGGACCTGATGCAATGTCACCTAAATCATCACAACACAAGAATTTCCCTATTACCGTAATCCATATGTGCATGTGGGGCAATCAAGAGTGTAACACTTCTATCAAAGAGTTTAACTCAATGGGTTAACATATAGCTTCCTCTATTTATATATATTGTGCAAAATATTCATACAATAGAAACTCACCCATGTTTGATAGTTATTCAAAAAGCTATTCTCACAAGCTAGAGTTATAGAATTATGAGTAAGATTTTTAACATTGATAATTTTATATAGGTTAGATTTATATCAACGTAAAGTGTGCATTTAATTAAAACTCATCTTGTTGAGTTGGACCCTACAAGATCTCTTAAAAACTTTCATATGTTGAGATATATCTTTCCAAACGCTCAACTTGAATTTTTTTTTCTTGTCCCTAACATATTAATTGTGTCCTTCACGTTAAATATTTAATAAATAAATAAGATAGTAAACATATGCAATCATTATGTACTTGAACTATTTTAATACATTTTTATTTAGATAGACTTTAATTATCCATCAATATCGACTTTAATTATCCATCAATATCGACTTTAATTTTAAATTAATTTTCTAATCATACGTACGTGTAATCTAATTATAGTTAAATAGTAATACTGCGATATTATTGGTTGAGTGTGCTTACAGTAACAATGCCATCAGAATTGATGATAAGTATATTTTATAAGGGATGTAAATATAACAAAGAATTGGATTCTTCATGGGTTAGGTAACTCCCTCCATAATAGAGTAAGTTTATTGCACTAATTGATTTATTAATATGGGGTTAACCTATATTAATTAGGGCACTAGGCTCGTTCAAGCCTTTCTTATACTCAGAATGGAGATTCTTTGGAGCCTCTGCAACAACAGAACATTTTTTTTTTCTCTAACAAAAGATTTAACCATTGATGATCATACATTAGGTAGAGTTTAACAAATCATGCAGCATCGAACATAAATGAGGGAGGTGATTCTTATTCTCAATTAAATGGTTCACTTTTTTTTTTTCACAAAATATAAAAAAGGTTCACCTTGTTTTTTTCTTTTTAAAACGAAAATAATTAAGAGACTAACGATATATTTCCAGAAGTTTATTCGAAAAAGCTTTTTGAGAGATTATTAGTAAAATTTGTTTATATCAGTTTCTGAATAAATTAATTTAAGAGAAACTTCGTGTATAACTTTTATATGTATTTTCTAATTATAAGTTAATTTCAGTTCATTGAAAATAATATTTATTTATTTCTAAAAACATTGTATTCATTAAAAACTAAAAGTAAATAGAAGAACAAATACAGGGAAGTAAAAGAGGGAATGGTGGAAACTCGTCCTTAGGATTCGTTTGTGACATTATAAGAACTCTACATGCATGAATCTCGCTAAATTGGTCCCTGCCAAACTTTTCTTTGTTTCCCTATAAATGGTAGACTTTATAAGTTACATCTAAAATTTATCATTCAAGACAAGTGGTCCAAAATTTAGGGTAAAATTTACTTCCTTTAAATGTTTGAAGTTCAGTTTTAGTTTTTAATTTCTGTTTCTGTTAGTCTTTTTTTCAAATGTTATTTGAATATGGTATAAACGTAGTTTTGCTACAACTCGAGCATACTTAGAAACTTACTATAAATCTATGATAAAAAACAAATTAAGTTTTTGACTAGTATCAAACATTATATATGTAGAAGAATATATGCTTTTTGGTTTCTAGTTTAATATTACAAGAAGAATGCAAATCATGGTTCACTACGTTATAAAAGATGTATGGATATATTAAAGAAAAGTACAAACCTATCATATATTTGTTAGGTTTTTGTTAAGAGAAATGTTAGTAATATTTGACATTGATGAGTTATAAGAATTCTATATAACAAATTCAAAGATACCAATTTTAATCTAAAACTTGAAAGAATTAAGTATACTTTTTTTTTTTTCTATAAATATTGTTGTTTACCAAACCCATATTTAGAATTCTAATCATCTCCCATTTTAAGTATGAGTTTCTTTCACATTGATATTTCTCAAACAACAATGATTATTTATATGTACCGTCATTTTAATCACAACGAGACATACCTACTCAAAATACATCTTGTGGATTATTCTCCAATTTTGGTGATGGTTAAATTTTGTCAAGTAATATGAATAATATTTTTAATGAAATTTTATGTTTAGGAATGTGTTTTTCATTATCAAAGTTTTTAAGAAACCAAATCTAAGTAGTATCCACAATTTATTGACATTATCATAAGTGAATAAACCTTCAAACATATAATCATACTATTTTTTTTATTAAAATAACAGTTTCTAATGAGTAGAGTTGAAGGCATAAAAACTAAGATTTGATGGCTAACTCAAATAGAGGTACATGATTAAAACTAAACAATAAGGGAATTAAGTTGAGATGTTGGCAAAGAGAAATATGTTCGGTTATGATAAAAACTCATTATTAAATCCAAAGTTATACTTGAGGGGGAGACAATTACAAATTCAAGTATTAATTGAAAATCTCATATTAAAAAGAAATAAAAAAATTGAGTAACATATAAAATGAAAAGTCTCACAAACACTAGGTCTTAAGATTTTGATAGGTCTTAAGATTTTGATTTTAAATTAGTATCATACAATCTTCAATGGATTACTCATAACTTATTAATGTTGAATCTCTCCATGAAAAATTTCTCATATATTAATGTCATGTTTCATTTTTCTCTTTACTCATTTCTTTTAATTGTTATTATTTAAAACAATTCTATCTACTCACTAATTAAATTATCATCACCTTTTTTCATTAAGTTTTGAAATTTGATTCCAAATTTTGACTCTTCATATGTTTGATAGGGAAGAAATAATTACATGAAACACTTTCGTCCCACTTGTCCCACAAAATAACCACTTCTATTCAATTTTCTTTCTAAAGGCTTTTATGTATAACCTTTAACTTGCTTAGCATAAATATCTTATGCCAAGCTAGGGAAATATTACTAATTATTTTGAAGTCTTATGCTTTTTATTTCTTTTAAGATTAAGTAGATGTAAAAATATTTTTCACCCCAAGTGGCAATATTTAATTTTCTTGTTGTGTTACTCTGCACACCAAGCTCCACCCTTCAAGAAAATTGTCATTATTCTGACAGTCATTTATTGATTCTGTCTTTTATAGTTTGCAATATCTTCTTCTGTGATTTGCTGGAATATGTATTACTTCAAAGAGATCCCAAATATTAATAATATTTATTTACATATTTATGCAGTATTTTCGTTTCTCTTTTTTTCTTATTATGCTCTTTATTTTCATTTTTTTCTTATTTTCTTATTAGATAAGAGTTTATTAGAAAAAAAAATGTTTAAAACTAGTTCCACGCATACAATAATGGTCTAATTTAATGTTCGTGGTTGTAAATCCAAATCATTGAAAATTTTCATTGAGAATTTAGCATAGAAAAAGTTGAAAAAATTTCTTAATCTAAGTATTCATATATAAACACGATGACAATCTTATGATCTATGTGAGTTTAAATTGTATCAATGAGAGTTTAGAATTTCTTTCTTTCACTTTTTTCGTAAAGAGTTTTACACTCAAATGAACCTTCTTTCTTATTAAGAAGAAAGTCCCTCTTCTCTTGATATTCAATTTAACCTTCCTCCTCAAATAAGTTATACATCAACATCCCAACTATATTATATTTAACATGAAATATAAAATATTTAAAAATATATTCAGAACACAAAAATTGACATTAGTACAATAGCGATTCTATAATCTACAATTGTATTTATGATGTAAATTCGATACTATCAATTAGTTAGCATCAACTTTTCTTATTTTAATTTTAATTTTTATATTTTTTTAGTAAATAGAATATGTCGCAGAAATAATGTAGCATATTTAATATACTATTTTTAATTACTGTTTAGAATGTCTAGACATTAAAATTCTTTTGATAGTTAAAACTAGAATACTTTTTCTCACTATCATTACAACGACAACAAAACTAATTGACGAGGGATATTCATTTAAGAACATGTGTTAATTACATTTTCTTTTAATAAAATGAATGAGACATTCAACATGATAATTAATTAATAATAATAATAACAAAATTTACTAAATAATTAATATTTATAAATAGATAACAATAATTATCAATCTGAATCCATCGTGATAATATTAAAAAAAATGATCAAATATAATTTAATTATTGTATTTTTATATATGACTATCATGTATAACATCTAAAATCAAGACTTAAATTTAATATTCTCCATAAAAATATCAAACGATGATATCCTCGTAAGAAATAAGGTAGAATTTTATAATTTATTAAATGAATCTTAGATTTACCATGATAATACTAAATTCTATAAGAAAACTATATTTATATTATTTTGTAATAAAAGGAACTTGTATACATATATACTAAATTTGTGAGAAATAAAAAAAAATATGAAATATTATTTGTAAAGTATTATGAATAAAATAAAGTTATAAAAAAAAGTGGGAACACAAATACAAGAATCTACAGAAAGAATTTTTAATAAGTAAACATTCATTAATTTTTTTTTTCTCACTTTCCTCCTAAGGGTAGAATAACCTTGTATGGACTAGTTAAGAGAAAGAAGAAAAAAATCCATCAAATATGAGATTCGATAATAAAAAGACGAATCTTTTCTAATTTTATCTTTGGAAAGAAGAGAAGAAATATTTAATTATATATATATTAACCTTACTTAAATTAGAAGTATTTCTGGTTTAAAATGACTATTAAAATTGCAAAGTTTCACCCATTTATTTTATTTTTACTTACTTTAATATACTTGCCTTAATTAGAGTCATAAATATAAATATAAACACTCCAACTGTCTTTAGAAAAGGAAGAAAAGATTTTGAATTTACCTCTCATAATCTTAATCCAATTCAAAGTATTTATAGGTGAAAATGATAATTAAATAATATCAACTAGAATGATTATTGCATTTGAGTTGTAAAACCTCTACTTGTTCCATTTCAGATGATTAAATAATACCAATTAGAATGATTTTAACAACTAATAGGTGATTAGTCAATCTCTCACTCATGAAAACACCTTTGTGAAGCACAACACTATGAGAAGAATTTGTTAACTTTTGAACTCCTTGGAAAGCAAATTATTGTAATCAAATTTGTGTCAACTTCAACTTCAAATCCTTATTATATATATTTTCAGTGGCTCTTTCCTAATCTTCAAACACTTTCTTCATTTAATACACCAAGACTTTATTTAGAAGGAGAATCATCAAAGTTTCAAAATCCAAAATATCTTAGACACCAACAACAACCTAGTAGTGATGTGAATTAATTGAAGATGGAGACTCATATTTTATACAAAAATAGGCTAACTACAAGGCTTTGTTTTGTGGAACACTTTGAATGTTGAAAAGTGATTTTATTATGGTCCGCGTGACCATAATTAAACTTATTTAGCAAAAGAAAACTCTTTAAGGCATGTCCTTTAGTACAAAACACTGGACTGAGAATATTGCATAGATTGGAGGGTTTTGCCTTATTATTATACACGTTTTGTCACCATAGACTTCACGAATCTTTGATTCTCAGTGTCTATGGCTACCACCTTTCATACCCAACTTCTCTATTTTATATGCAAATTCCAAAACCCGCCCACTATGCAAAAACTCTTCAAAACAAAAACAAACACATTGACACTGACACACCTACTCACAAAATAAACACCAACATAAAGGAAAATTACTCTATCATTTAATGCTCTACAGTTTGGAAGGAGAAAAAATTCATCACACACAAAAAAAAAATTAAAAGAAAAAAAAAAAGAGAATATGTGTATATATAGGTAAGAAACAATAATCAAGCAACCTCAGCCACAGGACAGGACACTACGTCTTCTCCTCTCTCTTTCTTTTTTAAGGTTCTCTCTCTTGGTTCCCTGCCTCAACTGAAAACGACTGCAAGCAACCTGTGGTCTCCTTCTGTATATATCCTTTTTATAATTTTTTTTATATAATTCACAAAAATTAATAAAATAATAATATTATTAAATCACATTCACACACCGACTCCTTCATCACTTCTCTCTTCTTTCTCTATATAAACACCCTTGCTTTCTCTCTATCTTCTGCTTCACTTTTTCATCTCTTTTCTTTCTCTTTGCTTCTTTCTTTGTGATCTATCATCAACCATGGTGGACCTTCAAACCGTTTGCTGCATGTGTGGTGACGTTGGTTTCCCTGACAAGCTTTTCCGCTGCAACAAATGTCGTCACCGATTCCAACACTCGTATGTTATTCTCATCTCCTCAACCATACATACACATGCATCTTTCTTTATCATGTCATACAAGGATCCCTTTAATTTGATAGCTACATGTAACTACATCACCTCTTTCTTTGATTCCATCATATCCATCATGCATATGCACATCTACATAATCATCAACCATATACATGCCCATCAGTTCTTATAGCTTAATGTTATATGAACACATGCACACAGAATATTCTTTTTTTGTGGATTTTTTGAATGAGGTTAATTATTGTAACTTGATTAATCATTCAGGTATTGTAGCAACTACTATGGAGAACTGGTTGAAATAGATATATGTGATTGGTGTCAAAGTGAAGCAAGAAGTTACACAAGGCATGGTGTTACTATTGGGTCGAATTCCAAGAAATCAATGGCTGGAACCACAACTCGATCAGAATATTCTGGAGAGAAGATCAAGCACCATGAAGAGGGTAGTTCGAACTTGGAGAAGGGGAAGAGTCCTACTCCTTCACCAAGACCCTCTACAAGAAGGTACAAGCTTCTGAAGGATGTAATGTGTTGAAAAAGGAACAACAGACAAAGGAATCCTTATGCAGCAAGAGAATAGAGTATATATACTATTAGTGTCTGTTAGGCTTCTCCAAAGGGTTAATTTAGTTTTTGTAAGTTTATTAATAGTGGTAGCTTTGTAAAGACTGTTTGCTTATGCGTGTTCTACTTGTTTTGTTATAATATTAAGTGTCCCTTTCCATGAACTTGTGAATAGAATGAAGCTTCAAGTTCATTGTATTAGCAGTGGCATAATCTACTTCTATGACATAACTTTTCACCTATTTTGTGGCTAGCTTCTAGGCTGATCTTTGTTTTAATTAATTAGTATAATTGTTTCTTCAACTGAGATGCAGCAGAAAACACAGATTCAAAGATTTTTCATGCATGTGCATCCTCTTTTTGTTACATGTTTTCTGATGTAATGCATGGTACATGAAGTAGCTTTCTTGCATGACCTTTGTAACTCGCGAAGTGATGGAGAAATTATATTTTATAGAATCCAAATTCCAGACGGAAAGGTTTAATTATGCTGACACATTGGACATACACGTATAAGCAAATACTCTCTGGACTACCATATATGAAAAGAAAGTATTTTTTGTTGAATATGGAAATAAAGAATCAAAATAAATTTAACTGTTATTTTTTATCACCATAAAATGAGTTTATTTTACTTATGTTGGAGTTACCTAGATAAGGGATAGATGTGAAAGAGAGTTTGACTATGGTGATAGGATTGAACCTCCCATTTGCTTTGATAGTGAGTCTAAATTGAATGCACTGGTTCAACTTTTGGGAGAAGAATTCAGAGTACCTGAAGCCTGCTAGCTTTTGCAGATTCATTGAAGGCCTTTAATTGCTAGGCCCTCTCTATTATTGGCCATGTCAAAAGAAAATCAAGGGTCTCCATTTCAAAGTGGAGAACTTGTACCTTCAAAGTTTTTTTATTTTTTATTTTGTTTCATGTATAAAACACATGTCACTGTTCAATCTCAACAACATCTGTAAATGGTAGCTATGCAGGCAAGAATTTTTTGGATTTTGTTTTAGTAATTTTCAGGAGAAAAAAATGAAAAAGAAAAGAAAAACGTGTCATGATTTATGAAGTGTTAGTGATGAGTAGTACTCTTATTATTGTGGTGGTTGCTTTTAGACCATACATTTTGATCTCAGATATTGTTTCCTTCCAAGTTTGGACAGTACCGGATAGTAGTTTATGAAAAAATATCTCCAAAGTACACACAAGTTTGATAAGGCATTTTCTATACACTTTCTATACACTGTGTCTGTTCTGACCATTTATTAAAAATCAAAGAAATTAATGTGATCTTAGTGTCATTAAACTCCTATAACTAAATCATGTGATGTTTCTCTATGTTATCTTCCCAGTCCCTTCAAATATGAATTACTATTCCACCTAAAATTGGAACATTCACTCAAAAATTAAAGTTTTTTACAATCAATTTCTTGGAATAGTAAAAGAAGAGAGCCAAATATATGATGGCATAGTTGGTTGAAAAGGACTATTAGTCTTTATAAAGAGGTGTAAACACTTTGTTATTTAATTAATTTGTTGATAAAATATGTAAAAATAAAAAAAAATATAATAATAATAAATTGTGTAAGAAAACAGACGATAATATTTTAAAAACTAATAATAGTTAGGTGATAAAATATGCAATTAAACTAAAATAATTTGCAAGATATTAAAAATAAAAAAAACTAAAAATTAAATGTATATATAAACAAATACGACCTATAAAATAACATTAAAAATAAGGATTAATAGCATATTTTATTATTGAATTTTTATAATTTTAAAATTATATTCTTTTACCTTTTTATGAGTGAATTTTAAAATGAAATATGCATTATATTATATTTTAAATTAAACATTAATGTCTCTCAAATAAAATGATTAAAAATAATATTTCAAAAAATTGAAAAATAAAAAAATAGATATTAATGTCTCCTAAATCCAATGATTAAAAATAATATTTCAAAAAATTGAAAAATAAAAAATAGTTAGATAATTAAAATAAAGAATTATCCACAATTTATATTTAAAATTTTAATAATTATTATTAATTTAATAACGGAGGATAATATGCACAAGTTTGCACTTGTTTTTTTTTTTTTTAATATTTGGTGTATACCTATATTGTATAAATTAATATTACAACTTTTGAGTAAAATAAACATTAAATGTTGGTTTATATACATGATAGCCAAAAAATTATGAAATGATTCTTTACTGACAATAATATGATTTTTTTTTTCTTTCACCAGCACTTCTTATAATTCTTTCATATTATGAATCAATGGATTAGAAAAACATGATAAAGATAAAAAAAAATATTATTGCTAAAAGATATACCTATCAGGATAGTTTACAATATTAGTGTTTCTTTAATTTATAATCCCTAATCTTGATAGTTCAATTTTTATAAATTTAGTCTTTATAATTTTAAAAATTTATAACTTATATCTAATATTTTATTTTGTTCAATTGAATTTATATCTTGAGTGTTCATGTTAAGGCGTCATAAAATTTTTAATTAATTAAATTATAACAATAAATGTCTACAAAATTTAATGTCGAACCAAAATTTGGATATTTTAAAATTGAAAATAAATTAAAGATTAATAATTAAATGGAATTGAATTATAAATCACGAAACTAATTATTTAAAAATGTCTTTTATATTGTGTATTATTTTTGTCCAAATTAGAGTTAGAATTGGAGATGGAGAAGGAACAATAGTTATAATAACCTTAAGAATTTGTGGTAGAAGGACTTTTATTATTTAGTAGTGTGTGATTTTTTGGTTTGAACACTATTATCAAGTTGAATTTATTCAAAGTTTAGGACAGAGAATAAGAATGAATAACATATATATGGAATCCTATGCATAATCTATTAATTAACCATTTAGAATGGTTTATCAAGAACAAGATGTGCAAATTTAACAAAAAGAGCATTTTGTTAGTTTAGATGTGAATCATATAAATTGAATAATATTACATATACAGGATTAAACTCAAGTATTAAGCAAATATGTATTAAGTGAGAGATGCCATCTTGAAAACCTACCTTGGATGTGTCTTGTGATCTTAGGTAACAACCTACTTCCTAGGAAACAAGGACCATAATGTTATGTTGTGTCAGCGTTGCAGCAACAGTGGTTTCTTCGGTGTATCGGGGAAGTAACACCATTAACTCTTTCTCTATATCATCGCCATTTTTGCCTTGAACTGATAAATTGTGGTGGACACATTTATCTCATTGTAGCAGCATGTTTCAACCACGTAATTGGTGTTAGCCCTACACAACAGTAATAGTAGCAGACCCTTAATCTGCAGTCCAATGATCGCAGCTTACATTGCTTCCTACATGCAGAAATGTAAAATATGACTTTTTTTTTATATGTCATGTCACGAGGGTAAGTAACTCATACCTAATCCCCTTTGAAACAAACAAATGATGAACGAAGTTTCATTTATGTTTATATAAGAAAAACTCATACCTAACTTTACTTGGATATTTTTAACTAAATTTTCTCAAAATTTTTGAATTAGTTATAGATATTTTATATTTATGATGGAAGGAAACATGTTACTTTCTTTGAAGCTCCAAAAGAGAATACTGCTGATAATTGAAAGTTATTGACTTTCAGAGTGTTTTTTTCTTCTGATAAATCTTACTGTTATATATATTAGAAGTACAATGAAACTTAAGTACAAGATAACTCGGTTTCTGGTCCTGATTATTATAATAAGGATAAACACACATACATAAAGTACATATGATTGATAAATTCTGACAAAATAAATAAAAAGATCTCATTCTTTATTTGTTTTTACATATATCCATATTTTTCTTTTATATAATCTATCTCTATATAGATAGTAACAAGTAATTGCTCATACATCATTTGTTGTAATAAATAAGAAAAATAAAAAGTTATACAAATTATCGTAATCATTTCAATCTGATTTCATATGGTCAATGAATAAACCTAAAGTAACATATTATATGATACCTGTGACAATATGAGCTACTTATGGTACATTTAACATGTAACTTAAATGGTCACCACATTCATGTAAATTAAAAAAATGTATAAATTTATATACATGATGTGAAATTAATGTGAAAAAGAAAATTTGAGCAAAATTGGGTAAATAATAAGATTTGATCCTATATGGAAAATAAGAACATTACTTTTTTCTTCAATACAATGCATGAACCTTTTAAAGGATGAGATCCATAAATGTGACAATATTTTGAGAAAAAAAAATAGATATTTAGATGAGATTATTGAATGGAAAGTGACATCATGAAAGCTTCTATGTCTCAACCCTAGCTATGAAGCTACTTTGGGAAAAGAAATGAGAAAAAATAAGAAGGAGAAAGAAGAAACAAGTGAGGCTTTATCTTATCCATTTGCATGTGGAATATCTTGGTACTTTAAAATCTAAGTGAACACGTTAAAGCCAAATCTTACTCATAAAACAACTTTATTTTTAGTCTTTTAGGAAAAACAGAACATATATGTGGTCAATTTATGTAACAAGTGGATTGCACTATTATGTTGTCAGCTTTACAATACACACGTAATCTTCGTTTTTACTCACAGATGGACGTTGATATGATTGGATAAATCACCATGAAACACTTTTTCTTTTTCTAAGGCTAAGAAATTATTAAGCAAAGAGAACCCCGATTTCATATTCAATTTTAGGTCTACATTATGTGAAAAAAATTGTATTTATTATCCTCTTAACAAAAAGTTTTAATGTTAGGAATAACGTAGCTTGTGTTATGATATAGAAATGAATGTCGAACTAGGTTGGATTAAATTTTGAATAAAAGAAACTCAATAATAAGGTATTAGTTAGGTTCAAATTAATCCAAGATTTAAAAAATACTACTATTTGAACAGAATTAATCTAAACAACAACGTACTGGTTGGGTTTAAATTAATATAATCTGATTCTATACAAATGTATACTGTTGTTTTTTAGAAAAAGAAAAAAAAAATATTCATCTTAAAATTGCAATTAAAAGACATAAATAATGTTTTTATTGAAAAAATTTATGTATAAAAATAAAAAAAGATCTGTGTATAATAATGAAATAAGTAAACTACACTGATCACTCTAAAAAAGCTTCCTAGATTTATTTTTTTTATCGGTAATAAAGAATCTCAAAAGGATTATTGAACGAGTAAAATAGTTTTTTTTTTTTTATAAAAAGAAGGTTATGATATTTTCATATTTTAATATAATAGTAAAATATTAATTAGTTTTCTTATAATAATTTATTTTGGTATAAGTTTTAATCCATTTGGTGGACCAATATAAGCATCAGGTGGATAATTAAAGTGATGTGAAATTTTGACATGTTTTTTTTTTCTATACATTATGTACTTTTACTACTTTTCTCTGCAGTACAAAATATTTTATAATCAATATTAGCTAAAACTTAACCAATCTATTGGTCAAATATGGATTCCTTTATGGTTTGGTTTTAATGTATTTCTTCAATTAAAAGATAATGTGATATTAAATTTAATGATAATAATTTTCTGACTGATTTTATCTTTCATAAATTATTTGGTAAAAGTATTTATTAAGATTTAAAAAAATTCTCTTGACTCAAAACCACAAAAAATATTTATTGCAAAAAAGTTTAATTCTTTTATTTCTTTAGTATTTCTTTATTTAGGTCTCAAAAATAATAGGAACGGAGACAAGGTTAGCATTCTATGGGATTCGATTCATTTTTTTTTTTTACTATATTTCAAATTCAAATTACTAACTGAAGATATTAATAATAAAAAAATATCATCAAATCATTGAGAAAATCATCTAAAATTTATTCCACAAATTAATAGATGTTATAACCAGTAAATTTGTTGGTGCAACACCCCTATTCCATTGTGTCAATTGTGCATGTATTGTATGTTATACCTTATTTATTTATTTATTTATTGTACATAAACTACAAGGATGAACTCATATTTGAGGTATAGTAATTTCTAACCATTTTTAGTCGTTAATTATTTTAATTTTAATAAATAATTTTATTGAAGCATTTCTCTAAATATATATCATCAAATAATGACCTGTTACTAGACTTAATAAAATATTATTAACTTTAATCTCGTATCATCACTCAGTGACAATAATTGAAAGAACACGTTAAAATCATAGAATGCTTAAAATATGATATACCTAGATCGGTCAAATTTTGAGCTAATGTACTAAAAACCAAAATTATAAAATGCTTTTTACTATAAACAAAAAATATCAAAACTTATGTATGAAAAACAAAAATCCATGCCAAATAAACAATTTTCACACTGTGGTTCACCTCAAATATTTACTGTTATAGTTAGCTATCTACTTAATGAAATTGGTTAGAACTTAAGTAGAAATAAATCTATTGTATAAAAACTAGTATTTTTTTTTTCAGTTACTCAAAAGATGAAAATGATCAAAACATTTTATATAAAAAAACACATTTTACCCTTAATAAAAGACACTGACGTCGACGAAAATTTGCTCATAAACGACATTGCCATATTTACAGACCACGTTGGCCAGCAATCTTTTTTATTTTTAAATTGCATTTTTATGTCTTTGGGTCAACCTTTGCACATATTTAAGAATATAGAGAAACGGATAAGTGTGTAGATTTTTATTTTTCTTTTTCAACAACCTTAAGTTATCGTTTAGGATAAGAACAATTACAAGGATTATTATTATGCACGTGCAATTGAAGCAAAAGAAAGGGCACTGAAGCTGAGAACAGACTAAAAAAAAAGTATTATCAAAAGAAAAGAATTAATCAGAATATTAAATCCTCTCTCTCACACACACTATTCATCTATAGTAACTTGAAACAATACATAAGCATTATACATACAAAAAGAAAGGATTTTATTGTCCTAAGAAGAAGATGAAACGTCTAAAAGAATATCTTAGAAAGTGGAATAAGGAGAAGGTCAAGAAGTTGTATAAAATAAAGCATAATATTTATTTAAAGAATTAGCCAATTAGATGTACTATTGAACAAGGAGAAAATAGATAAAGTAAGAAGGATCGACACAGTTTTTTGGCTGAACTAAAATAGATTGTATAAGAATACTCAAACTCTAAATATTCTAAATTGGAAGAGGTCTAAGCATGGTATGTATAGGTTCAGTATTAAAGCCACATGGTCTGAGGAACCTATAAAAATTAAAGAGGAGGTATGGTATTTCTTCAACAAGGGGTTTGAGGAGAGTGAAACAATTGATATAAAATTGAAGGGTATCTCTTTCTCATCGTTATCATCTCATGAGAATGTGAAGTAAACGAACGTATTTAATAAAGATGAGGTAAAACGAGTAGCCTGAGAGTAATAGAATGACTTCAATTTTGGGTTTATAAAGATATTTTAGGAAGTTTTGAAAGAGGATGTTATGGATGCAACGAAGGAGTTTTATATCCATGGTTTTTAGCCCACGTGATACAACACTTCCTTTATTATACTAATATGAGAAGGAGAAAATTCTCTAGGATTAAAGGAGTATTGTCAAGTATTCTTCATAGGTAGTTTGTATGAGGTAGCTAGGCTTAAATGGGTATTGTTATAATATTCTTGGTAGGTAGTTTGTATATGATAGTCTCTAAAGTTTTATCAAATAGATAGAAGAGAGTGTTGTTAGATATGATAAATACTTCACACTGAACTTCAATGGTGGAAAAAGATTTTTTTTTATATCGTTTTAGTTGCAAATGAAGTTGTAGAGGAGTTAAAAAGAAAGAAAAGATCATATCTCATTATAAAAGTGAATTTTAAGAAAATGTGAAATTTCTTGTACTACAAGATAATTATAGGTATAGTTAGCGAGAGGAGAGTGGGGCGGGAGTTGTTAAAATGGAGCTTGTACTTTTTTTTTATGAATATAGACTGTCTAATAAATGGTCTACATAGACAATATAATAATAAGTAAAATTTATTAAAAGATTTAAAGACTACGAGGTTCTTTCAATTAACATCAAGACTTAAGGTTAATTTTGCTAAAAGCAAAATAGGAGGTATAGGAGTTAATAGAGTTATTTTGGACATATTTAAAAAAAATTGAACTGCAAACATATGATAGTCCCTTTCACATATTAGAGATTACCAAATTGGGGACAATCCTAGGCATAGTAAGATGTGACAAACAATGGTTAACTTTTGAAATAGACTAGCAAGATGGTTAAAATTTGTCTAACAATTTTTTCAATATTGTACTATGATTCTTCAAAATGTTTGTCTTAGTAAGAAAAGAATAATGAAAATCAAGAGACATTTTTTGTGAGGTTGTTATTACACGGTTGGGTAACCCGTATAACCACTGGTTTTAAGTTAGTTTGTTTGTCAATCCTCCTTTGTTTTTGGTCCTCCAATCTTAGTTCTTTCACGTCTCTCTGGTCTTGGGAGGGGCTCGTGCAAGTATTTCGACGATCGAGTCAGTATTCGGTTTGAATAGATTTGGAGAATTTTGGATCAAAGTTTCATTATCTAGAGCTTGTAAGAATATCTTCCTATTTATAGGGTCGTAATTGGGCTTTTGGTGTATGGGCTTGAGACCCAAGTATTGCCAGACTTACCTGTCCCTATAGGGGTCACGTGTCCAATAGTGATAGATTACTTTACAGAAAGAAGGTGTCATCTCAGTTGGTGGTCAATCGTATACAGAATTAAGAGAGAAATCACAAGTAGATGCTGACCACCCGTCATAATTGGTGGTTAGTCGTATATAGGATTGAGAGAGAAAAATATTTATGGATGAAATGAGATAATAACGTGTAAGTAAAAAAAATATGATCTAAGTATACAAAATATTAATTTGTTTAATAGTACTTTATTGACTAAATGAAAGTAGAGATTTACAACAGAAAAAAAGGGTGACGAAAATAGAGGTCTTGAAGAAACTTGTTCCTAAAAAACACTTAGGGATAGATTGATCGGATGTGGGACCGACTTCTTTCTTCTCAGCTAGCTCCTTGTTCTCTAATCTTTTACTCTACACTATACTCTTCTTGACTCCTAGTACTCGGTTGAGGGTGGGACCTGCGATGATACTCCAATGTTAAAGTCAATATATTTCTAAAGAGGAGGAGTGTAGAGTGACAGTAACCTTAGCTTTGTGAGGTTTTCTCTAATTTATAGATTTGTTATTGGATTATCTTACTGTTGATTTGAGCATCTTGTTATGTTTAAGCCTAATATAGTTTGGTCATTATTTTCCTTCCTGTTATTATTATATTTGCATATTGTCAATTACCATTTACTCCATCTTGTAATTAGGTCTCAGTTTTTGTTTCTACATATGACATGCCCGTGAAGGAAAACCGATTCCGTGTTACTCGATTTTATTGCCTTGATCTCGAGTGGGGTACAAAACTTATTAGAAGGAAGAAAATTAGCCAAAGAATCATGTAGAAAGGTAATGCTTATGGAAAGTCGAAAAAGACACTAGAGTTAAATTTTAGGATGATATGTACAACAAAGATACATCATTCAAACTTAAGCTTCCTAGATAATACAGTAACTCAAATTAAAAAGATGCAACAAGGAGTGAGATGGAATAACTAATTGAATTTGGGAGGTTCATCAAGCTAAAAGCTAAATGAGATATCTTGATAGTGCATCTGAATCACTAAAAGCTAAATGAGAATAGTGAAGAAAAGTGGATGTGGAAGGGAGAGGATAGAAGTAACCAGATTTTGCAACTTGAATGAGGATCACATTAACTTTTACAATATGTTCTGCAATATCACTGTCATACCATTTGCCTTGCCTTCTGTCTTCAGTGGAGGATAAATAAAGTTCCAACTAAAAACAACTTGAGATATGGGAGGGATCAAATTTTATTCATTAGTTTGATTAAAACTATAATATAATGTTTTTTTTTTTTTTATCAATTTCTACATTTTACTTTCCTTTTTCTTTCTATCATCACACACTTCTCTTGACACTCCCTCTATTTTTAATTTTTGGTTGTTTTACAATTACAATGTTTTTTTCTTAAATTATATCCTTATATATAGTTGAGTAATCGAGACTATTTTCTATAAGAATGGAAAATTAATACTATTTCTTAATGGAAATAGTATACAGAAAATTATTTTATCAAAGTATAAATAAAGTAGGTATGAAATAGTATAGAAAAAATGTAAAATAACGATAATTTAGTAAATATTTATATAAATTAAATGTTTTAAATTAGTTTGAAAAATCTTAAACAACCAAAGTTCTAAAATGTAAAGAAAAGCGCGCTAATAACACATACTTTTTTGAAGTCAAATATTAATAAAAATTGTAATGTATGATAAACTTAAATAACCTAACTTAAATAGTTTAATATTATTCAATGATATTATTTTTAATATTATTTTCATTTCTTATTTCATTTTCAACGACTTTTTATTCATGAAATTAAATTGTGAGGAAAAAATAAGAATTTTTTTAATTAAAATTAATAAAATTAAATTATATCAATCAAGACAAAATGACATTTGTTGTGTTACAAATCTAATAAAATTTGTAATATGACAAATCTAAACGTGAGATGGAAAACAACATTATCTGCCCCTAAATTTAATGTGACATTTGTTTGGAAATAGCTTGGTGCATTTCTTGCATAATGAAAAGTCCTTTAGTATTGTTTAAGAGATGTTGTAGGTTATGCTTGTGCATCTCCGTTGTTACCTAATCCATCTGTGCAAAAATCTAGGAGAAATACTATAGCCTAGAGAATATAAGTGCAAAATAGGAAAAAATAAAATAAAATAAAAAAAAACAAAAAAGTAGAAAAATAAATTACTTAAATTAATTAACAAGGGTAATAAAAGTACTTAAATTGTAATTTGATAATGATTTTGGCAGAGTGCACCTAGTCCACAATAATAAAATTAATTTTTAAGTGGAAGTATGAATTCCAAAGAATTAAAGCATTACTTAAGTTGAAAAAAAAACATTTTGTTTATCAATTTAGAGTGTAAATGTGACTATATTATTTTACTTCAAAACTAAAAATAAAAACAAATGAATAAAAGATAAAGAGATAAACATAAAGATAAAATAAAAAAACAATAAAGTTAAAAATAAGAATAATAGTAAATACAAAGACTAAATTACTATATAAATATGATAGGGATGAGCTCCACAAAATTACTTCTCATGTAAATAATTTAAAAGATAAATTTATCTTGATAAATCAACTCATTAAATTATTAAATCTTACTTTTTAAGCAATTAAAGCTAAATTGATTGATTATAATCTCAATTCCTCGCAAATTAAATAAAGAGTTTTTAAAAGTGCTTAATTAAAATTAATTTATTCATAATATTAATTTTAGTTAGGTTTTTTCCCCAACATTCTAGGTTTAAAAGTATTTTTCAATGTTAATCAAATCTTAATTGAACAAATAAAAGGTGATCAAATTATACAAGTATTAATCATAAACTTAAACAAGAAGTGTTCCTAAGTAAATGAATCTTCATTTATGTTTCCCAGGTGAATTCCTTAATATTTCTTTCACTTTCCTTAATGAAAATCATTCGCAAATACATCAAATGCTCTATTTATTTAAATTCCCAAATAAAAGTTTTAAAGGTTTTAATGATTAAACTTTTACATAATTAGGATTCAATAGCAAAGATATGTGTTAAATAATTATTATTAACAACATGACTATCAAACACTTTTCGAAGAAAAAAAAGTAAAATTAATTTCTATACAAGTTAAAATTAGTTTAGACATAAATTAACTTGTTGAATTTCTCTTATACAATTTATCTAAACTCTTATTTTTAACTTTTAAAAAAATTATTTTTTTTAGTTTTCTATTTTTCTGTTGTTATTGAGAAACTTTTCATATCATATCTACAATTAAAATACCTCTAATTCCATGTGAAATATTTGAATTTCATCACCTCTTTTCACTCCACCTAGTTTGTCAGAACTAGGAACATGAATTGTGGGGAAGAAGAATATACCTTGCTTCCTTGTCAAAGCTTGATACTGTCTTGGTTATTTGTCTTGCTCATGCAGCATGCTTTTCTATTCAAAGCTTGAAATCATTAGGTGTTTGAAGGTATATACACATTATTCACATGCACTGTTGTTCCACAGTGTCTGCATTAGCAACATAGACTTTTTATTCACCTTTCACTTTCATTCCTTTCAGATCTTTACCATGGTTTTCTATTAAAAGAATTATATATTATAAATATAGTGGAGTTAAGAGTTTAATGGTTTGAATCTTTTAGACAATTATTATTTCTCTAATGTTTAATATAGAAATCAATTCAATCTGTATCATTTTGTGTTATGTAAAAGTTATATAACATGTTATGAGATTCCCAATATCTTAATATATAGTGTCCAATCCAACTAAAAAGAAGTGGATTTTTTAGACTTAAAAAAACACATGTCCAAGCATACTACAAAGAAAAATAAACACTAGATGTGGCTTTTTGAGTTAGTTGAAAACAAGCAACATAAAGAACAAATTGTGACAAAAAATCTTACTAAACAATTACTTGAGGCTAAGATACTATAAATTGCCACTGAACCACAAATACTGAGTTGGACCTGAGAACTTAAGAGAAATTACACTTCAAATTATACAAAGTCCAACATCAAATTGTAATTACACTTCAGAAGAGTGTTGAAGAATTAGAAAGTCCCAGATCATATTTGGATTAAAGTTTGAATCTTGTTAACTCATTTCTAAATAAAGGATCAACAAATAGATTTTTTTTGGGAAATCACTCATGAACGCATAAGTACCATAGTAAGAGTATGATATTTTGTAATTTTTTAATTTTTAAATCTTGATGTTCTTTCACTCTAAATTGCTAAAGAACAACATTTATGAAGGATTAGATCTTGCTCAATGATTCCTACCTCTAGCTCGAAATCTCAAAAGGGAGGATTTTTGGGTGAGAGGAGGGAGGGAAAAAGAAACCAAGGCTAAGAAAGCTATTTTAGGAAGAATTTTTTCCATCGTTTATATCTGCACTTTTTTTTTCTTTTTGTTTTACTTTCATGGAATATTATATGAAATTTCATGGAGTATTATTTGGAATTGAAAAATTCACTAAAAAAAATACATATTGATTAAAAGATGATTCTAACAAGTAAAAGTTGATGTTATAGCTAGCCAATAAAATTAGATTTGTGACACACATGTATCAAACTTTAGAATTATTGATGTTAATTCATTAGCATTGATTTTTGAAACTTAATTTTTGAATGTCAAACTCTTAATAATGTCGATAAAGTCAACGCTACTTCATTATTAATTTTTAATGAAAACAATTTAGCATAGAGTAAGCCAATGTTAATGTGTTTTTTAAAATTTATTTAATTTAAGATAAAATATTTTAATATTTATTTAATTTGTGTTAATATGGTTGACGTTAATGAAATAATTTTAAAAAGTTTATGTGCAATGCTTTGATCTTTAACTAAAGTAAAAAAAAAAGTAGTGGTTAAAGGAGATAAATGTGAATGAAGAAGATGAGTAGTGTGGATGAAGGAGATTGATATAGATGAAAGAGAGGTATGTAGATGAAAAAGATGTATGTAGACGAAAGAGATAAGTGTAGATGATTATGGACAAATGAAATGAGTGTGACTAAATAAGATAAGTGATGAAGGACCATTTGAAAAACCACACACTCGAACTACCACAAGAAGTATGCCCAGAAAAATGGAGGAGAAAGAGGACATTCAGAAATTTATTCTTCTATGGAGAGTAGATTATTAAAATCTTCCTTCTTCATATTTGTAAAAATATACAATGTAATGTAGGAATTTATTTCAGGTCTTGTATTTGGGCCATTTTTTGAGAAGCCAACTCACCATCTCATGTGTGCCTAGTGTCAGTTGTCACGCTACCAATAGAGAGGATCCTCTCTATTCACGACTTGCCACTTGTCACAATCTTATTTGTGAATTTTTTATAAGCTTGTCATGCAAGCTAGGGTTAGAGTTAAGGGTTAGACATCTAAGAAGCCTATAAATAGGTGACTATTGTACTTAAATTTTTAGTTTATGAATGAGTAGTGAAATACTGGCCAAATTGAGTCTCTTTAACTTGTTGTTGAACTCTCACTAGAATAGTCTTCTATAAAACTTTTTCTAGACTTTCTCCTAGTGTGTTGGCCTAACCTCACTTAGGTTTCTCATTGATTTTCCATCTCATAACACCTTTAATTTGCACTTCAACTCCCTGTTTCCGTTGTATCCATTCCAAGCAATAAGAAAACATCAAACCTTTAAGAAAGAAGAACAACGGTGCATGCAATTTGAAGTGAAGATTGCATTAATAAGTATGGATGAGTGTGAGTAAAGAAGATAAATGTGAGCAGATTTATATAAAAAAGTAAAAAGTTTGTAAATAAGAAGATTTGTCATTTTTAATTATGGACCTTTAGATTAAGAATAATCTATTATTTCTATTTATTATCATGAAAAAACACATATTTATAATATATAAATTAGCATCGACTAAGCTGACGCTAATTTAAATATAATAAAAAAATAAATATAATTAGTGTCAATTTAAATGATCCTAGCTTAAATCGATATAAATACTAAAAATAAATTATATTAGCGTCAATTAGATTAAAGCCAGTCTTATTTTTAATATTTATTTTAGTTAGTGTTAGTTTTAAACAACACTAATATAACATTAACACCTCTTTGGAGAATTTAAGAAAAGGGTAAGAAATATTCTAAATTAGTGGTTGATATATCCTATAAGAAATTCTCTTTCATGAACTATGTATATGGGTTTGAAGCACCGGTTTATGTTTCACTTTAATTTTGTTTTATTTTAATAAAAAATATGACATTAACACAAATATTTTTAATAGTTAAAAAAGTTAAAAATAGTTATTATCGGCTTAAAAGTTGACTTAACCAACTTTATTAGTATATAACATTAAGCAGATCGACACTAATTTAACACAAATACTTTTGTTTATTAAAAAAGTCAACATTAATTTAGAGTTAACTAAACTAACTTTATCTTGAGCATTATATTAAATTAAATTTAAATAATTTTGTACTTTTAACTTTTTTAATCAATCTTTTACATTAATACCAATAACATTATATTTTAATTAAAAAATTTATTTATAAACTAATTTGATATTCTGTCGTAGTAATTACATTCTCATATTTGTCAATTATACATTTATAATTGATCTAACTTCAATATATCAATATATTACATTGTAATGAGCCTCTTCTATTTGATGGTGTGCTTTGTTAACTTTGTCTCTCAATCATTCTTGTTCAACATAAGCTTCTTTTCTATGTCGTTCTTTTTAGTTGGTACTTCTTCTACTTGTTGCTTTATCTTCTCATTTATACGTTCTAGCTTTCCCATAGTATTCAAAATTTATTGTAGCGTGGAATAGGAAAATTTACTTGTCCCATAATGAACGCTGAAGTTTTTAATTATTTTAAACCAGTCCAAATAGTAGTCATCCTACTATGTAATTAGACCCTTAAAGTATAATCTTATTTCATCAACATTAACCGTATCTAAATACTACAATCCAACCTACATTAGAGGTGGTTTTAATAATTTTAACAAACTGTTATTTTACCATTGATCAATGGACCCATATTAGCATCAATAAACCAATGTTATTCGTTCCACTTCTAAATGAATAAAAATATTATTTCTCACATCCCTTCTATATACTTAAGCATACCCCGCATGCTCCGGAAGGGACAACTGTATTTATGTCCAAAAAGTTGTTGCCTGTTATATATGTTTCCATTGATTTTGTAAACTAATTTCTATATGTCCGTTTTAAAATGGACAAGAGAAAGTATATAATTATATAAAAGGTAAAGGATACTCCAATTCCTTAAAAAAAAAATTATTTTCTTCCAATGGTAAATTTACATAAAGGTTTCAATACACTCAGTCAAAAGATCATGCATGCAAAAATAATATATAAAATCATATATCCCGTTGCCCACAGTCATTCATGAATCATGATCTTCCAAGCTTATTGTGATATAGATAATAATAATAAGATAAAAATCGTTTAATAGGGAAAGAAAAATTAGATTAAAGAGAAATAGTAAACAAACACCAATAACTCGCAAAATCTTAATAACTACAATATTAATTTCTCTGCCACTATGAGTACCATCACAACAACAACCATCACTATCCATTTGATTATATATATGTCAACTACTATTATACTCAATCTATATTCATCCTTAAAGGTCTTCGTACCTCTTCATACTCGACCCCACATCATCATTGAATTTCTACTTCACGAAAAACAAAAAGTTGGAAAGAAGTACAACCAGAAATGAAATGAAAAGAAAAGAAAAAAGAGAGTTCAAATTATGAACTATAATGTACATAAACTATGCATGAGAGAAACTATAATTATCAAACTAGAAGCCAACCTCAGAGGTTTCACAAAGTTGGAACCTTTATTTGCGGACATATCAGATTCCAGTGACCACTCAGATCTGAAATTAGGGTTTGATCCATATAGAGATTGCACCCCCTTTATGTCATCAATGTTCAGATTAGCCCTCTTCTCTCTAGGACTCAAACTTGGATACATCACAGCCTCTTTCACCGAACTATGAGACAACCCTAACAAGTGTCCAATCTCATGTGTGGCTACCGACTCCAAGTCCACCGCCGCCTCCGACACGGTGGCCTGAAAGTCCACCGCCCATGTCTCCGCCTCGTCAAGGTGGAGGCGGCCAATCTCCGGGGAGAAGGAGTGGGCCAATACCCCAAGCACCCCATCAAAGGGCTCACCATCACCATGCTCCCCGTTGTAAAACCCTATTTTCAAATCCGAAAATTCATAGTCACTCACCTCAACAAAGCTTACTGGAATTACCGAAGCCCATCTCAAGAATGCACGTTGGAATGCCTCTCTTATCTCCTTCATGCTCAAACTATGGATCATGTTCTCACGTGAGAAGGCATAGGTGAGTGTCATTGGCATTGAACGTGACCACCGTGGTTTTCCGGGGAAAAACACGAAATTCTTTGAAGAATGCACGTTGTGGACGTGATTGTGACTGTGATCGTGATTCTGGGGTCTTGTGTTTGTGTCTGGATCACCACATCTTGGTGTTATCATTTGAGCAACCGTGTTGGAGTCGAGCTTCCCGGTTTCTTGGAGGCCAAGGTTTCGTTGGTATCTGATGAGAGTGGATTCCAACACGACATCAAATTCGTCGTTAAAAGTGTTGTTGTTGTTGTTTTGTAGGTACCCGAAGCGATGTAGATATCTTTTAAACTGCGATATACCTGAGATTTCTGCCCCTTTTTCAGCATTGGTGAGGCTTTGAATGTTGTGGCTTGTGATGGATATTTTGGTGGCTGGTGGTGTGAATGTTGCAATGTGTGAAGGTGATGATGATGTGAGGATGAGAGTGAAGAAGAACGTGAAGGAATATGTGAGTGAAAGCAACATGGTGGTTGCTTAAGAGCTTATAGATTTGGAGGCATTTATAGATGGAAGCTTTGATGCCAAGTAATATACATATACATATATATATATATATATATATATATATATATATATATAGAGAGAGAGAGAGAGAGAGAGAGAGAGAGAGAGAACTTTTATCAAACAAGGATTAATTAACTAATCATTAGAACCATTTTGGAACATTGATTTGCCTATGATTCATATCTGGCCATGGTACAAGGATAGGACTAATCTGCAATAGGTTAAATAATAGCCAGGATCTCCCTATTCATCGTCATGATTTATTTAGTTCATAGCTTTTGTATGATTTGATCACCATGGAAGGTATCTGATAGTTGAATATATTAAAAAAAATGCATTACTTCTTATACATAATTTCAAAGAAAAACCTAAAGAGCTGTTATAATGTACTTTAAAAGTAGCAAGAGTGTCAGTATCATTTTATTTCTAAAAGTTTCTTTCACACGTGTAGTAATTAAGTGTTGTTTAAAGTACTTAGATTTCCCCCGTTTTAAATGTTTCCTGATTTGTATATTTTTTTCCTTTTTGACAAACATATATACACTTGTTGATAAGATAGTTCAAATTAGTATATGAAGTAGGCATTATTTAAGATCATTTGATAGGCATTTATCTAGGTGTTCATCACAGTGTTTAGAAAAGTAGCTTATTTATTTTTGTAGCTACTACAATGGTTTGTTGTACACTAATTCACTCATGTAGTTGAGGCCAATTTAATGCTGAAATTGTAGACATTGCCCAATATATCTACTTCTTGTTTCCGAAATGAGCTTATGCAGCTACTTATTGTTAAAAAATTTCATAATCTCATCATATTTTCTCTTTTGTATTGAACAATCCTTAGACCATACCTCACTGATAAATTTGTGTCACCTTCCAAAATAGGTTTATGTGTTATGAAGTAACTTAAAAAACAAAGCAAATTCATTCGAATGGATCGAAGGGAGAGTGAGAAGTTGTCTAATCTTGCAGGTAACTGTTCCAAGATAAAGTGGCAATTTCAGGTCTAACAGACACACTTGTCTAGAGTTGTTTTTCTCTTGAAGGAGGGGAAAAGCTCAATGTTCTATACAAGTTAGTTACACTCCATCATTGTTGGTTGTTGTCCTTGCTTTCTCTCACATCTTTCAAACGTATTGTTTACTCAAAGTCACAAGGAAATTGAATATGATATAAAAAAATGGGCACTGCTACAAACTGCCTTTTATGGCTTCGAACGTGAAGAACAATCAAAGTTGATTAATTAGGAGTTGGGAGATTGATTTTCATTATACCACAGTTGCTTGCAAATTTGATGTTTTGGTCTTCTCGGTCACTTTTTGGGGAAACCAAATGGAGAAATCTGTGAAATTGACAAGTTGACTAACGAATTGACATGTCACTTGTACAGGGTAACTAGGACAAAACTGTTTCACTGTTCTTGCCTATTCAAAATTCTAAATGTCAATTGCATTAATAATTGAAACCCGACAAAAATAAATAAATTCAACAAATTAGGTTTTACGAGTCTCTTATCATTTTCACTTATTTAATTGTGCAAAAATACCTTTACTAAAAAAAAATACACGTAACAAACTTTGAAATTGACAATCATAAATGATGATGGTTCCCGTTAAACTATCCTAATCGGTGATAATTTTATAATTTTTTTATTAGCAAATAATAATTAAATAAAAAGAATTATTTTAGGGATATTTTAATCTTTGTACGAAATAATCGTATAATCTGTTAATTGCATTTTTAAATAAGAAACCTAATAGTATTCATGTTGATTATGCATATTCAGTTATCAAACATTTGTGCTGTCAAACAAAAAATTCATTAATATCGTACAAAGTTTAGTTGAAGAAGTGAGATTAAGAGGTACTGAGGTTTAGATTTGAATCACTATTATGCTCCTTGTTTAGGTTTACATTATTATAAATACTTTTTTCTAATATCATTATAAAAAAAACTATTTAGAGACTAAATAACCGTAAAATAGAAATAATGATTTAATTTATGATCAATTAAGTTAAGATAATTAGTATCTAACATTAGTTACCAAGATTTTAGTGACATATGCCATTAGATTCTAAATTGATCTAAAATCTTGGTAACTAATGTTAGATACCAATTATCTGGACTTAATTACTGACTAAATTCAATCATGTAGTTATTTAGCAACCAAAATTTAATTTGATGACTATTTTGGTCACAATTAGCAACCATTTCATTTAATATCAGAAAATTAGATTCTAAATAACTTTTTTCTTGTAGTGTATATGCATCTCCACCCTACTTTGTCTCTAATTTGGCTTATTATTTAGTTATAGTTGTAATATCCTTCACCATGAGTGAAAATTATTAGTTATAGTTCCGTTTCATAAATGAGTCTAAACACACAACTTAATTTTCATTGTTGAGATAGTTTATGATCGCTTCATAAAATCATTTTGTTAAATCCCTCCAATTCCCTTCTCCTCTCATGAATAGGTTACATTATAGCTTCTTTGGCGAAGGGATTATATTATTATTAACCTTGACTCGTTGTTCATAGACCCCTTTGCTGCCACACAGTCAATTGACTTGTTCAATAGTCTTGTGTTCCTTTCCTGTAGACCTACATGATATTAACTTGGAAATGCAGAATAATTTTGTTTCTACTATTCTTGTTAGGTGTTTAAAATCTTTACCTGACCTTTGTTCTCAATTCTATAATAGAGTCTTTAAAATCATTTTAAAGATTTTAAGCACAGTACAAAATTTAAACACTAGTCAAAATAAGATTTAAGCTTAAAATTATTCCAAAGATTTTAAGCGTAGTACAAGATTTAAGCACCAGTCAAAATAAGATTTAAGCATCAGTTAAAATAAAAAAAGTTTATTTGAATATTTATTTTTTACCTATTCCCGTATCTTTATATAGGTTTATGTGACATTTACAACCGTGTTCCTAGAATTTCATTTCCTCGATTCTAGATGTAATTGTTATCCAGACATGTCTCCTTATAATGTTCTTTTTGAGAGTTAGAACCAATATATAAAATTGTTGGAAGTGATTAGTGGTGTTGTAGTGATCCAACCATAGATCGCAAACCATTTGGTATATTGGTTCAAAACTTTTCATGCTACTTTACATGTAAAAAACAAGTGACTACCTCACTCTATTTCCAAACCATTCATAACACATGACCTATTTAGCACAAAAACACCTCTATTTATGAGATTATCTTTTTGTGGCAATTTTATGTACCACCACTCTCCATGCACAGTGTTATGCCAAAGTCAATGCCTTCTCCTTCCACAAATCACAATAAACCTCACTCTCTTTTCTAAAGATTGTATCATGTAACATATCATAAGTCGCCCTTATTGTGTATGATCTAGATTGGTTTCATTTCAATTCCCAAAAATCCTTAGGGTCTCTATATAGTGTAATACTAGTTAGGTCTTCCATGGTCTCCTAGCCTATCTTTGAGTCAAATCATCCCCTTCTCTATTTTGAATTCCATTCCTATCTGGTATTACACCACACCTCCAACTCTCCAACTTCTGAGTCTTTGTTCACAGAATTGTTGTATAGTCCTGGCTACTTATGACTAAGAGGTAATTCCTCTCCTCCATATACATCATGCCAAAACTTGATCTTGGTTCCTTTTCCCACTTTCCATACTATATTTTGTTCAAACCAATTTCCTTTACCCTCTCCATTAATTGACCTCTTAATATCCCTCCACCACCAAGAGTCCTTTTTGACTTCTTCTATATTATTCAACTTTGTCTCACTCCAATATTTTGACACTATGATTCTTTCTAGGAGTCCTCTATATCTATACCTAGCTTCCATCTTCATTTTCCAATTAAAGCTGCATTAAATAATTTTAGATATTTTATTCCTAGCTCTCCTATCTCTTTTGGCTTACAAATTGAATCCCATTTTATCCACAAATTTTTCCTTCCTTCAACTCTCCGACTCTAATGAAATTTCTCTAAATTTTCTTAATTTTCTTTAATACACTTGTTGGCATCTTATAGAATGACATATAAAATAGAGACAAAACATTAATAACTGATTTGAGTAAGCATATTCTCAATACAATTGATAGGTGTTTTCCTTTCCATTGGATAATCTTCTCCTAATTTTCTTAATTACACCTCCCAAGTGTGGTACTTCCTATAATTACTACCAGGTGACAACTCCAAGTAGGTAAAGGGTAGAGAGATAATATTACAATTCATTATTTCGACATATCTATTAACTATGTTTTTCTCCATCCCCATCCTGATTACTATATACTCTTTAAGAATTTATTTTAAGTCATCAGACTAATTAAAAATACTTAAGGATTCTCTTCAAAGGACAAAAAATTTACAAATGGTATAACTTCTTAATGAATTGATAAAAAAAAATTATTTAATTTTTTGTAACAAAGATAGCTACTGAAAGAGCAATTGTAGAGAATAGTGGTATTATAGGAAAAGGCTACGAAGGAAAGAGATACAGTGCACGACCCAAAATAGCTAATTTCAAATGGGCTCATTATGAGTGGTCAAAATATTAATATTTAAATAGTAAGAGGAGAGAGAAAAAGGGGACAGTTGTGTATCTTCTGGGATTTTTCTGTTAAGGAATGTTCCCTTCCTCTGGAATTTGAATAAAATTCTCCTCTGTTACGTTTTCATTTCTTTCTTTTCTTCTTCAAATTATTGTGATACTGTTATATTAGTACTGGGTGTCTCTCATATACTGATACACTGTTACATTGGTGCTCTCGTCGTCGAACATGGCCGAGAATACACGTCTCAAGGAAATCTCTGCAACTATGACGAAAATCTTAGAGATGATGGAAACGGATCGTCAGGAAAATCGAACTCGATTTGAAACTATAGAAGATACAGTGGACACTTTGCTAAAACAAAATCGCAGTCCTGGAGGAAATTTTCATCACGTTGCGGAGGCCACAGTTCAGGCAGCGGCTATACGAACCCGCCACCGTTTCAGGTGCAGAATGTCAAGCTGGATTTTCCCCGCTTTGACGGTTCAGAAGTTCTTCAATGGATCTTCAAGGCGGAACAATTTTTCGATTACTACAATATGCCAGATGCTCAACGTATTACCATTTCTGCCATTCACATGGAGAAAGAGGTAATTCCTTGGTTTCAAATGACAAATAGAGTTACTCCTTTTCATTCTTGGATTGATTTTACACGTGCTTTAGATTTAGAATTCGGTCCATCTCCATATGAATGTTCTCAGTCCCAACTTTTCAAATTAACACAAGTTACTTCAGTACATGATTATTATACTCATTTTACGGCTCTTGCCAACCGGGTACAAGGAGTCACAAGTGAAGCTTTAATTGATTGTTTTGTGGGAGGACTTAAACCAGATATTCAGTGTGATGTAATAGCTTAAGCTCCTACTACATTAATACGCTGTGTTTCTTTAGCCAAGTTATATGAAGAAAAATATACTTAAAAAACCAAGCCCCTGCACCACCCTTACCCCTTTCGACATCCACAAACAAACAATGCCTCCTCCCAATCCATTAAATCCACGAGCCTTCCACCATTACTACAAGCCCCAATTACCACCACATTTCCAAAGCAAGGGCCTGTTAAAAAAATTTTCCCCGTTGAGATGCAGATTCGACGAGAAAAAAAGCTATGTTATACTTGTGATGAAAAGTTCACCTCCTCTCATCGGTGTCCTAATAAACAATATTTGTTGCTACAAATGGATGAGGACGAAACGTTGGAACACCAACCTACACCAGAAGAAATGGTTGATAATATCATACAGGACCCTCATTTATCATATAACGCCTTAAAAGGCTCAATGGGGCTAGGCACCATGAAGTTTCAAGGTACTATTAATGGCATGGTGATTCAAATCTTACTCGACAGTGGTAGTTCCGATAACTTTCTACAACATCGAATTGCAAATTATTTGAAACTGCCAGTGGAAGAGGCCCCTAGCTTTCAAGTTTTGGTGGCAAACGGTAATTCATTAGAAGCTGAAGGAATGGTGAAGCAACTTGAGGTACTGGTACAGGGACAATTATTAAAAATTCCTGTATATCTCTTACCAATTTCTGGTGCTGATTTGGTACTTGGAGCAGCGTGGCTTGCTACATTGGGCCCTCACATTTCCGATTACAGCAAGCTCACTTTGAAATTCTATAAGGATAAGCAGTTTGTCACATTACATGGTGATAAATATCAATTTAATCACCTTCGCAGGATGCATAATACTCATGCTATTGCAGAGGTTTTCACCTTACAGTGTCAACAAAAGGAGGTGTTTCTTGATTCGTGCCTTGAGCTACCAGATCAAATGCCAATTGAGTTGGTACAGCTACTGCATAATTACAGTACTATATTTGCTACACCCACCACCTTACCACCCTCCAGAAGTCATAATCACGTTATTCCTTTAATGAAGGATGCAAAACCAGTCAAGGTGCGTCCCTACCGGTATCCGCAAGTCAAAAACAGCAGATACAAACGATGGTTCAAGAGATGCTTGCTGCAGGCATTATTGCACCCAGCACTAGCCCATTCTCTTCCCCGATTATTTTGGTTAAGAAGAAAGATGGTACATGGAAGTTTTGTACAGATTATCGGGCTTTAAACGCAATTACAATCAAGGACAGCTTTCCCATCCCCACAGTTGATGAACTCCTTGATGAGTTATATGGCTCTCATTATTTTTCCAAGATAGATCTCAGATCAGGCTATAACCAAATTCTCGTTGCTGAAGAGGATAGGCACAAAACAACTTTTAGGACCCACCAAGGACATTATGAATGGCTAGTTATGCCATTTGGGCTTACTAATGCCTCAGCCACTTTTCAGAGTCTCATGAATAATATTTTTAAAGATTATCTTCAAAAATTTGTCTTGGTTTTCTTCGATGACATATTAGTCTACAGTTCTTCCTGGAGTAATCACCTGTTACACTTGGACTTGGTTCTTCAGTTGCTACAACAACACCAACTCTATGCGAAACTATCTAAATGTTCCTTCGGGTTACAACAAGTAGACTATTTGGGCCACACAGTTTCAGGGCAAGGAGTAGCAATGGATAAAAGCAAAGTACAGGCAGTTTTACATTGGCCAGTACCGCAAAATATTAAGCAGCTGAGAGCATTCCTTGGTTTAACTGGGTACTATCGAAAATTTATCAAATCATATGCTGTAATTGCGGCTCCCTTGACTGATTTGTTGAAAAAGGATAAATTTCTATGGGGAATGGATGCTACTGAAGCTTTTTCCATGCTCAAAACTGCACTTACACAAGCTCCAGTCTTAGCCTTGCCAGATTTTTCGAAAACTTTCACTCTGGAAACTGATGCTTCAGGGGTGGGTATCGGTGCTGTTTTGAGCCAGGACCAACGTCCTATTGCTCACGGATAGGATGCAACGTCAATCTTATAGGAGAGAATTTTTCGCAATCACAGAGGCTATTGCAAAATTTAGACATTATCTCCTTGGCCACAAGTTGATTATAAAAACTGATCAGAAGAGCCTAAGATCACTCACTGATCAAGTTGTACACACACCCGAACAGCAAAACTGGCTGCATAAGTTGATTGGTTATGACTTTACTATTGAGTATAAACCTGGCAAAGAGAATGTGGCTGCTGATTCTCTTTCCCGATCTTTTATGATGGCTATATCTCAGCCAAAACTACAACTATTGCTAGAATTACGAGAAGCAATGGCACAAGACCATCACTTACGTGACATTATGCAATTGTGTTTGCAAAACAATCCTCCCAGTCCTTATTATTCAGTCTTGAATCAGTTACTGTATTGGAAAGGCAGATTGGTTTTACCCAAAGGGCATGAATTGGTTAAAAAAATTCTTCAGGAATTCCACATTACATTGTGGGGTGGACATTCTAGTTTTACACGCACCTTGAAGAGAATTGCTGTACAATTTTACTAGCACGGTATGCAGGCTGATATAAGGGAGTATGTGCAGAATTGTTTAACATGTCAACAAACCAAACATGCTACAACTCTACCATCCGGGTTACTACAACCGTTGCCGATTCCGGAACAAATATGGGAGGATGTGGCCATGGATTTTATTACTGGCCTTCCCTCTTCTAATGGGCACACTGTTATTATGGTGGTTATTGATAGGCTTTCCAAATACGCACATTTGGTTAGTTTAAAGGCTGACTTTAATAGTAAGCAAGTGGCTAAGCTCTTTGTGAAAAACATTGTCAAGTTGCATGGATTTCCAAAGACAATAGTTTTTTATCGTGATAAGGTGTTCACGAGCCAATTTTGGCAACACATGTTCAAGCTGAGTGGTACTTCTTTGAAATTCAGCACTGCTTATCACCCCCAAACAGATGGGCAATCTGAGGCATTGAACAAATGCATTGAGATGTATCTAAGGTGCTTTACTTATGATAATCCTAAAGAATGGTCTAAACTGTTGCCATGGGCAGAATTTTGGTACAACTCTTCTTTTCATCACAGTACCGGCATGACACCATTTAAAGTGGTTTACGGTAGAGAGCCTCCACAAATAATTAAATATACCTTCAGCAACCAGGACCCTCCTCAGGTTCAAGACCAACTTCTCCAGAGGGATACCACACTTAACAAACTGAAGATCAATTTATAGAAGGCACAACAACACATGAAGAAAGAAGCAGATAAAAAACGCAAGCCCATGCAGTTAGAAATTGGAGATATGGTACTGGTTAAACTTCAACCGTATAGGCAACACTCTGTACTGCTAAGAAAAAATCAAAAACTGAGCCTTCGCTATTTTGGACCATTTCCTGTAATTGAGAAGATTGGGGAAGTCGCTTATAAACTGCTATTACCTCCTTCTGCAAAAATCCACCCTATCTTTCATTGCTCCCAGCTGAAATTGTGCAAAGGTGATCATTTTCAACCCTATATACCATTACCCATTACCAAGTTAGATGCTGAATCATTGCTACAACCATAAGCCATCTCACAAACCCGAGTCATTATTCGAAATTAGCAGCATGTGCAGCAACATTTAATAAAATGGGAGGGGATGGACGAAACTCAAGCAACGTGGAAGGATACCATGGTTATTAAGCAGGTCTTTCCAAACTTTAACCTTGAGGACAAGGTTGTTTTTAAAGGGGAAGGTAATGTAACAAAGATAACTACTGAAAGAGCAATTGCAGATAATAGTAGTATTATAGGAAAAGGCTACGAAGGAAAGAGATACAGTGCACGACCCAAAATAGCTAATTCCAAATGGTCTGATTATGAGTGGTCAAAATATTAATATTTAAATAGTAAGAGGAGAGAGAAAAAGGGGACAGTTGTGTATCTTTTGGGATTTTTCTGTTAAGCAATGTTCTCTTCCTCTAGAATTTGAATAAAATTTTTTTCTGTTATGTTTTCATTTTTTTCTTTTCTTTTTCAAATTATTGTGATACTGTTATATTAGTAATGGGTGTCTCTGATATACTGATACACTGTTACATTTTTATTTTTCATAATTTTATGAAAATATTTTTATTAAATTTTATATAAAAAAATATATTTTAAAATATTATAAAAAATATGAGATGTTAGATATAATCTAATAATCTTCTAAATTAGGTAATCCAAAATACTTTCTTCTTTAAATCTATTCATGACACAACCTATAAAAGAAAAGGACGATAACATTAAGAGACCAACACCGACAACGGAGTGACAACGAAAAGAGAAGAAGAGCTATGGTGGTAGCAAGGGGTGGCAGTGACAGCAACAGGGTGCAGGTAGCAGCGGGTAGTGGTAGGGGACAATTTTCTCTTTTAGCTACTCTTATAGGGGTGCACGTGAAAACTATGGGTTACAGAAAGAAAGAAATGGTCATTTAGGAAATAGCCTTTGTTTTATCCAATGTAAAAGCCCAGCTTAACAATTTCAGATTTTCAACTTGCCAAATTTCAGGATAGTTCTCATTGTCATGAACAGTGTTTATACGTCCAAAATAAATCTTAATTGCAAGTTTCAAACAACATTGTGTTAAAACCAAATTTTTAATATCTATTATCTAAACCAAAATTTTGTTACAAGAAACTCGCACTTAAAAAATTTAGTATATGTTTAACATTACAGTGAAAGTAATTTATTTTAATAAATCATTATTTTAAGATAATTAATTTTTTGCTAAGATTAATGTGAACAGAGATGTTTGTGGTGCATGAACTTTATCTACAAGGCTTGACACAACGATCAAGCATGAACACCACACAGCATCAAGAATGAACAATTTGCTCTTTCTCCACAGCGCAAACGCGATCTCCTTCGCTTTCAACTCGGCATTATCACAAACACAACGCAGGCACTTTCCTTTCAACAAACACTTATCTCAACGCTACCCACGGATTCAATGCTGCTGCGTCGAAATTGACATGGTAAAGAATTCCCAAGGCATTTACGCTCCCAAAACCAACAAGGTGGTCGTTCTCTGGGACCTCGACAACAAGCCCCCTCGCGGGCCCCCATACAACGCCGCCGTTTCGCTCAAAACCCTCGCCTCCCGCTTCGGCGAGGTAACTGACTTCTCCGCCTACGCCAACCGCCACGCCTTCGTCCACCTGCCCCAGTGGGTCCTACACCAGCGCCGCGAACGGAGAAACCTCGACATCCTCGAACGGAAGGGTGTGGTGACACCCTCGGAGCCCTACACGTGCGGTGTGTGTGGGCGCAAGTGCAAGACCCACATGGACCTGAAGAAGCACTTCAAGCAGCTGCACCAGCGCGAGCAGCAGAAGAAGCTGAACCGGTTGAAGTCGCTGAAGGGGAAGAAGAAACGGGAGCGTTTCAAGGAACGGTTTTTGCGCGGGAATCATAAGTATAATGAGGCGGCGAGGACGCTGCTGGTGCCGAAGGTGGGGTACGGGCTGGCGGCGGAGCTTCGGCGGGCGGGCGTGTTTGTTAAGACGGTGCAGGACAAGCCGCAGGCGGCGGACTGGGCGTTGAAGAGGCAGATGGTGCATTCGATGAGTAGAGGGATTGATTGGCTGTTTTTGGTTTCGGATGATTCGGATTTTTCGGAGATGTTGAGGAGGGCCAGGGAGGCTGATTTGGGGACTGTGGTGGTGGGGGATTGGGATAGGGCTTTGGGGAGCATTGCGGATTTGTGGGTGCCATGGAGTGGGGTTGAAAACGGGGAAGTAGATTTAGTGCCCGAGAGGAAGAAGAGAAGAGAACATGGTTTTCAAGATGATGATGGCCATGATCGTGATGGTTGGGGTGTTTTGAATGAGGATGAGGAATTGGGACAAGAGTTTACGTTGTTGTATAGTGAGGACGAGGATGAAGACGATGAGAACTATTATTATGATGATGATGATGAAGAAGAGGAAGAGGAAGATGGGTTGTATATTTTATGATTCTTTCTTGGATGGACATTAAGACCAAGGTTTAGAAAACAATTTGTCGCTGCAATCTCTGCTGCAATGAACACTGTCTCCTCTTCAAAGTCTCGAAAATTATTTTGGATACTGTTTTCTCTTCAAACTCATGCTGACACGAATGTGCTACCAAAGTGGTCACAACAACTACCATGAAGAGCAGTTGGAGAGCAGGGTGAGAATTATGTTGGCACACGGTTGTGTGAACTTTTATGTGAGAACGAAATTGACATTTGATTTGTTGTATTATGCACTTCATCAGATTTGAGCGCTTCACCTCTTGATTGCATGCATAGTTAGTATGTATTATGCAGCTGAAAAGTGGTCTGTTAATGTTTAGATTTTGAAAGCTATTCAATGTAAGGAGAATATTGGACATTCAGTTATTTGGCTTCTAGTTGGTATGGGGGCATCTATTATTATTCTTTATGAGGATTTGAAAATTTCAAGATAGATTAATCTTCGGAGTTCCTACGAATGGAAATATGCTCTTCAGACATGCAATTCAGATACGTCTTTTTTTTTCATCCCTGGTGCTTACTTGGAACTACTCTGATATTTATTTTTCGTTTTTATTTGCCTTCAAGTAGTTTTGAGAGAATCTATTCGTGATAGATTTCAGTTTGTGAAGCATGATTGTATAATAGCCGCTCGCTTTATGATAGATTTGGACTTGCTTTTTGGATGATTGGTTATGCTGTTAAAATCTTTAGAAAGAGATCTCAGAGTGGAGGTTTATGCTCTTTTTTCTGATTATTGTGCGGAATATCTGTAGTTTCTGATGATTGGTTACATTTTCCCGACTTAGATTCATGAAATTTTCGAGGGAGAGTTCCAGGGCTTTGGTAAGATTTCCACCTAATCAGTTATGACATAGTGATCTCGGGTTATAGAAGCAGAAACAGCCCTACCCAAACAGAACTATAATGGGAGCCTTGTGCACTGGATAACCCTTCTAGATGCCTAAGTTCTTGCCTTTTTATTATTTAAAAAAAAAGGATTGTACTTATGATGTTATTGTGCTCATCTTCATATATGTCAAAAAGGCACTAGGCTGCAGACTCTTGTATGAAGATAAAGGACATACCAAGAGTTTTTGCTATTCTGAAGTTGATTAGGCAGAATTACCATCAAACAAGAAATCTGGCTTTGGCTATTGTGTTCTTCACGTAGGGAATTTGATCTCAGAGAAGCCATAGCATAATACAATTGGTTTATATCTCTAAGAAATACTAAAGTTGTTCATGTGAAGGGTAATGATTGGTTTATATCTCAAAGAAATAATCTTGTAGTTATGACTAACCAACCTTTCTGCAATACTTTTTCATAACTTTTGGTTATTCAGAGTGTTTTTATGAGAGCCAATTGTACTAGTGCTTGTAAAGCTTGGGGTGTTTTCACCTTCCAATCCAGGTTTATGAAGCTTGTGATTTGTGATTACATGCTGCAGGTTTAGAAGATAGACATTATAATTTATAACATATACAGTTATCCACTTAATTACATCAACTTATACAGTGATAGTTTGAGTATAGGAAACACATTGTCAAATTTAAACACAGACTGAATTGTGATTACTAAGATTCTTAACCAAAGCACCAACCTTTTGTGATCAGCAAACCTACGTTTTCATTAGTTGTATAATACTGAATATTAATAAACATATATTTATTTATTGTGTAATATATAAATATTAAGAAATATAGTATTGTGCATATAAGAAAAACTACGTATGATGGCAAGTATAAACACACCAAAAAATAAACCAGTAAGGATTTTTCTTTTTGATAAAAAATAAAATCCCCGTCAATTAAACGAGTACAAAAATCATAGCACATACACGTTAGTTTTAAAAGGCTTTTGCTTTTGGTAAGTTTTTTGGTCATGGCCCATTTATCTGTTCCGTCTCTTGCTGGGGCTCTTTTACAATGACTGATTCTTCCTGCACCTCCATACTGACTTCCTGTACCTCCATAATTTTAAATATTTCCATTTTTAGCCTTGAGGAAAATTTTAACCACTTCTACTGGGGTGCACGTGAAAACTATAGGGGTGAGAAAGGAATGGTCATTTAGGAAACAGCCTTTTTTTATCCAATGTAAAAGCCCATCTTAACAATTTCAAAATTGTCAACTTGACAAATTTCAGGGATAGTCCTCATGATTCATGAACAGTGTTTGTACGTCCAAAATAAATTTTAAATGCAAGTTTCAAACAACATTGTGGTTAAACCAAGTTTTTAATATCTATTATCTAAAACAAATTTTTGTTACCAGAAACTCGCATTTATATGTTTGACATAACAGTGAAAGTAATTTGTATTAATATATCATTATAAATAATATATTATTATTATTATAGAGTATAATTTTTTTTTTGTTTGCGTAAATTTATTAGAAAGTGATTTTAAGATAATTAATTTTCGCTAAAGATTAATGTGAACAGAGATGTTTGTGGTACATGAACTTTATCTACATGACTTGGCACAACGATCAATAGAACGATCAATAGAGGTGACAAAAGAAAAGCAAATGAATGTATGTAACATTTTGTGTGGATCTTTTATTGTCTTTTTTATGTTGGTTCTCTAAATTTGAGAATTTTTTAATCTCTCAAAATTAAAAGAAAATGATTTTAATAAACTCTAGGACTAAAAAATATTTTTAAACCCCAAAACCCAAAAATATTATTCTAATACCTAAAATTTAATTATCACAATTAAAATTATTTTTTTACAGTTTTAAAGATCTAAAAAGATATTTTTTATATTTAGAAAAGAAAACCACAATCATCCCAAATTTTAGAATTAAAAAAAATTAAACTTATGACTTCAACTAATCTTTAGACAATACAACATTAAAAGTGATTGATTTATATAAATTTAAAAAGACATCACACAAAAATTAATCAAAATTATGAATCCATGGTAGGTTTCACAACCAATCAATTTCTGGCTCTTTTAGTGGGTTGAAGTGTGAGATTTTGAGTATGGATACGGTGGTGGCCAAGAAATAGTGAAAGAAAAAGTGGCATTCATTAATTGATAAAGATTTTCTTTTTCATCTTCAAGAAGATTGTATATGAATGAGGTAGATCTTGAAATATATAATTGAAGGGAGAAGAATGAAGGGCAGGTTGAGACAAAATTGATGAGGTGTGACATGTGTAGATGTGTCAGAGGAAGAGGACCAATTTCTTCAGAATTCCTTCATAAATTTGGCTAGACAAGGAGAACTCTATCCTCCCAAAGAACCCTAACATCTTCATCTAACCCTTTATTCTCTCTCTTCTGCCTCCAATCTTTCTCTATCTTCTGCATCTCACTGATGTCAACTAAACCCTTTTTTATTCTCACTACCTTTTTTTTATCTCTGATCTCTTTGCTGTAAAAGCATAATTTTACAGTTTTTTGTTGGAAGAGACTCTTTGTTTTTTTATTTCATTTTGAAAAATGTAACTCCTTGATCTCACAGTAAAAAGACAATGCTATTCTTGGAATCATGCTTAAATGCATATATAAACATAAACCACTTCAAAATAGGAAGAACTATTCACAGTTACTTTCTGCCTGATGCACATTCAAGTTTCAAGAGTCCATGCTTGATGTCATAACATCATTGGTTAATCAGACTAGGCAAATGCATTTAGTTCCTTTTTTATAAAACTAACTACAATATAAGAATATAAACATTAAATATGTATTCTTTTTTACATAAAATAAGAGAAATAGTCAGATTTTTTATCAGTGCATCAATATCTGCAAAATGTATTTCTTTCTTAATCAACTCTGAAATGAGGTAGAGTTCATAAAATATACTCCAAATCTTACAGAAAAATGTTCGAATTAGATTATTTACCTCTTTATTTAGTAATGTATTCCAAACCTCAAAGTCTCATTTCTGTACCAAGGAACCGTAGTTCAGAAAATATGATTACTAAAAGTTTTAATCGTTAATTTAAAGCTAACTATATTTTCACTCTCATTTCAATTTATCTAAGAGTGTATTAAGTTTAAAATTAAAAAAAAAAAAAGCCAATGAGAGTAATTCATTTGACAATACATAGTTTCGAAGGGAAGACTTGAATTTATTTTTCACATAAACAAGAATATATTTTATTGAGGTAAAGTTTTATATGTTGAGCAATAATCAGTTTATAAAGTCAATATCTTTGATTTTAATACAGAAGGTCAAATGTGAGGGCATAGGTGCACCAGGCACATGAGCTATGCTATCAACACTTCTCCTCAACCCATATTTCATGGGTTATCATGTCCGTGCATTATTGATCAAAGTACATGCTGTTCCTTTACATGTCAAACAAAGGAGTGACAACATGTGACTAACAAGAACTCTGAACACATAGTGCCTAAGATCGTTGATGGATCTGCATAAGTGTACATTTGGGTTAGGGTTTTATTTTTCTTTTCTTTTTTCTTAAGTAAACTATTCTTATAATCTTTCAAAACGAATGCAGCTTTTCATCAATGTAATTTATTATCTCACAAATTAGTTTTTCCCAGATAATAAATTCTCTGTTGTAAAAAAATGTAAATAAGAATGCTATTCTTATAATCATGTATTTAGTTTTTAAACTACTTCTAGAAGAATAAGAATGGAAAATAATAGTGGTCACATCTTATAGGGTGTCGTATTGAGGTAGTTGGAGTTACTAATAGCGTAGGTGCAAACGTATGTATGTTTGATTTGTAGTTAAAAAGGGTTTATCTAGATTCAAGCTCTGAAGATAGTTGTGAGTAGACTGACGTATAAAGGAAAGATGAATGGAGATCAACTCTATCAGCAGCAGAGGAGTATACTTCAAATACAAAAATGCTTAAAACAAGAAGAACCGTGAAGTCTGGACTATCTTTAGACATTGTCTAATTACAAATGCACTACTTGCTCAAAATAAGAAGATCTGAACATGTTGACATAATTGTGAGGTGAACAGGTTGCCTCGTATCGAAGCTCTTTATAGTCAGAGCAAGTCTAGAAAACTTGTAAATGCAGGGCTTGCTTTTCTTTGAGCATGTGATGAGTTTGCTAGTTGGTATCTTTCATATAATGTTGGATTGGTGCATAGTAGGTTGTGACTTGTATGTGTTTAGATAATGTAGTGAAGAAACTTGTTAGTTGAGATACTACTACTTTCTTAATGATAGTTCATCTTTTATGTAATAGGATTGGAGCACTCCTTAAGTAATCCCTCTTATTTATTTAATTCTTGGCTGTTAAAAAAAACTTCTAGAAGAATAAAAATATAATTTAAAAATAAATTTACTAAAATAAGTTATTATGAGTAAGAAATTATTAATAATAAATGAGGTGACAATTGTAACAAGGTACACGAAAATCTTGTTACAATTTTAGGACACATGGTTAAAAATAATAAAATTAAGATGATTTGGAAAAGTCTAACAAACTCTTTCATAAAGGACTAAGTTTCATGAAAGAAATGAAATTTATACAAAAGAGAGGTGTGAAGAAAAGCAATCTTTGGATCTTCCTTCGGGATAGTTTTTATTTTACCATATCAACTATCACTATTCAGTTTTATTTTTTCCTATTTGAAGATATCAATACTTGAGTGACACATTACGATACGATGATTTTTTTCTAAATTTTTGATAATCTTTGTACGTGTTTACATTTGGTGTTTTCATCATCACTATAGTTGAAAATACTCGATTTAAGGACTTAAATAACAATGTCAAAAAGATCATCAATCTTATGAAAAATCCTAAACCAGTTCACTTCATCCTTTAGTTGTGGTTTGAACTCATTGTAGACCATGTATGTTAAGTATTAGTTTGTTGGGAGGGATTGTAGGAAGTTAAAGCTACGTGAGGAAAGAAATGTTATGAGTAAGAAACAATCAATAACAAATGAGGCCGTAGTTATTAACAATGTATAAAAGAATAATATTGTTACAAAATTAAAACACATGGCTAAGAATGATAAAATCAAGGTTCTTCTTATTTCATTTAGCTTTTACGTCAACTATCACTATTCAATTATTACTTTTCCTCTTTTAAAGTATCCATACTTGAGTGAAATCATACAATATATTGATTTTTCTCATTCATTTATTTATCCTTTGTATTTGTTTACACAAGTCTACAACAATATGTTTTTCATACACAAGTCTAAATTCAATATGCTTAGTCTTTAATTTTAACTAAAATACTTCTAATTGTATTTTGATATTCAAGTCAGTTTTTATCAATACAGAAAAAATATATAACAATAATAAAATATTTATTACCTTTTTATCTTATGGTATCTATCTATTTATACCAATTATGTTAGACTCCTATTAATACCCCGATGATTAAAGTAGGTCTAGGAACACCTTAATGTCTTTTTAATCGTAGTTTAAGAGTTATTAATCATGTGACATTTGCCAATAATTAAACTATATGTAACCTTAATTGTCATGTGCTCGTAGAAAGTATTGCCGAAATGCTAAGATAGAATTAATGGTATCTTGTATAACACATATAGGTTAAAGAATTAAATATATGTTAAAATGGTTAAAAAGTAAACTCATTTACAAACTGTGTTGGAACTATTGATGGAGTGTGAATCTAGTTGAAGACAAAGAAGGTAACATGCTTCCCAGATCAGGAAAATCATTGCAGTGATCTTAGGTTGACACTAGAGGCATATATCAAATACACACTATGAGGTTTTTGGCGTGAATTTGCTAAAAAGGATCACAGGGTCATGTAGGGTTATGTATGCATCTGTGTAAGTGGAAAAAAAAAATCTTAATTTTGTGATCACGAGAGAACCATGTTAGAAAGCCAAATGACACGCTCAGACCTTGTTCATGAGGGACCCAATCCTCATGGTGTTGGCAAGTAGCTAACTTTGGAGACATTTATTTTCTCTTTGAAAAGTTCTCTCAAAATTAAACAGCTGTTTCAAAATAAGTTAATCCGAACCATAAAGCAATTGTGATTGTGATTTAGAAACAATAAACATGAGATTAAAACGAATTTTAACATCAACTTATAAGTCTATGAATGAGAGGGAACCAGCAAACTAGTAGCCTTAAAAATTAAGCCAAAATATTTGCAAAACTAAAACTATGTTCATTCTAAATTTCAGAAGTTAAAGATATAATTAAGGTTTTAATTTCAATATAATTAACTGATTTCAATATACTACAATCCCAGGAGAGTGAGGTGCACATTCTGATAAAGCTGGGGTTGGTTCAGAATTTGAAATGAAAAAAAAAAAACAATGGTCCCTCTTCAACAGTCATAAAGTCCAGCCACAGAATTGTGGGACAGAGACTCATTTATAAATACCAAATATTATTATAAAAAATAATATTATTTAAAAAAGTGTGTTCTGAATTTCCTCTCCTCTATCATCATCATTCTGCAAATCTGTGTCTCATTAAAAGAAACCAAAACCACCCTTGTCTCTCAATTTTCCACCTTGTTCCAGTATGAGAAGTACCACTTTAAACCCCCTGTGGACTCCAGTACACGTGTCAGAAACCCACCTAAGTAGCACTAGTACTGTTAGTAGTAACGTTATCCACTGCTTTTTCACCCTCTCATCTCATCTCATCAAACCCTAATACACCCATGTGAATATGTGCATGTGAAGATGCCAATGTCTTCTCTTATTTATTCCATTTTTTTCTTTTATTTTTTCCTTTAAAAAATGTTACTGTTGAAGTTTACCAATATAGGTTCACTCTAGTAACTTCCTCTATATTATTTTGAAATTTTTGTCCTTTCCAAAATATTCAACCACAAAAGGCTTCAGAAAAAAATTACTCATAAGACACACCTTTTATCTATATATATAGTACCAAACACTTGCCAAAAAGAATAAACCACACCAACTTTCCCACAATAGTACCAAAATTATAGAATCACTTCGTTACTTCGTTATGCTTCGTTGGATATGATGTTATTATTTCTCATTTTCCAAATACATTCCCACGCTACACAGTGTTATAGATGTGCAAAAGTTGGATAAAGATTACTTTTATATTTATGTTATTAATATGAAATATGTATTAATTTTGTTAAAAATTGATTTTTTTTTTAAAAATGGTTAATTATTTTTAATCAATTTTTTTATTGCATTATTTTATCTAGCAAACTTATATACAAATAAATCCAATTCTATTCAGGTGAAGCAAGTGGTTGGTTTATGGTGTGTTACAGGTACAACTAAGAATCCACAGAAAAAAGTCTGATATTTCTGATAAAGTAGAAAGGTATAGTTAATATAATAAGGCATCCATAGTTTATAGGTAGCTGCATACCTAGAGCTTTGCATTATTGTTATCATGTCCCACACTCAGATACACTTTCATTTCTTCCACAAAACAATTTGGGAAGAAAAAAAAATATTAATGAAGAATTAACGTTGCATGACACCTGGAGGAAAAATTTAAGTACAAAAGAAATGGGAATATATATATGTATAATTGAAAATCTAACTTTGAAATTATTAATATAACAAAGTTTCTAAAAATTTAAGCATAAGTTATTTTTAAATTACAAAAAAATATGTTATTTTTTAAAATTATTTATGAAAAAGTTTATGAAGGCATATATTTTACTCCTAACATCCTCTCTATAATCTTTTCAATCAAAATTAATGGAAAATTATGACTGTTTATTTATTAAGTTTCATATCCCCATTTTTCGCTAGGAATATTCGCTAAGAATATTATAAGTGTTATTTGAAGGTCTTTCTGACATTATTAATCTCTTATCAACCAACATTCTTAATTATTTAATTTCTACAAATATTTTTAAAAAAAATTGATGACTAAACAGAAACACTTATGTGAAATTATGTGACATTAATCTATATGATTAGTGGGTAACTTTAAAAAACAAATATTTAAGATTTTACCATCCATGTAAATATATATTCTTAAGATAAATATTTTCTTAAATGTAAATAAAAATATGGATCCTATAAGCTATAAATACAACATGTTATCTACCCCCAAACTTGTAATTCCTGCACAGTAATGTGAAGGAATGGTCACAGTCATGAGTCTGAGTGGATCTTTGCTCCATTTATGTAGAGTTATCTTCAGGTAGACCCCACTTACAATATGTGTGTGGCTTATATTTACTTCTAATTTATCAAACGTCACAGCCTGTGATAATAATAAAAATATAAAAATATAAAAAAGAAAACCTTACAGGCTGTGAATTTAATGGAGAAGGGATGGGCAAACCCTCTCAAGTTTTCAGACCAAATATATTTTGAAAATAATAATATATTCACTGAATATTTAAGAAGAAATTCAAATAGAGAAAAAAAAAACTAATTTGAATGAGTTGTGATTAAACTACACCTGATATTGGGAGTGTATTAAGGTAATGAGAAATAGAGATAGGAAGGAAAACAAAAACAAAAAATAATCTGTAATAAGTAATGTGACTGTAGAAGAAGAGGGAGACAAGAAAATAATCTGGTGAAGAATAGGATGACTAACTGATGAATATAGTGTTAAAAAATTATTTTTGAATTTTGCTTTCATAACAAACCAATTTGGATAGTATGTAACTCAATAATTCAGTTGAAATTATGATAATCATGAATATAGTGTAATAAGAATGTTGTACGAAACAATTATCTCATCAGTAATGACAGGATGAAGTTAATTAATTTAAATGTGTTCCTTTGATCCATTACATAAAACATATCTTTCTAAACTAATCAAAACTAATCAGTTGTTCTTAGGAGAGTAAATGAATATAAATTGAATGTAGTTTCTTAATGATATATTTTCTTTAATATATGAGATTAGTCACAATAAACTAATGTCAAAGTTTGATTATGATCTTTTAGATGGTATTTTAACATAAATTTGACATTTATGAGTTAATATTTTTTCTGCACAATAATAATATGAAGTAATTAGGATATCATTATTATGTCATGACATATGATTTATAAACAAAAAAATAGCGATTAACCGTTAAGTATAATTGGAGAATTATTTTAAAAGGACATCTTTTAATATCTTAGATTAAAATATTATTTCTTTTCACTCAGTAAAAATGTACATAAATTTTATGTCGATAAATTTTGTAGACAATAAAAATATTTTGTATTGGGTAGTCTTTTATACTATTAAAATGAAGAGCATTCAATCTTGAGATGTTCACTGAGACATGAGTTCCATCAATCATTTATAATTTTCGAAAAATTACATGAAGATCACATCAATTACAATTTATTTCATATTCTCTTAGGTTAACATATGAGTAAAATTTGTTATTTTTCATGATATATGATTGAACTAAAAATTCTCTTTCAAATATAATAATCACATGCAACACATTTTGATACAATATCAAGTAAGAATTTATCTATACTGAAAAAGAAAAGAGAAAGACGATTTGATTTTTTATGTGATGTCCTATAAAATTGGTCACATATTTCTCAATTATAGACTTAAAGACACCTTAACCATACCAACTCTCATAATCCATAATATAAATTAATAAATTAAGTCTCACACAAATAATATTGCGACATTAATCGTTCTCAAGACCAAATTAAATTTCATATAGTGAATACAAATAGCAATGTCATCAACAACAAACTAAAAAACTATAAATATTACAACTTGCATAAACATTTGTATTTATTTTTTCATATGTGAGATCAAATTTATATCAAATTCTAAAACATGTTATCATGTTATCTATTTCTTGTTCTTATAAATTTATATTACTAATTATATGAAAAATTAGAAAAACAAAATGTACATGTAAATAACTTAAAATAAATACTTCTTTATAGCCCTATATATATATATATATATAT
>Ga0209489_101176_pt1 | contig 53250 bp, 24 predicted proteins | sample SiratrowhiteBW_FD_187527 | JGI IMG/M metagenome (GOLD analysis project Ga0209489, IMG submission 187527) | Root nodule microbial communities of legume samples collected from California, USA - Siratro white BW (SPAdes) (version 2) | ecosystem: Host-associated > Plants > Roots > Nodule | place...
GAGGGAGGTGGTTGCCGGCGAATGAGTGATGATTCTAAGGTTTGTTTGTTGTTTAAGAATAAAAGAGTTTTGAGGTAAGGAGTTTAAGGATGTCACAAACTCACAATGTTTCTCTTTTTTTTTTTTTACAGCAATTCGCATATCACTCCATTATTATTACTGTATCTATCTAGTACTAATAACTAGCTATTCCAAAGAAACATTGCAGGACTGTGATAACTTCACACTCAACTTTTTCCTATCTCCACTTAACAACTCACACTACTATTATTTTAATATTTTTTATATCATTTAATTACAAATTAATACTTTATTGTATATATTTTTTAATTAAAACCATCCCATCAAGATTTGTAATGACATCATCATTTTAGCGTTGAAATTTCGAAGTCTCATCTATTTGGAATCTTTTATTATAAATTATTAAAAACAACACTGATCTATACATACTGAGATGTTATTATATTCAATTTATTTTAATATCCAAAGATATATGTGACATCTAAAAATATATTACTTCAACACCCAAATTATTGACATTTTAATCATGTAAAAACATAAATTTTAGTTTAATAACATGTAAAAGTACAATATGTGGTGTTTAAAAATAATTTCACACTAAATTACAAAATTTAAAGACTAATTTGTGATTTGTGGAGAGCAAAACGACGCAGCATAGTATAATGAGGAGGTAGATTTTGGGAGAAAAAAGTGAAGGTTGGCATAAAGGCTAAGTGCTTTTCTTGGGTTCTGAAAGTGAATTTTTGGTTAATGTTTGCATGGAGTGTAGTGAGGGAGATAAGAGCCAAACTGCTACTCACACCAAGTTTATTAATTGGATTCTGTTCTTACATTAAATGCAGAATTAATGTATATCAACCTGAAATTAAGTCCTGTACTTCCCACTCCACCTACCACCACTACCCTAATAATTTCCATTTATTGATTCACAGTGTCTATGGTGAGTTTAAGAGGAGATATTTTAAAAAATAATTTAGTTTTAATATTTTATATAAATATATTGTTTGAAGGAAAATAAATAAATTTAAGAAATTTATTCAAATAATTTATTTATTTAAAATTAGAAAATTTAAGGGTAATGATTTATTTTTTTATTCTCTCTCATTTATTAAATATATATCTTCGCTCTTTTACTTCATATATTTTGTAAGGTACTTGTTATTTATCAGTTTGAATGAAATAATTTGAATTTTCTATATATATATATATATATATATATATATATATATATATATATATATATATATGTTTGGTAGGAGGCAATGAATTATCAAGGTTTTTTTTTATTAGACATATAATTATCGATATTATATTATTTGTATTTAACTTATAGTGTTTATGGCTACGGAAGAGTTATGATTGTGCATATTATGTGATGAGATACGTACATATAATTGTATATCCAAACATTATTATAACAATTTATACCACTACTGTAAAAAGTTTAGACTTTTATGTGTGAATCGATTTAACCGTCATAAAAATGTTTATTATACTAGTTATTTTTATATGTACATTTTTTAATTATATTTTTTTTCAAATTTTTTCTTTTAAAACTCATAATAGTAATTGTATTTTTTTTTCATAATATAAGAATTATAGGACCGACCGCTTTTGTTTATAAATGATTTATATATATGTTAAAAGTAAAAATACTACCCTAAATCCGAATCACTTTCTGAACTCTATCATCAATTAGTAGATAAAAGATATGCAAAATATGATTTCTAAGAAAACTAAATTGAAACTTTATTATAACCATACAAAAATATGATTAAAACATCAATAAAATATACATGGAAACTTTCACTTTATCAACTCAATAATGAATTAAATATTGAGAAGATTTTTTATTTGATGATAGGATGAGATTTATAAAGGATCTTATTTTGAATAGGACTTATCATAAAAAATTGATTAATTTATTTCCGAAATTTATAGAGGAACTTGCTGAGACTATTTCAGGTTTTTTAATATATACTGAATACACTGGTGTTACCTATATTTTAGATATTAGGCTGACTTATTTAGCCTTATTACCACTTGAAGGCCCACAGTACCCCAAGTTTTAACAGAAACAAAATCATACATGAAAATTAAAATAAATAAAAAAACAGTTTCTTTTCCAAGAATATCATAATTATATATATATATATATATATATAATTTGATATTATGCAAAGTGACAACATTGTCACAAAGGGAAGCAAATTCAATTAGCAATTGTGAAAGAGAATAGAAGAACGTGGGTGTGGCCCTGTGGAAAACAACTTTTAGTTCAAAGAAAGCAAATTTATTGACGTGATTGAGAATGAATTGGTATATATGTATCTACTACTCATGAAAAAGCAGAATATATATTATTAATCAAATAGTTATCATTTAATACATAATTATTTATACTTAAAAGTTTAGCATTACAGTCATCATCGTTGATTTATGATGACTTTGACTCGACTTACACCTTTCAAGAGATATTGACTAATATGAAACCATGTCTTTTTCACTATGTCTCAAATTTATCACATATTTCTTTATTTAGACCATAAACATATTTTCATATGAATTTTTTAAATAAAATTAATTTAAATATTTCATTTTTATATGTATAGATTGTATAACAACAAAATAAAGAGCAATATCACCACTGGTCCATACAACAAGAAGTATGGAAGAAAACAAAACTCATAATGATATTTTATTTAGAACTTTGGAAACCATAGTTTGGGCGTCTCAAATTTTAAGGAACATTTGGTTTTGAAAAAAGTTGTTTGCATTTATATAATTTATTTTTTAAAAAAATAGTTTTTAGAAATTTTTAATGCAAAAATTTTAACAAAACACAAAAGTCAGTACTCTGATTTTAGGCAAATTTACTTCTAATAATACATTTAAGTTTTGATAATCAATCAATCAAATATACAAAGAATACAAAATTAAAAAGATCATCATCCTCAAAATCAAATTTACATGCCCCCACTTGATCATTATGTTGAGATATGGAAGGAATGAGAGAATTCAATGGAAGAATTGTCAAATGATAAATGCAATAAATTATGGGCTTTAAGTTTTGATGGGTGGAAGCAAGGAGAAAGTGAAAGATGTTGCTGAGAGCTTGAAGAAACTATGTACCCACAACATCAAGGTCTAATATTTTTCATTTAGAGAATCTGTTCAATGCTAAGAAAGTAAACAGAATGATTCGTAGAGAAAGGAAGAATTCAAAGTTTTTTACCCAGAAGAGCATGATAAAACATGCCACATATTTCTCAGAACCAATCTCTGTGAGTGCATTGCTTGAGAATGTTGAGCATGTTCTTGCACTCTCCCAAGAGGTCCTTTCAAGTTCTATTTAATAATCAATACACTGTTACAAGTTTGCAACCTGACCTGTGTGGAACTTTGCAATTTTATGATATTGCTAGTCCACAAAGTAAATATTATAAGGAGTCTATTAATTTGTTAACTTTAGGATGCGTCTTTGGGCTTCACCCATGGAATTCAGAAATGTGATTTTGATTTTCATGCAGACAAATTTTCCTTTTTCTTACCGTAGTTTAAAAAATATTTGAACTTGAGGGGAACGGAGAAAAGGACTGATGAAAATATATAGTATAAAGATAGGAAAATAATCTACATCAACTAGCACCAGAAATGCATGAAGCATTTTACATGAAGAACAAAGAGAAGACAGATATGGTCTGCATCTGATTGATGGAATCTTAAGATGGGAATTCAGAAGGAGCTAAGAACTTAAGCAGGCCAACAAAGAGGCACTGACCAAATAAAAGTTAAGAAAGTGTAAATTGTCTCCATTGTTTCTAACAACTAGTGTGTTGATCCTTTTGTTGCTTTTGTAGTAACAAGGCTTTTGTCATCACCAGTACACATACACATTGGGTGATAGCACGACCTAACCTTCATTAAAGTCTTCACAGCACCAAATTTCTTCTTACTTCCTTTTCTCTTCGGAGTTGATTCTGATTCCCGAAATACCTAACAAAAACATAAAACATAATCACTAAAACTGTTTTATTGTTTTCTTCATCTGTCTCTCTTGGTAGATTAAAAATTTTCACACAACAAATTTAAGCACAAAAGAAAGGAGAATACTGAGAGCAACTTACCTCGTTTGAATTTGTTGATGCAACTATTTCAACACTATCTACACTGGGAGTTTGTTGGTGCATGACAATGGTTGGAGTATTACCTGCATCATTTTGCAAGATTTTCAGATGAAAAGTGAGGTGCTTTTACCAGATAATGCTATCAATTCTTTTGGTACTCACATTCACTCTCCTTTACTTTCTCGGGCTCAATGCAATAAATTCTGAAACTAGGTGATCCAGGACATAGAAGCCTTCCAACTTCTTCACTTTTATCTTCATCATAACTATCATCATCATGTTCATCATCACCTTTTGCACCCATTTCTTCATCTTTTTCTTCCCTGGCCTCTTCCTCTAGCTTTTCACTCTTTTCCTCCTCTGTTTTGACCTCTGCCTCAACCATCTCAACAACAAGATTCAATTTTTCTTGGTTGGGATCCATGTCTGTGTTAACCTGCTCTGTGTTATCTTTGTCGGGGTGATTCTCCTCCGTAATTTTACCTTCAGAGTTGGGCATTGGAGCCACTCTGGACAGTTTCTCTGCGGCTGTTACTTGTGCCACCGTTTCCTCTTTGGGTTTTTGAATCTCTTGTGAAGAAGAAACCGTATGTGCCGATTCATTTTCAGGCGAAGATTGAGAATTGCCATCGTCTTCGTCAGAATCCTTCAATAGCTTCTTCTGGGAGAGGGTGTTTTCTGCATTCCTATGTTTTTTGAACTCCTCAATTTTGGCAACAAATGTAGGGAGGATTTTCGCAGGTACCACCTCTCCTTCCGCTGCATTTAGCTTTGAATTGCCTACCCCCATTGCAGAGAAAAAAAAAAAAAACAATTTTTGATTGAAATTAATGCAGAGTGAGGGTGGGGGAAAATGATATGGTTGAGATGATGAAGAAAGATATAAAGGTGCAAGGAAATGGAGTTTTTTTTAGGGGTTTTTGGTGTTTTGGAGTTAAAATAACGTTATGGAACATAACAGTCTGGTTTTACAGTTAATGGGTGTCAATATTAGAAAAAAAGACATATGACCTTGCATTGAATTGAATTTCACAGGAACGAAAAAAGAGTGTTGGATTTGCAATTTTAGAAACCAACTCAACTAACTAACATGTTGTCTTGGTTGTGTTGTTGTAACTCTGTTTGGTTGCTGGAATTAGAAAGCGTGAACTTAGGATATGAGGATTAACTTCACAGGTTGGAATATTATTCACGGTTATCAAAATGTGGACCCTCTAACTCTGCATTCTGCCAGCTACCTGTATCAAATTTAACAATGAAGTTGTTTTTTTCATTTTTATTTTCTGTTTTGCCATAGAGGATCATTGTGGATTTATGGAATATTGCAGATGCATTATAATTAATTAGTAATTAATGACACAACACCCTATTGTCAAAGAAGAAGCCACGTGAACCATCAGCATGAAAGATCCTAAATTTAGTGACAAGTATGAAGTTGATTCCATCAATGTTACACACCATAATGTTTTTGTGACATTTTTTTTATATTATTACTAAACTTCTGCAATTATACGTCAACTTATTCATTTCTACCTTACATGAGATATTAACACATTTAAATTTAAATTATGATAGCTTATAATAATTCGAAAAATAAATTAAAATAAACTATTAATATTTTCTTTAGATTCTGGAGTAGAAATTAAATAAGGAAAAGAGAGAAAAATTTATAAATAATGTCATTGATACGAAAGAATAGAAAAATATGTTAATTTTGATAATTTATCAAATGATCAAGATGTCATTTATTAAAATACATATTATATCTTATTATATTTTTTTTATAAAATTTATATTACATATTACTATAAATTTTGACATCTCAGTTAGACTGACACTTCAAAAATCATCCATCATATGTTATTACACGAAATATAATATTAAAAAAAAATATATAAAATCATAAAAAAACTAGACCACACTCATAATGAAAAAAATTGATAAATACTTCCCAATCAAAGTAAACAAAACTTGTATCTCATGGTATTAAGTTGGAAGACACTCCAAACATACCTTTGATAGGTGCCAACATCACTTCTCCTTTTTTTTTTTTCTTTTCACTTTAAACAAAATAAACTTCATTCATTTTTTTTACCAATCTACGCTCTTCCTTTCATGTAAACGTTAAATCACGTTTGTTTAACATAAATAAGAAATAAAAATGGTTTATAAGATAATCATAACAAAAAAAAAAACTAGAAACTTCTATTTTATGATTTTATAAATTAGGATATTTTATACTTAGTAGAGTTTATTTCTATTATTTATAATATTTTAAAAATTTTACAACATATATAACTTGATATGTTTTTAAAAATAAAGTGTGTCAATTATACTATTTTTCAAACAATTAAGAAAAATAAGTACAGCAATAAAAAATAATTTTATTTCAATAAAGTGTTATTGAAAAATTTATTATCACGTTTAAAAGAAATGTCAAAACAACTTGAGATGATAAAGTGGTGGAATAATCACTTATAGAATTTAAAAACACTAATGGTAGTTCCGATTCTAATAAAAAAATGAAAATAAGAAATTTATAAATAAATATTATTTATATGAAAATAACTTAAATATAATAAAACACTATATAAAATTGCTATATATATATATATTAATTTTTTTTAAATCGCCTAAAACTCTTATACGCTATCGTGCTATAACTAAACATTTATATTTATTTTTATCAAAGATAGAATAATCTCGATGACACGTCAATATGATATTACTCAAAATCTAATATTTTTTGTGATATAAAGAGTGTTTTAGAAAAAAAATTATCATTAAACCTTTATTTTTAATAAACATTTTTCTTTCCTAATGAAATGGATGGACAATACAACATTTCTTTAAAAGTTCTTCAAACCATATAATTTTTTAGATAATTAAAGGAGAAGTGCATCTAAATGAATGTCCCTAAATTTTTTAAAAGATTATCAATTAATAATTTGAATAAATTTTAAAAGATATAGATTGTCAAGATACATATTCTTCAAATTAAAAGTTTTTTTCTTTAATCTAAACTCAATTCCATTTGCGTCAACATGGTATCAAAATAACCTTTTGATTGATGATTACTTTTCTTTTATATTAGGTTAACAAAAGATATTACTCTACCACCACATTAACTACCACTAATTAAAACATAGAAGCAGACCTATGAAAACACAAGAAAATAAGAATATTACAATCGATTGGAAACACGCAATGAGAAGACTATTATAAATAGGTAATTAATTAGTGGACAAATTTGCAATTAATTTGCAATTAAGTGGTGATTGTAGTAATCCTAAAAGTAGGTATAGCCACCACTTGTTTCTTCATGATCCGAAGCATTTGAAGAGACTTCAATAATGTTATTAGAACTTGAACACGATGAAGATGTAGAAGAATCGGTTTTTCCTAACATCATAAAATCAAACATTAATCTTGGACCACTATGAACTCCTTGCTTCTCATGAACACCACTTTCAATACTTCTTTTCTTCATCGATAAGCGACACAAAACCCAATCTCCAATCTCGTTTACGTAGTTCTGCCAAGATTCAAAGCCATTCATTATAGAAATGACACACTCTACTTTTGACATATGCTATTATTTGAACTTTGAAGAGTGTTTTCATTTTTTTTTTTATGTATAAACATGGTACATAAGTGGTCATAAAACTGAAAAAATAGTTAACGAGAACTTACTTGGGATGAGTTGCAAGCAGCAGTTTCTGCATTAACAAGACGATATTCATGCAAGACCCAATCAGTTCTGGACCCTTTTGGAGATTTTCCTTCATAAAAAATCAACGTTTTTCTTATCCCCACAATGCCATTACACGCATTTGAAGACGATGAAATTCTCTTGTCTGACCCTGTTGACTTCCAATATCCACACTTTGTTGTTCTGTTCATGCGATTACCATTTCTATACTTTGCTTCCTTCGGACTGAAAAAATACCTCTCTTGTGGATCACAATTCCCTGAACACAAGCATACCATATTAATCTTAATAAGCCATGTTGTTAAATTCATGCATCATCAAAAAACTAACAGTGTATATTAAAGAAATAATGGTTTTGCTTTTATTATTTTAAGGAATGAAAGATAAATATTTGTTTAAAGATAGTTCTTATTACCTGGTAAATCCCAAGGATCATGCTTGCAGACATTGATCTCGGGAATGATAGAAGCAGGCAAGGGATAGGAGAAGACCTTGCACTTGAGGTATTGGAAAACGAGTTCTTCATCTGTTGGCTGAAAACGAAAACCAGGAGGCAATTTGCTCACTCCATTTTTAACAAAATTCAGCTTTTCCATTTGCTTTTGAACAATTCAACAACCAAAGAGAAAGGAAGGAAAAGAAGTTGAGACTTTTGGACCTGGAAATGAGGGTGGTGAGGGTACAAGCACTTGGATGAAATAACTTGGTTCATATTTATATATACTATATGGATTCAGAATGAGAGAGAAAAGTTGGTCTTTGGAAAAAGGGGACAATACTTAACAGACTAAGTTTGATGTTTGACAGTTAATTATACATTTTTGCTTTCCTACCAGGATCTTCAAAGATATTTTAATTACCACTTTGCTATACCCTACCTTTTATTGATAAAGTCTCTTGGTTTTCTTTTCTCTGTTAACATTTGTAAAACTTAATTCAAATGAATTTTGTGGGCAAATTTATGATATAGACCTTATGTAATAATTAATAAGTGGTTTTCTTTAATTAATAATTTGTATTTAGCACATATTTAATTACTTTTAATAATCTCATATTATATAGGAGTCTATGTTATATTTTTTTTTTATTAATTTTTTGAAAATAAAATTGTGATGGAATTCTTGAGTTTCAAAAAGAACAATATATCCGCTATAATGATTAATTTTAATACATTTTAACAGATTTAAGGTCAAAATATCAACATCTTAACCAACTTAAAATCAAAACATTAATGTGTTTGTGATCATAAAGGAAGTCTGAAAACCCTATTATTTATTTTTAACTTAATTTATGGCTGAAATTACGAGAGATTTAAACTCGTGGGGAAAGAGCTATTGAATCTGTGTTGAAATTAAGAAAAATTATATATTATTTATATTATATATAATCAAAGAAGAAAAAATAGTTCCAAGCAAATAGTCTTAACCAATCCATTTTGTTTTTATTTTATCTTTAGTGATATTATTTTCCCTGTTCCACCCAAAGGGTTGTTGTAAAGGAAAGTCTTGCATGTGATTGTTAGTTGCCTGAAACTTTATTTCGGTGTTGCATTTTTTCAAGAACCAAGAAATAATCCATTATATATCTTGACTTGCTTTTTTCTTAAAAAAAAGGTTTACTAAAAAATTTACCATATTTAAAGTTTTCCTAGTGGATTTGCCATGCCATATATATATAAATATAGTTAGATGATATAGGCTTTTGTCCTTCTTTTCATTTATGAATTTGAATTATTGATGGATATGTGACTCAGACTCACTTTATGTATACCACTTTATGTCATGCCCCAAGTCTTTTTTATTTCATAGTTTTCTTTAGTTGAATTTTGGTTTGTAAGAGAGAAAGAAAAAACAAGATAGTAATATGTATATGTTTTCACTAAAAAGCAAAATCACTATGAGCATGCACGTAGTCAACTATGATATACTGAAACTTTGTTGTACCCCCTTAAGAAAAAGGAGTGGTACTTTCCTTCACCAAGAAGATGTTCATTTAAAGATCTCTTTGCCTTGCTTTTTCAACATTGAAAATCAGATTTTGAAAGATTCACTCCCTCTCTAAAATTAAAAAGAAAAAAAAAAGAGTGAATAACTAAAAATCCAACTTGCATTTTTACATGTTTAAATCTCTTTGCTTAAGACAGCAGCAACAGAGGTTTCCCTTTGTGGGTGTTGTATCCTTTAAAAGATAGTGTCTTATATATAGTCTCTACACATGGCCATCACCTTCATCACTTCACTTTATAAATACTTCTAAATTAGCATCACTTTCCATCACCAATTCTTGCATGATGAGTGTACATATATAGTATCTATAAATCAATCAAAACTCAAAAATATATTACAATAATAATAATAATAACAACAAAACACAGTCCTAACACAGTCCTTGGTTAAACTCGTATATATTATTAATTTTAGGAAAAATGACCTATTTGATCTCTCTCTCTCTCTCTCTATATATATATATATATGTGTGAAATACTATTTGTAAGAAAAAAAATAGATAATATAGTCCATAATTATAAAGAGTGCAACAATTACGTTATATTTTAATTTTTGAAATTTTATTTTATTATTAATTTATAATTATGAGGGCCCATTTGAAACTATATAATAAACCATCTTATTATCAAATTATCTATATTTTTTTACATATCTATTCCATCACAATTTTACCTTTTTTAAAGATTAAATTGATGGGGATTCTAGACCTAGTTATTAGCTATTTAGGTTTATTTTTTTACTTTTTAAAATATGAAGTGTGTTTCCACTTCTCTCTCTTCATTTACAAATGTGGAGCCTCTTCTGCAAATCATGTCATTTTCTTTAACCATTATTTTTCAAGCTTCTTAAATTCTATGCCAAAGTGAGTTGTGCTTTTTGTCTACGTACGTTGAAAAGTGGTGCAATGCTTAACCCATAAGAAACTTGGTCAATGATTATTATCAGGTTCGCTTGCACTTAAGCACTCTCTAACATTCAAAGTTTCACACTTCCATTTTTTGATAAATTTTCTTAACTTAATAAAATAATTATACATTTTTTTTCTCATTGCAAGAGCTATATAAATTATTGAAAACAGAAAAAATAATTAATGTATTGCTAGGTTACCTAATAGCATTTTATCCGATACATTATTTCAAAAATTGTAATATCTGCATATATTTTTTTAAAAAGAATGTAGCATTTTAATCAATTGTAACTTTTGAAACGAAATTATCAAGGAAAATGTTATTAAATAACGGTAACAGTATTAAAACATTTTATTTTTTGAAATCATATTAAAATATACTAAAAATTTGATGAATTTTTTCCGGTTGATTTTGATCAAATTTATGTAAAAATTTAATTCAATTGTTATATTAATAAAAAATATTTATATTAAATTATTAATAATATAATGATTAATATGATTTGTTAATATAATTTCATTTCCTTTTCAACTATTTACAGTGATCAATTAGGGACTAGAATGTCAAACTTTTGCGACCTAACTCGGTGTGGTGGTTTGATAAAGTGAAAGTGAGGGAAAAAAAATGAAAAAAACAATAGTGAACTCCAAGCTTATAACTTTGTGAATAAAAAATGTTTTAAAATTGGTACTAAAAATTTTATTTTTATTAAATGTTTAAAATGTTTTTTTGTTTTTATTTAAGTATTTTATCATTTAATTTTGTTCTCAACTTATTTTTTTATCTCCAAATTCCTTCATCTGGTTCGTTAACTCATTTTTAAAAGAGAAAATAACGAATTGATTAGCAAGTTAAAGAAAATAAAAAATAAATAAACAAATTCATCAACAAGTTTAAAATGAAAAAAAATAGAAATAAGATCATATCATTGATGGCAAAAATCACACAAATGATATTAGACGGAAAAAAAGTTACATATATATACCACATTTTATATGTACAATATTGTTGGTGCTTGTATTTTGTTGTTGTGTTACATTTTGTTTCCTATTTGTGTTCTATTTTCATTTTCAGAGTTGATATATTTGTAATAATGTTATAAAAATGTCATATTATAATTACTTTGTTTCTTATTTTTAAGAATTTGTTAACAAATGTAAGAAACAACAAAGTCTTAGCACGGTCTTATTCTAATGATCATTATTCTTGGTACTTAAGATCAAGGCTCATCTATGTCCTTCCTCCATTTGTAATTTTACTTTGGCCCAATGCCCAAATCATCAAACTTATTATTCCATATTACTAAGTTAAAATATGTAATGGTTGTTTTCTAAAATAAGTGAGTTTTCATTATTATTTTTGTTTTTAATATTCATTTTAAGATATATATATATATATATATATATATATATATATATATATATATATAATTATTTAAAAAAATTGAACTTTTTTTAAGTTATTATACTAATATTATATCACAAACACTAACAAGTACTATTTTGAATGATTAATTGGCATTTCATTCAACACGGTAGTTAATAAGTGTCTATGGTTTGAAAAGTGTCAATGTTACAATAAAAATAAATGCTTTCAATTTAAAAAAATATAAAATAAACAAAAAGATTTGTAATCATCAAAATCAAAGTTCACTAAATTACATAAACTAAAAGCGTGTTAATCGATATATTTAATCTTTCTTGGTGTAAATACTAGATGAACAAACTTAATTAGAATGTCATTGATATATTTTGTTTTCAATACTTTTCGACATGAACTCTAAAAAAGTATATATTTTAAATCTTATCGATGCATTTTGTTTTCAATACTTTTCGACATGAACTCTAAAAAAGTATATATTTTAAATCTTTTTAACCAATATTTTTAGGATAATAACTAACAAGACTCGAGAAGTAATAGGAATATTATTGTAGAAGATGATATCAATAAAGATGTGCAAAACCTCATTACTAACTAACCAAAAAAAGAAAAAAAAACATTGGTTTTGAGGGTTTTAATCGGATTATTAATACAATAATTTAAATCATTATAATTAAATTAGTTCGCATGAATTCCGTTAATCGATTCTTTGCATTTCCAATTTAAACCAACTTAAATACAATATAGTTTTCATATTTTTTTAAACCTGAGCAAATTCAATAATTTTATCCATTATTTTTCAACTTCTAAATATAAGTTTTCACTTTTGATACTTAATTTTACGTTCTACTTTGGATTTATTTTTCATTCATTTTTATTTTCTTATTAACATATTTAATCTTATCAAGTGTCTTAATTTGATCATACTTATTATCTAATTTTTCAATATGATATTTGGATTAATAAATCATTATGGTAACTATTTAAAAACTAACTGTATAATAAAATAGTTTACAAAATTAAAAAAAAATTATAAAGTAGATAATAAGTGAATTGAAACTAAACAGTAACAATAATGTTTTTGTACCATAACTCTGTAATTAGATTTGAACCAACCCTATCTTAACTATATTGGTTTGATTTGAATTGGTTGAACAAAAATCAATGTTAAAATCAACTTAATTAAATATAAATCAATTCAAATTTTAATAATTTACCAAACAATCCATAAACAATCTCCTAATTGGTTGACCTTCCTTTCTAGGCCAACTTTAACAACACTCTTCTTTTGCTCATTTAATCATTTGAACTTTTAATTTACATCTATAAATTGTATCATTACTCGTTTGAACTTTAAATTAACAATAACAACTAAAAATGTTCGTGAAAGCCTCCTCTGTGCACTATACAGTCTCTTGAGTTGAGTATCTGGGCCCCGTAGTCCAATTTGATTCCCCAACTTCAATTATGGTATCTGGAACTGAACTTTCTTGACCCTCCACTCCTTCTGTGTGAAGGATCCTGCTTAAATCCAGGGACTTATCGGTTAAACCACTATCTTTGCTTTCACTATCCTTGCTACGTGCTTCATTCTCAGAACCATCTCTATGATGACTTTCCTCCTCTTCATGCTCATTATAAACTGAATTCCCAACTAATAATTCCATATGCCTGGTGGTTCTTTTCATCATTGGGCTTAAGGGCCTAATGTCCGGTCTTCGATATGAATCTAACGGCTCCCTTGGAACCTTTGACCTGAACTTATTCTTGGACGGAGGAATTCTAGTGCAGAATACTTCTTTGAAGTTGTTAAATATCCCTCTGTTGTATGGATTGGTTTGAGGGTCATACCGGTATTTAAAATTTTCGTAAGTAGACTGCACATTAGACAAGAAGAATTTTCATTAACATACGTAAGAAAATCAAACTATAAATACACCATAGTGGTTCATTGTTTGTGTACCCATGTCACCCACATAGCAGACTACCTCAAAGTTCAAATGTAGAATGCTATAAACGATTATTGCATGTGCACAGGAATAGTGAAAGTCAAATTTTACGTTTCAAAGAATTATGGCTGAATGGCATTCAAACCTGGTTTGTGCTGATGAGGTACGTGTGGAAAACAGCGAGGCCGCCAACAAACCACACACAGACGAAGGTGTAGATTATTAGTGCAGTGGCTGCTATAGTTTTGGACATTGCTCTCCAAATTGATACTTTCTCGAAGTCCTTGATCCTTACAATGTAAACCCAGCAAAAGGCATGTACATACAAGCAGAGCAGAGTGGCTGAGAAAACAAACATGTAGTAGAACCGGTAATTTCGCTGCGGCAATGTAAGCAAGGAGTAATAGAAAAGGTTATTCAGCAACTTCACGAATCCATATATCTAATATAAACGTGATTGTTTTTAAATTGTTGTCTGTCCTTGTGCATGTCACATTATACGATGTTGTACATGAAAGCAGAAAAAAATACCAACACGCATGCAAAATAGTCATCATTTTGTAATACTCTTCCAAATTTTATTTTGTGAGAGCAGAGGATAAAAGATATCCCTTCATAGAATACGATCAGCAAACTAACAGATACTATGAACATCACAAACGAGGACCTTGTCAAATGTGCATATAGGAAGCTAAAGCTATTACCTATAATTCCAAGAGCCATTACTATTTCTCCTCCCGTATCATTTATGTTCATTGCACATTCAATTTAATTTTATGTACTATCTAAAGCTTTCCGTCAAAACAGAATTATATCTATTCGGTTTGCCAAAGATATTCACGATTAAGAAGCCTGCCTGCCCTCTCTAAATAGTGAATATACCCGTATCTTCTTTTCATTAGTAGCTGACAAAGTATTTGAACAGAGTAAAACTAAGTTAACGAATATCCCAGTAAAATTGTTTTTTTCTCTGGGTATGGTACTTCACAAGGCCAAGAATATTTCATGAAATAGTAGACTCGTGAGATAAAGATTGCAGCAGTTAACAATTGGCAAGGAAAGTGCAAAATTCTAATGACTGAGATAGTGTTCCTTGAATAGAATGAATCTGAAGTTATGGAAAAGGACCATTACCAGCCCAATACACTGACCCACCCATGGGCAGTGATGATCAAATCGCTCTACGCAGTTATCACAGACTGCACAGTGAGAAGCACGGAGGGGTCTGTAGAGCATGCAAGTATCACAATATTTGACTTTCACTGTTATACCGTTGACAATTACATCCCTTGTCCGTGGAAATCTTGACGTTGGAATTTGCCCATTGTTGCCAGTCTCAGTCCAATGATAATCATTTGGCTCCGGAGGATGAGCATTACGAGGTACTATGCCAGGATCTCTTCCTGAGGTCACTACAAGGTTGATTAGGGCCTGCAGGGAATACGCAAGAAAAGTTAAGAGCACGGTGGCGAATGAGAAAGTCTGTGCTGTAAGAGATCTCGATATCCGCATTATTTTTCACTCATTTAAGTAGAGAAAAAAGGTACACTAGAGAATCGTGCACATCAGAATTTTTTTATCCATGTATGTTCAGAGTTGCTCAAATAAATTACGAAGGCATTGAGTATACATGATTCTTATGCGCCTGATTAATATTTATCAGAACCAATGAAATTTTGCTTCGCTTTAAAATGACACTCCCTCCTCTCTTCCTATTCGATCTCAAAACTCTGTTTCCCGTTACCATTTCTTAAAATGAATTGTTTTTAAGTTTACAAGGAAAGATGTTGAAATCTTAGCAGAATCCAGATGTTATCTCTCTATAAATATACAAGCTGTATGAAGTAAAATTGTCCAGGATAATAATGTTTCACTTCTAATTTGAAAAAGGAGTTTCTTTCAAAATGTATAGATAAATCTTAATGTCTTTTGTTTTTCAGCCATTCACTTATATAATTTTATTAAAATTGTTACATTAGGAGAAAATGATAATGATATGTAACTAAGAAGGTATTTATTGTTAAAGGGTTGCAGTGCTTTATCAATTGCTCTAAATGCAGAGTTGCATACACTTATAAGTAAAACAGAACAAACATAGAATTTCAGTGCTGCGCTAACTAAAGATACAGTATCAATGAATGGAAACGGAAATGGAAATAGAAAAATGTCTTTTTGCTTCAGGCCTTTGTTTCGTGGTGAGAAAGTCGAGATTATCATCATTTCTATAGCAGGATTTTCTAGACACGTTTCTCTAAAAGATAATCAAATCCAAACATGCTCAATATCTTTTCTGAACTTCCGTTTAAAGCAATCGAATATAGAATCCTAGGTTATAAAAATGTGAAGTTACGCTATCGTGCTTAGGTTTTAGAGGCTCCTATAAGGGATTGTATCTTAAAGCAACAAAGTGATACTCATCCATACATAAAAGGGAAATGTTATGCATCACTCAGATAAAATGACTAATTGTATTTATCCTACACTAGTGCACATTTTTTCTTCTTTCATAACAAATAATCAGAAACCAAAAAAGAGCAGAATTGTAAGGTAACATGTTAATGTACAAATAAAGATAAAAAAAATAATATCATAAAAATTATAGTGCAAATAGTATAACTCACATAAAAGAAAAATCAGTGTCATTATAAAGAGTTTTACACTGCACTTTAACCAGAAATCATCAGGTATAAAAGTAAAAATAGTCTCATTATAAAGAGTTTTATAATGTAATTTAACCCAAAATTGTCAATGTATAAAAAATCACTTGAAAGTACTGTACCATATAACTTTTTATTGGTTCACCATATAAATATTCTTGACACTTTGGATGCCTAGAAATTAAACTTGAGATAAAATAAGCTATGGTACAGGTGACACGGGAACCATTGGGCGTATCAATAAACGATGGCTTCCTCTATAAATGGAGTAATATATAATATTCAGAACAAAAAATAACTTACAAACAGTGTGAGACCAATAGCCACACCCATTATTGACCATCCAGAGTGATGAGGATAATCATCCAACAATTTCCTCGCTACCAAAGCACAGAACACAGCGATGGGAACAGAAATAAGAAAAATCGATATAAATATAGATTTCACATCAGGCCCAAATATGAGCCTCCCTCCGAAAAGAAACACCTGAAAAAAAAATGAAACCACGATTTCAAAATAATAAAAACAATACAAGTAGTATTTTACTAAACAGAAAAATTCAATTACGCAGAAACAGCGCTGAAAGTATTTCAATCCATTTCAGCTATTGAAGAACCAGAGACTCTAGAGTGTTTTTCGCATGTGTGCAACCGTTATGCTACCGAATCAACTGGGTGTTGAGTGACACAGAGAACTCGGAGAAGTAAAAGAAGCCCTAAAAATGAATGATATAAGTGATCGGAGAGAGTTGCGTGTGACTTACGTTACTGCCTTGCCAGACGCGATAAGTTCTGACCAGCGATGGAGCGGAGGTATCGGCGGAATCTGAATCCGCCGGCGGTGGCGGCGGCGGCATTGTGAAGATCGCAATTAAAGCGGCAAGGCAATGATTGATTGACGAATGGAGGAATGAATAAATGAAAATTGAAAAGCGAAAGAAGACAGCGAAACAAGGACGCCACCTCTGGTCAAAGCCTCCAAGGGCGAACCAAAGGGCAACTTCTCTCTCTCACACACTCTTTTTTTTAATTAATTTCTTAATTTATTCCTTTGACTTTCATACTATTTCTATTATTCAAATTATTTTCACTGAAAATCATTAACTTTTTTGTTTCCGTCTGCATTTGCCTAACTGTTTCTTGATTTTATTTTATTATATACGATGTGTTAAAATCAGAGATATCAAAATAAATCTAGGTTCATCAATCAGTCCATCAAAATAACTTTTCAGTTAGTTCTTTTTTAAAAATATTCAAAGCAATTTAAAATATATATTTTATTACAATAAGTAAATGATAAATTTTATATAGTAAATGGACTGCATATAAAATAAATTAATTCTATTCATGTAACCTAAGTTTGTAAAAAAATCTTTTAGTTTTTTAATATTTGTCAAGTAAAAATGATCGCTTAATCCTTCAAAATCTAGTCCAAACAACTAAAAATTATAACAAATGTTTTATTCCTAAAATATGAATTTTGAAATAAATTTTATTTTCTTATTTTACCTTTTAAATATTTATTACAATTTAAATGGGTCAAATACTAAAATATATGTCCATAAAAACTTGTGAAAAAATGTGATTCTGCATTATCTTCCGATTTTCAATATTTTTGCGCATCTGCAACTGCAAAAGAGTAGGGGCGTTGATGACGAGGTAATATTATATTCAAATATTTCTAACATTATGTTTCAACAACTTAATACTAAAAGGTTTCAATTATTTGTATTGTTTAGTTTTTAAAATAAGAAAAATTTATGATTCTAAAACAATGATAATTCTAAGTAAATAGTGTTTGTTCTTGGACTTTTATATTTATATTTATAAATAATATAATATTTTATTTTATGCGTGAATATATAATAGTCCACTTTTTTAGTTTTTACTTATTTAATTAACTTTTTTGGTCTACATAATATATGTTGTTTTAGTTTTAGTATGTATTTTAAAATAATGTTTATTTCAAATTCTTTTAATCTCTGTAATTAATTAGTCTTTATTAAACGTGATTCATGATTACGTTATGACTTTACCATATTACATACAGTAAAATTGTCAATTGTCATTTGATCTCTCAAGAACTAAAATAAAAAATACTATATTCGTAGGAACTTTAATAAAAAAACTATTTTTATTTGTTTGGGCTAAAAATTAAAAATAAAATTAGAGACTAAATTTAAAAATATATTTATAGAGACTAAACTAAAACAACATATTTATAAGTGTTAAAAACAAAAAGTAAGTCATTTATAAAGGAGTTCAATAAATATTTTGATAAATTCACAAAAAATATATCTAGTGTTACTAAAATTGATTAATAAAAAAATTGAAAAAAAATGTATTTTATTAACATAACAAATTATTAAATATGTCACTTATAACATTAACCTAATTTATATTTTTTTCATATTATTCAACTGTAATAATATTTATTATTATAAAAATTACAACAGTTTCTTTCTACTTAAACTTATTTATAATTATGCGTCTTTATTAATATCTAGCTTTAATTGTCTAATATGGATATATCAAAATAAGTTAACTCAATAAACCGAATTGAATAACTCATGAAAGATAAGGTAAAAAGAACTTATAATTTAAGTTCAACTATGTAATTTTTTACCTATCCCGTTTAAAAATATATCTTTTACTTGTTTTACACAGTTTCTTTATTTTTTATAAATTATTATATTTTTCTTCTATTTTTGTGTTCTTATTGATTTTACAAAATTGTTTTATTGATCTTTAAATCTAAAGAAAAGTATTGCTTTTATTTTTTATGTAAGGCGTGTCATGTTGAAAGGTAAAAACAAAATTAAAAATGGTAATATTTTGTGAAAAAAATAAATAAATAAAACATGAATTGCATATATTTACTCGTTTCTTCATAGCAGAGGATGTATTTGAAGAAATAATTCAATATTAACTTTTAAAACATAAATAATTAATTAAAATTCGAAAAAGTAAATTATAAGCCATTACAAATATTTACAGAATTTAAATTATACAACTAATAAACCAAAGTTAAAGTATAAGTTTAAAAAAATTTAAAATATGATGACAGGTTTGTTACAATAATTGTTATATATTAAAGATAGGAAATAATAATAGCTATATAATTTAAACTGAAGAATAATTATGATTGCCAAAGAAATTAAAGATAGGAAACAATCACAAATTAGCATGATGTATGGCAAGCCAGTGAATGATAAATTAAATGGATTCTTGTATAAAATATATTTATGATAGACGAAATAATCCATTAACTAGAGAGTTTACTATTGATTATACATAAAAAGATTGTTTAGGATTTGATCGGGTATGTCAGACTTGGGTGTTGGAAGGGTTAAATATAAAAAATAAATCTAATAAACATATATGGGTTATCCATGCGTAAAATAATTTTATATGGTTAAAAATCATAAATTATTATATATTGTGACTTTTTCACTAGTTAAGTTAAAAATCGTACCATCAATTATTTTTCATGCTTATCAGCACAAGGTTTTTAATCTTTTAAGAGAATCTTGGCACAAAATAAATGCTTAACATTTTCACATGTTAATAAACATCTTCATGAGTTTTAATAAAAAATTAAACAATAAATTAACCATAATTTTACATATTCTCAGTCAAAAACTTATTTCTTTTACATTATTTATTATTATTATTATAATCAAAATACATTTCCAACAAACTTGAATATTTAATTTTAATTACTTTAGTCTTATTTGTACATTCTACCAATCCAATTAATTTTGACCATTCAAAATCAATTATTCAAATCTATGTACACACAAAAGTAAAATGAAATTCAAAGTTCATCATTCAAACCTAACTATTCATAACTTTATTAACCAACTTAAATTATTCATCTTCAAAGTATTATCTAAATAACTACTAAAACAAAATTCTTACACTTGTTTACTTAAATTAGCCACGTCAGTTACCTAAAACATTTAACAATTGGCCAAATCGGTTACCTAAAACGTTTAACAAAAGTTGATTATGACAAACTCAATCATTCATCCTTAAATAATAACTTTTAATGTAAATCTATCTGAATTAATAGTTATAATACAGTCTAACACTCATTAATATAATATTATTATCAACTAATAACTGTCATCCTCACTTGCAACCTCATAAGTTGAGTAGCTGGGCTAGGCCCACTTTCCCACACAGGATTCTACTAAGTGAACTTTACTTTGCTATTTAGACTACCAAAATTACTTTTTCAACCTTAATTTGTATTTTTCCAAATAGTTTTGTTCGCACCCCACTTTTCTAGTTTCCACCATTCTCCCTTATTCATAGCCCAACCCCTCCACTGATTTCTCTTCAATGATGAAGCAAAAAAAAAATAAAAAAAAAAATAAGATTTTAACCTTACATCAAAGTCCTTTAGGCGAATCAGCCCCACTAAACCTGCATTCTCTCTTTTTTGAAAAGAAAATTCGTAGCGATCAAGATAATTCTAATAAATACTTTTTACAACATTTCTGAAGATTACTTTCCAAAATTTTCTCAGAAGGTAATTTTTGGAATAATAAACAACAAAATATACCTCATTTTTTTTTTTTGCACCCAAAGTCTTAATAAAAAATATTTAATATTAACAAGGGAATCTAATAGAATTACAATCCAAACTGAAATATGTTCCGGAGTCTTTTTCTGAAAACTTTAAGTCTGACGTAGACTAAATATAATATCATAAGTAAGGAAATTTTTTATCTTATAAGATCGATTTTATAAAACTAAGGCAAATTTTAATACACTTTCTAATTTGTAATATTTTTCTAACCCAAATAAATGTATATACCAATAACAAAGCTTAACTTAGAAAGTTTTGTAGGATGCCTACTTATAAAAAAATATGTAGAAGGAATTAAAAGAGCACTTTTTAATCTTCTAAATGCTAATGACTAATGAAGCTATAGTTTTCCTCCAACACCACGAATGTGAATTGCCAGTCCTATACACTCAACCATCCATTATGTAATTATTGTCTACAATAAAGAACTTTCAAAGAAATTACAAATAAATTAGACTTTTAATATTATTATATTTTCAAATATTTATACACCTGATGATGTGCAAGTCCTTTAAAATATAATAGTTCTATCGCAATATTTTGAAAGAATCATAATTCAAATTTAACTTTATTTTTTTTTCAACTGATTCTTAAACTTCAACTCTTTTTTTAAATAAAAGCCTAAAAATTTTATTTTATTTTAACTAATCCTTAAAATTTTCCATTTGTTAGTACATAGTTTTCTCCAAGTTAATTAGTTCACATCAAATATCAATGATTCATTAATTTTGTCTTCCTTCTTTTATTAAAATTCATTTTTTTTATATTCAAATTTAATTAAAAAAGTGATTTTAAAAATAAAAACTGAACAAAAAACAATTATATATATATATATATATATATAATTTTTTAATCCTAAATTTTATTATTTATTAATTTTTTAAATATTATAAATTACATATATATAAAATCTGTAGAATTTATAATTAGATTTACAATCATATTAATGATATTTTTAATTTACTGATGGTGGAAAGTTATTCTCTTTTTTTTGTTATTTTGGTCAAAAGGTAGCTACGGGCAGAAAAAATCTCGGTCCTTATAAATTGGTGGAGGGAATTATTTTTGCACACCCATACTCTTTTTTCACCTCCGTTAATATATGAAAATCTCTATTTGTCCTTCTGGTTTAAAACTTTTTCTGCATTTTGTAATCTAAAAACTTTTTATATTTTTGCAATCTAAAATTCGAGTGTCTTTTAGATTGCAAAGTTTGAAAATGTTGTTTTGCATAAAATTATTTTTAGATTATATAATTCAAAAATACTTGTGACTTTTAGATTATATAATACAAAAATTATTTTTTTATAATAAAAGTTTTAAATTATAAAATTTAGAAGTTATTTTTGACTTTTTAACTACACAGTCTAAAAACCATTTTTTGTATGATAAAAAACTTTTGAATTGTAGAATTGAAAGTCATTACACAATTTTGAAGTTATTATTGAAGAGGAATTTTTTTTTTTTTATATAATACAATGTGATATGTTAAACTTTTTTAAGTAGAAAATGTGAGAGACAAAAATGTAAGATCAAAATAAGACAAAATCCGAAGGACATCAAAAGGAGATAAAGAAAAATCAATTGCGACAACATGGAAAGAAACCATGGGATGTAAAACAAAATCCCCATTGGTGGAAGTTCTGGCCACAAATCAGCCCAACTAACATTGTCAGGGTAAGGCCCACAATGAAACTGAGAACAGTAATATTGCGAGTTCATGTTTCCTAATTACCACTTACATTCATCGAAACACCTGCTCAATGTAAAAGACATAAATTTTCACTTTTCAGTTTCCTGCTTTAAGAAGTGCAAACTCCCGTTTGTAATATCCAAACGCACCCTTGATTCTAAAGTCAAACACAGTTTTCAAAATTCGACCTTATTAAAAAATAATAATGATAAAAAAATTGAATAATATATAAAAAATAAGATTTACAAATTAAATGTTTTAAAATTTTAAATTATACGTAATGTCATTCACTTATATAAATTTGATTTAGTTTTCATTCTTCTAAGATCTCTTTGCTTTTACTCTATGGAATTCTTCTCAGATCTCTTTGCTTTTACTCTATGGAATTGCTTGCAATATAACATCCTTTTGTGAAACTAATGACATTATATTTGTATCTTTATGTAATATTAATTATTTCATTATAAATTTTTATACTACTCTTACTGAAGAATCTGAACTTAATTTTATAGTTTTTCATTTCTTTTGATTTTTTTTTCATTACTTTAAAAGCCAGAGTAGAATAGCTGAATTGATTGGAAATCAAACTATTAATCAATCAGACAATTTTAAGAAAACCAACTCATCTGAGAATCATTCAGAACTGGTATAAGTTTGACCAGTATTTGTTTTTAAAAATATTTTTATATAAAGAAAAACAAATTATTTTAATTTTTATCTTATAAAATTAACATTAGAATTTGTTTACAACACGACAAGTCGATGTTGACACTGGTGCAAACACTGTTATTTGAACTAATTTTTTTTGTCTTCAATAATGTTATTCCATGTTGCATGATTGAGGCCAAGACGAGACAGGTACTTGGTCTGAGAAATAATGGCATGATCGAATGACAGTTTCAAGGAACCTGAAATAATGTCACTGTGCCAAAACCTCTTCTATAGTTCATAATACCATCAGCCCATTTGATCCAAAATGGGAGCTAGCTAAGTCCAATTAACTAACGAACTCACTATTATTGTCGCTATGATCATCACTATCCCTTTCTGGTCACTGTTTGCAATAATGAATTCTACTGTACTCTATAGTTTCTGTACTCATTCATTGGAGATTCGACATTGGCAGACAAATCCCTAATTCCCTGACTTCTTGAAACAAAATTGTATGTTCACATTGAAAGAATACAAGAAATAGCAATTTCTTTAAAAAAATTCAATCAAGAGAGGAACAATTATTAAAATAATCAACAATAAGTCCGTACACTTGAGGAGGATCTGTACATTGTGAAATCGATACCAAAGAAGTTAGACAACAACTGCAGAGGATTATTTAATCTATTTAGGAAAATAAAGGGGTTATCTTTTGCATAGCACTTCACTTAGAAAGTGTTGTTAGATAGATTACTGATAAAGGTAAATTTGAAAAATAGGAATGGAGAATGAAAATTAAACATGGAAAATGTCTCAAACTTAGATAATAAGAGTAATATAATGGTTAATTAAAAAAATTGATATGAGATATGGAGGACATATACTAATGTTGAGAGGGATAAACATGGAAAATATCAAATAAGAATGACAACTGAACAATATTATCATAAAGAAATGATATCACATTCAACCTAAAATCTTAAAATCTGGATAGATTTCTTTCATAAAATAAGATATACTATGAACTTTCTGAGTCACACCAAAATTTCGGGTCATCAAATTTATAAAAAAATGATTGTTCTAATATAATTTATTTGTAGTTAGAGTGGTTTATCTCAGCTCTCGGCCGAATTGGAGGAAAAAGAACGCTCTTTTGCTTTCGTCGATCGTAGAAAGTAGTGTTTGAGCAACAAGTAAGTGATAAAAAATATTTCTGCTGTTTCCAAAATGGGCATTCTTGGCTGATTCATAGAGTGCAATCACTGTTTATGTTTTGAATCTCTATTTGCTGTTTCGAAAATAGACATTTTTGGTTGATTTACATTGCATTGCTCTTCTTTTATAGTGTTTAACTTTCTCATTTCTACTCAACATGCGCTTAGATTCACACTTGGATACCCAACAATCTACCTCTCAAGTGACCTTGAAGGAAAGTATTTTTAAATACGAGTACCACTTGCTGAAAAAACTGAATAGAAAAATACCAAAAATATAAATAAAAATGAGATAAGAGTCAACTCACATAAAAAAAATGATATCACTCTCTCAAAACTTTAAGATATAATATTATATTTATGATTTTTTTCTTATGTTAATCAGCTTTTTTATTTTTATTTAATGGGAGATTTAGGATCAAATACTTGAAAGTTGGATACCTATCTACTAGAGCAAGTTACAGAATGAATAGACCGTAATGGATGAATTTTTTTTGTATGTTGAGACCTATGTGAACCATGATCAGGCCTAATAGCTATGAGTATTATGTATTTTTTGCATGTTTGGCTCGTTTATGAGAATATGCTGTGAAGTGAAGGTCATTGAAATGTTAAAGATACTATTGTGGTAGAAAGGACAATGGTTGTGGAAAACAGACTATGGAATGCCATATACACTAAATGTCCCATATAGTTATATAATATTTTTTAATAAAAAATACTAATATATTATTTAATTTCCAAAAAGGTGTTGGTTTGCAGCAGAAGCCTAAGCATTCAACTCTGGAGTGCACTTTGCTGAATGTAGTGCAGAGAGCAGAAACTTAACAAGTGGCACCATTTTTGTGGGGTCCAGGTGGATCCAATTATTCACAAGGAGCAAGGATTTAAAGGATTATTTGATTAAGTTGAGTGATGTTGGGTGATTGATGAATGAATATGAACGAAACATGAAGCATTTAATTCCATGAAAGGAGTTTCCATGGTTGACATTGAAGTGAAGGTGGGTGTGAACTATGGATCGTGTCTCCTGGGCGGCTCCATCCCCCATCATTGCTCAACACAAAGAGACTTCAAATTTCACTTCCTTAATTCACTTTCCAATCATTTCTATAACTTGTGGCTTTCCATTTTCCTTTTTAACCAAACTCAATATCAATCAATATTTGTGACTTTCATTTTTTCACACGTCATATCCTACTTCATATGCCTCTTTATTATAGGAACATACAAGTCCTCTCATACCCAACTAAACACTAATAATGAAGATCCTTTTCAATTTTAATTCAATTTTACCAAATCTGGTTTATACGGTGAAGATCCTTTTCAATTACATTACATATTTTGTTTAGATTTAATGTTTAGTGTGATTCACAAGTTTTTTTTTTTTTCTTAAGTACACTTTTCACGTCTAATGGATGATTTGAGTTTGACGTGAATAATAATGAGTACAAAACTTTTTAGGGGGTCTAGAATTTCAATTAGTTCAACTTCAGCAAACCAATTTATTAAATAATGATTATTTTTACCATGCACATCCCAATAAATCATATACTTTTTTTTGTCTGTATTTCTCTTTTCCTAATAAATCATGTAATTTGTTTATTTTTCTCTCTCTGGTTTCTTTCTCTAAGGTGTCAAATTATACATCATGTGTCCATGCATGTTTATCCATAATTTGGTGAACAGGTATCCAAATAATTTAGCAATTGAGTGATTGAGTGAGTATTGAGATTGAGAACGTGAAGGGTCGCATTCTTTCACAGCACAGGGGAGAGTAGAAGAGTTGGAGTATTATTGCTTCGGTCAATTTTCATTTATACCAATTCGTCCTATTCTTTCCTTATTTTCCATCGGATTCCAGATACTTACCCATTTCTTTCAAAAAAAAAAAAAAACAAAACCTCACCTATTTATATAATATTAAAAGCATAATATTAATTTTTTCAATATTTTTTAAATAACTAAAAAACATACAACAATGTGTATTAAAATAAATAATCTTAATTAGTACTTTTATTAAACTTACTAAGTACAAATCTATTTATACTACTCGGTATTGAAATGATATCGATCATCTACAACGACATTTGCTCGAATTAAGCGAATAAACATCATTATGCAACTAAATATTTTACATAATAGATTAATTGAGTATTAAGAGTAGTGGAATGAGTTAATCTAGGTTCTTCCATGTAAAAACTCATTAAATAATTATAAATAGGTTTAGATATATTGTTCATTGATAGCATATACTTTGAATACACTTTGTTAATTTAAGGGGTCAGAGTCTTTTGGAGAAACACGAAACATCTTAACCCACTTTAAAAAATTTGAAGACGCAGATTCATAAATTAAAATTAAATAAATCAATGAAATAAATAAATTGGTATTGTAATTAATGTGACTCTTAGGAAGATGATGACCTTATTGGACTTCATTCTCTTTTTCTGTTAGGTTAATTTCATGTCATATCAGTCACCCACCTTAAGTACTTGGAAGTGTCATGAATAAGAAAGAATCTGTATGAATTAGACATGCATACACTAAACGATAGAAACAAAGCAACTCGGATCACAACCACCAAAATATGTATATTCTGACGTCTCGATTTTGTTCTTTTTTCTAATGCCTCTACGGCCACTCAAAACCTATCCTCGCATAACACGTTTAACACAAGAACATATATATATGAAACCAGTAATTTATGTAAATACAAAAAAAATTGTTATCTAATTTTAGATTATCATGAAACTTGTTTTCTCATTCAACTAATATCATCTTTACACACAGTCAACTAACTAATTTTTTTGGATGATCTAAAACTTATACAAAATTCTTAAAATATTTACAAGGAATGTCTACATGTAGACAATATTTAAAGTCCTACTCTTCTAATTATATAAAGACCTTAGTATTATCCATCCTGATTTTGCTCACAAAGCAATAAAGAGATACTCTTTTTTGGAAAATACAAAGTTTCCTTGTTAAATTATGAATATAATGAACCTGTGAGTGCTAACTATTTTTATAATATATTTTTTACAAAACTTCCTTGTTAAATTATGAATATAGTGAGCCTTGTCAATTAACTAATTTTATCATATATTATTAACATTTAAAACTTTTAGTTAATAAAAACATTTGATAAAGTTGTTTTTTTTTTTAAAAGAGGGTGTGAATATATAATTACTCAAAAGCTGAGAACTTTTAGAAATCCTCTATTTTTCGCCCATGAATAGTCTTTGAGAAGAACATCTCGTAAGAACTATCTACATAAACCTCTTGCACTTCTTTCCCTATCTTCATAAGTAGAAAATTTTTCTATGTCTATAGTAGCCTAAAGTAGGGTCTATTTCAACCCTTGGTGTAAGTTTTAATAATAAGGCCAAAGAATCCTTAAAAAAAAAAACTTTAAATGAAAGGAAGGGGAGAAAGGGAAGGAGAGAAGTCTCCCCAATGGAGCAACTTCTTATGAAAAAAGGGAACAACACTTAGGATAACTATCAGACATTCTAAACGTAAAGAATTACAAATAAGATGAAGTCTTGAAAGGAAAACCTAACTTAAGCTTAAGGTTTATGATTTAAGAACATAAGTGAAATATTAAAAAAAGATAGTTAAACATCATCTTTGGGTGTTCCATGACGTGGGGCACGATTGTAGAGGGGATGAGATTATCTTTTGTAAGGAATGGTTGGGTGACTCAATATGTTTTTGATGGCTCTGGCTGGATTCCAGCAGTGCTAGTGATACTATGTATATAGATCAAAGTAACCTTATTACTCTTTTAATATATATATATTTTGATGTTAATAAAAAAATATTAATTTTGGATTCTTCAAAAATTTCCAGCTCAATAGAACAGAGATTTGGGACTTACGAACTATACAACTCTATTGTCTCTCATCTTTTTTACCAACAAAAAACACCGTTTAATATATAGAGCTTCCGCAATTGTAGAAATTATAATTATTTAAAATACAATGAAAATATTTAATTAACAGTTATAATAGCAAAGTAACTATGAGATCCCATTATAATTCTTTTATAATAAACAATTTAACTTTAAGGAGAATATTCTATTTATTATAATGCATCACCATTATATTACATTCTAAAACGGTCAAAACAATATTTTCTAATTCTTTAACCTATTCATAGTAAAAAAGACATACTTATTTTTCGTTTTTATTTTTTGGTAACGTAAGATTGTAAGTAACATACATGTTAAAATCATTAGATTAAAAAAAGAAAAAAGAAAAATGGAGAGTAATTATTATCACTATTATTATGTTATATTGTATGTACATATATTATTATTGAGTTATAAAAACATATTATAAGAATTGTTAAAAAAATAATATAACCCTAAAGAAAATAGAATTGACTCATTAATTAATTGTATGAAACGGGTAGCCGCTGAATAGTTGTCAGCAGACCACAAGCTGACACATTTATGTTAATCACGAGGACAACTTTGACTTCTTCCATCACGTGTGACCTTCAAAAACTCTATCATCCATGCTTTAGAGCTGGATTTACATGCAAATTATATCACACACAAACAATAAATCTTCTTCTCTTCTGTGATCCAAATTATATTAATACACTCTAACTTCTTGCAATGCAACAGTCCAAGGTGATCACCTCATTGTGACACGTGTCTCCTCATCTCTGACTCATGAAAGATTGGTGACCTACCTGTGGCAATAATGGTGGTGAATCAGCAAGGGTTATTTGGCGGCGGATTGAACATCATCAAAAATAAGAAGCTACCAAGTTCCAACGCAAGCAACAAAATGAGTGACACTTGAGGAGAGAGCAAATAATAGAGATGGTCACGTGTGGGAAGGTTTTGCATTGGAAAAGATACAATAATTACTCAAGCTAAGGTTGGCCCAACTATTAATTAAAGAACCACATCACACCAACTAGTTACGATAATGTGTTGAGTTGGCACAAAAATTAGATGCATGCCCTTCAAACTAACTTAGAACTTATTAATCATCAAATGTCATTCATTGAGTTCATACTTGCATAATGTGTTTCACTATCTCTTCATGCATGAAAAAACTCCTTTCCTATATATATAAGTGCTTTCATTTCCCTTTTCCTTCGTGGCACACAAAACTTGAGCTACCTTCCCTTCAAACCTTCCTCTCTTCTCTCCTTTTTCAATCAAGGGAATATTTCTCACACATATTCCGAAACCATGACTAACGATGCCCCTTATGTTTTTGCTGTTGGAGTTTTAGGTATTAAGGCTAAAATTAATCCACTAGTGATCAAATTATTATCTTTAATTTCATTATTGATTTTCTTTATTTGTCTTACCTTTTCAAGAGATGAACTGATATAACTTTCTGAATTTGTGTTGTAGGTAACCTAGTCTCCTTCTGTTGCTTTCTAGCACCAGTGTAAGTAAAACATATGTTCATTTACATGTGTCTGTGACTTTTGATGCGTAATTATGCATAGTTTAGTGAAGCTATAGTACTATATAGTTGAGATAAAAATTGAATCACTTGCATATGGGTTTTGCAGACCAACATTTTATCGAGTTTGTAAGAAGAAAACCACCGAAGGTTTCCAATCACTTCCTTACGTTGCTGCACTCTTCACTTCAATGCTTTGGATTTTTTATGCTTACATAAAGACAGGAGAAATACTTCTTATCACCATCAACGCATTTGGTTGTTTCATAGAGACAGTTTACCTTGTCATCTATATAACTTATTGTCCCAAGAAAGCTAGGGTGCGTATAAATACATTATTAAATTTATCTTTATGACACTTATAATGTCTCTGACATTAATTATTCTTATATATGTATGATTAATTTGAGACTATGATTGGACTTGCAGTATTTTACCTTCAAGATGATTTTCTTGTTCAACGTTGGAGTAATTTTCTTGGTTGTTCTTCTTACTCACGTTCTAGCAAAAGAACGAACAGCCCGTATTGAGCTTCTCGGATGGATTTGTGTAGTTCTTTCTACCAGTGTGTTTGCAGCACCTTTGAGCATCATTGTGAGTATTTATATAGGATGATGCAGTTTGAGTCAACATTTTAATTAAAGATTTAAGCTCTTACTGAATGACTTCATACTCATCAGTTTGATATTGTGAAATTTAAAAAAAAAAAACATTTTTTTATAAGTTCTTCAAAAGATTTATTGAAATAAACAAAAAAAGAAAAAATAGTTGTCATAAGCTTAAACAAACACTTTTCAAATATAGGTTAGTTATTTTTTGTCATGATTTACTGAATTCTTGTTTTCATTTGTGTCTGTTATATACTTGCTAGAAAATAATAGTTATAATCACCTACTTATTATTTTTTTTCCTTCAGTTTCATCTCCACGTCTTGTTTCTTTTTTTTTTTTTTTTTTTTTTTTTTTTTTTTTTTTTTTTTTTTTTTTTTTTTTTTTTTTTTTTTTTTTTTCTTTTCTTTTATCACATTACTTATCGTATTTTATTATTTTCTTTTTCTACCCCAAATGGGGTGGACAACTATCACTACTTTGATTGTAGTAAAAAAAAAAAAGAATTCAAATTTTAACAAATAAAAGGCAAGCAATTTCTTTCGTAATTGATTTCATTAAAAAGTATTTATACAAATAGCAATGGTATAGTTACTAATCACAATACATGGTTGATCTTGTTGAATTCCAGAAAGTGGTTATTCGCACCAAAAGTGTAGAGTTCATGCCTATTACTCTGTCACTCCTTCTCACAGTGAGTGCAATTATGTGGATGGCATACGGTATTCTCCTGAGGGACATCTATGTTACAGTAAGTACTCAAAAAATCCAACATCAAAATAACAACTCATTTTGATTTCAGGGATATGCTGCATCTGCATCTTTATTCATAAATAGTATTACTGTGTAAAAATTCTTTCTTTCTCTTATTTTTTAATTTTTTTTTCTGGGGACAGCTTCCGAACTTCGTGGGTATCACATTTGGAACAATTCAGATAGTGCTGTATTTTATATACAGAAAGAACAAGCCAGCTAAGGATGAAAAGCTGCCAGAACACAAAGACAATGTTACGAATGAAGAAAACGCCAACACAACTCTGAGTGGTGTGAATCAGGGAGCAAACACTGTTGGATTTGTTGACATTGAGATTGGAGAGAAGAAGGGAGTGAAGAGAGTTGAGGAAGCAGGGAAAAAACAGGACCAAGTTGGTAATTCTCGTGACCAAACAGAACACAATAACAAAACAAGGGAAGCTAGCACTCAACAACAACAGAGGGAGGGTTGAGAAGTTTAATGAAGGACACATGAGCACTTGTTATGCCTCTTTTTCTCCTTCTGTCTCTGCCACCATGTGTCGATATGTTCAAACTGATGCAAAATCTTAAAGTGCTAATGGGGGCAGAAGAATCAGTCATACAATATAGATCAATGTCTGTCTATATTTCTCTTTGCCTATAGTTATTAGTGTCTATTTTGTGTGATTTCTGTTCTGTTTTCTTTGTGTTACAATAATAAATAATAAAATAGAAGGTGTCCCCAAATCTTGTTCCAAGGAGATATGTTGTGTTTCTGTTCTTATTAGTGAATAAATTTTGTGCTGTTAAAGGGGCATTGGTGCAATAAATCAGCATAAGGATACACCAATGGCTAGAATGAGATATAAATAACTCGGATGAATAGATTTACTCAATGAAGAATTTGAAGCCCAGAATTCTAGTCAATAACCTTCACGAGGAATCATTCAACAGATTAGTATATTAGTGTGTGACTCACTAGTCAACTTAAAACTTGTTCATAGATATTAATAATGTTGGTAATTGTTTACCTGATAGTGAGATATTTATAATAATAAACATTTGTTTTTGTTAAATTAACAATACTTATAAAAATAATCAAATAATTCATATTTTAGTATATTTTAAAAAGTATATATTACTTTAGTTTTAATCTCTCTCTCTCTCTCTCTCTATATATATATATATATATATATATTTATTTTCCTTGCTTTCAATTTTTTCCTAAACCAATCTTACGCTAAATTCTAGAAATGAATACTACAAGATAGCAATAAGATGTTAATATAATATAAGTACTCTGTACCTTGGTAATCCCAGGCCAATGACTAGGTGTAGATAATGTTACTAAAAACAAACAATTATGGCGCAAAGAGTAAAAAAAAAATTAAAAAATGAAAGAAATGCAGAGTACGGAGCCTAAATTGCTCACAAAGTAAGTTACTGACAAAGAAAAAGAAAATAAAATAAAATTAGAAAAAAAAAGCTTAAATGGGAAGATAAATATATATTCTTTCTTTCTGCCCTCTTGTAATTTTCCCATACACCTAATTTTTGAAAAATAAAATATTTCTTCCATTTTCTTCTCAAATGTTGACAATCATCTCATGGAAAAACAATCTATTGTAGAAGTTGAATACTTTAACAACATCTAATTTTTCACACAAAATATAATTTTTCTGACAAAAATTGCAAAAAAATTTATTGAGCTGTGATGAAAACTCTCAAATTAATTTTTTACCTTTTATAGTAGTTTTTCTATTTTTTTTCTTATTCATACACTCAAAGTGAAACTTTAGTAAATACTTATATATGAGAATAACATATTCTTCTTTCATCAAAATTCTAAGATATAAAGAGAGCTTATGTTAAAGAACTTCTCTTTCTCCTTTGATTAAAATCTTTACGATAAAAAAAAAATCTCTTCGAGTAAAAGTATGGCTAGAAAATAAGAGCATAAATGACAATGTAATTTTTTATGATAAAAACTTCAACTTTCTTGTACAATGTATCTAATAAAACTACAAACATTTTCCTATAAATTTTTTGACACAAATTACAAACTTTTTCATAACTCACAACTCCCCAAGTCTTCATATGTCAAAGAACTTATAGATTGTGGTAACAATTCTTTTTATAGTAATCTTTTTTATTTTTTCCTTATATTATTCAATGTGAAACTTTATTACTTAAAAACAATATAGATGAAAGTTTTTTTTATTTTTGTTTTAATCTTGTTATTCAGAAGTTGATGGACTTGGCCAATATCTAATATATTTTGAAATTTTTTTTATTATCTACGTAGAATAATTCAAAATATATTTTAATTTTTTACTATAAATTATACTTTACGAAAGGTAAATCTTATACTTTGGATAGTTCAGTTCTTTGTTATTGGTATAAAATTTTTAAGTGACTAGATCTAAGAAAAACACACCACTGTTATGATTCCAAATTATATATTCCATTTTTTTTTTATTTTAAATCAAGTAATCCACAAGTTATATTCAAGTTACTTAATCCATAACATTGTTTGCTAATTCTGGATCAATCCAGTAGGTAGTATGTAAATCCCAAGACGTAAGGCAATAACTTTATAAAGGTAATAACTTCATGGAATGAATTTGAAAATGCGAGAAACAAATTGGACGATGATAATTGATAAGATGATACAGTTTGAGAGGAGGTGATTGAGGTCAGTCTGAACAAATTTAGAATTAAATCTTGCCTTCCTATCCCAAATATAATTACATTTTATACAAGGGTATTTTTGCTTTTCCACATCCCGTGGAGGTGCATGTGAAAATTATGGGGTGTCGGAAGAAAAACCCACTGTGTATTGGATTTTATCATAAAGTTACAAATTTATGCTTACTACTCAGGTGGTCTAAACGAGAAAAGGTAAATGAAATAAAATAGAAAGAGAAGCAAAAAGTGCCAGCGACCCAATCTCAAAATGGATATGATTCCAACAATTTTTCAAGGAGATTAGTAACAGAGATATAATTTATATTTTCTTAAAATAATAAAAGAAAAGAAAAAACTGAGTACACCCAGTTTGGGCCCTCATAGAATCCAGTATATTACTTACTACTCAAATCAATTTTTTGTGCTTTACAAAATAGACCCAAAAATTTATTTTGCATCTAATAAGTTACGTTGTATAGGAATAATTATGAAACATTATGCTGATAAATAGTTGTTATACAATAATATAGTAGTAATAAATTAGCGACTAACTTTTCTGCCCCCAAATTCCTTCGGTAATTCAATTATTTTAGTATTTATATACAGACCAAAATCTTGTTTAACACTTTGTTTGTTCTTTTTGCAAAGTAAAATTTTCCTAGTTTGGTGACTTTCTACGTATGCATGACATCTATGTTCGGATCACGACAATAATAACAAAAAGAATACAAGAATAAAATTAAAATAAAACAATTTTATCCACTAGAAAGTTCTATACACATAGTTTTTTTAAAGCTAAATAGTATATACACGTAAAACCCTCTATATATAGAATCTACAAAATAGAACAACAGTTAAACCTAAATCCCATTTAATACATGGGTTGGAGAATTTGTCTAAACCTAATATTACTAGATACTCTCCTAATACACAACTTTATCTACTCTTCACCAGACACATGATTTGAGACTCAAACATTATATATTTTTTTTGACCTAAAGTTTTACTAAACGAAGTAGAAGGTGAATAAGAAGAAGCAATTGAAAGAGATGGATGGGAAATGGATATGGATAAGAAGAGGATATTGTAGAATACATGGGAAAGGTGGTCCTTAAACTACACATTCTACTCTTATGATTCCCCTTATTCCAATATGGATTTCTCCATCAGAGATGTTTGATCTGATGAGTTGTGTGTATCACCACCCTAAAAAGCCTCTGGTATATCCAGCATTATCCTGCAGTAGGATTTGGTGGCTATGCGAGAAAGATGATAGGATGAATAATGAACAAACTTTATGCTGTGCCAACTATCGGATTTTGGTCTGTTCATTGCTACCACTTTTAGGTTATTCTTTTACACTAACTATATATGTATACCACTTTGTACTTTTAAGCTTGTAATATTTGGATGTATATACGTATGAGAAGCACTTAGACCAGTTAGATTATACAGATTAATTATTCGTTTTATATTTAATATTCTTATTTACTATATAAAGAACAAGTCGTTATGAATATAAAGTATTTTTTTGTAGCTATTCTGCATCCAAGTACCTTAACTTAAAAGAGTGTAGAACAATTTATGGAGAGTAACATGGCATTTTAAATAAGGAGTTGTTTTCTAAGTTTACAATCTATTTGGGGATAAAAGTGTAACTTATTATTTAATTTTTTTAAGAAAAAAATATATAAATAAAAACAGAATGAATAATCAATTTAGCCTTTGAAATTGTAATAATAAATTAATCTAATATATAAAATGATAAAGTAATGAAATAATCCTTGAATTTGTACATCAATAATTAATTTAGTCATTAAAATTGTAGTCCACACTACTATGAATTATCAATAGATTTACTTTCTAAAATTATAATTGTCAATCAAATTTTCTCATTGAAATTATAATTGTTTAATTTCATTCTTTACTTTTTTTTGTTATTTTTAAAATTTCACTGATTTATCCATAATATTTTTTCATATTTTTCCTACATGGTAAAACATAAAATTTTAATAAAGATTAATTTTCAATATTAGTAGATAAGCAATAAAAAGTTATAAATAGATTATAGATATTCATTATTTATTTCATTAAATTTAATCTTACTAAATTTCAATTCTACTAAATTATCTTTAAAATAGAGATAATTTCACCAGCTTACGTATCTATGATGAAGTAAAAAAGTGAGAATCGGGAATCCAATAATTAATATGAATAAATGGTTCAATCTTTATTAATTTTTTTTAGTTGTGATTAAGGAAAGATGTTTTCGATATAGGAATTAATATTTTGGATTATTAGGAGGTTAGTGAGAAATTTGACTAATAAACATATTATCATTAATAAACATATTATCGTTAAGGGCGTGTTTGAATCAGATTTAAAGAAGTGAATTTGAGTAAATTTAAAGGAATGAATTTAAGTTAATTTGAAATTAAATTATGTAGAAAGTTTAGATTATTTTGATTAAGATAAAGATAGTAATTATATAAAAAATATGAAAAATTCTATTTTTTTTGCACGTCTTCTCTTCTTTGCAAAGAAAAACTACAGTGAATGATATCTCTCATTTATTGTGTTTTATTAATTTTTTATTCATTGGATTTCTACCTTCTTTTGCATTTCGATCGTAACATCTCATCTTTCTTTTACCATAGTACAAGTAAGGATAATTAATATAACATCTATTTACATGGGAAAATCATATAAATATGGATTACAGAAATGATTTAAATATTGAAATAAGTGTATTGTCAATTTGTTTTTATGATGATTATTATAATAATATTATTACAGAAATAAATAACATTACTGTCAAAATATAGTTCAAAATAAACTTAAAACTTTATGTTTTATTTATTATATTTGTATTTTAAAAACCTTTATTCAATTTTGTTATGGGACTTTAGATGGTGGATTTTGTCCATCCCATTATATGCAATTTTGCATTTGAGTGATTTCCTAGTTGTTGCAATCAATAACCCTTGTGAATCTGCCCAAGCTCTGTTCATTCACCATTCATCGTGAGATACCCAGTTGACAGCTTAGCAGATCTTATTTATCTTGTGTCTAAAAAGATAAAAGAGACATATCTAATATCAACTCAGGAAAAACAAATCCATGATCTCCAAAAAAACTGCACAAGTTATATATCCAATGGTTTGCCTTCATTAACTTTTAAAATTTTTCAGCCTGTCAGAATTTTATTTTTTTATTTGAAATTTAAGATATATAAACCTCAAAATTCAGGTACATTATTTTTTTCTACTTATATTTATGATATATGTAGAAATATTTATGATATATAAACATCAAAATTCATTTGGATTTGAAATAAAAGAGATCTTACAATGATGGTTTAGAATAAGTTAAATATAGTAAGCACAAATTGGAAATGTGAAAATGATTTTGTAACCCTTTAAACTATCATTATATACTTTTTCCCACTTTTAAAAAAAGTTTGTCACAAATTTTTAGTAACTTCTTTCTTACTGACTTTCCGCCCTGGTGGCTTTACACTGTGGTTAGTTCACACTCAAGACTTGAGCCTCTCCAAGTTTTCTGGATAAATGTGAATAGAAATAATTGTTTTAGATCCATATAAAACAAGTGTAGATAAATGGATAAAACGAACGATATTTGACTTTAGATCTTGTGTTATGATCCACAACCTCAGAATATAGGGTAAAAAAAAGTTATACCTATATAATGAACTTTTTATATTATTGTTATTTTTATAAATAGACTAAAATTACTGATTCATTTTATTACATTCTTTTCAAAAAGTTGTTATTATATTATTAAATACATATTGTTTTATGAATATCTTGATACTTGGATTCATACGTGATTCATATGTATGTATAACGAATAAAAATGATAAATTATATTGAAATTATGAATTTAATTGTTAAGTTGAATAAATCTAGAATTATAAATTTTTGATAATTTCTTTTGGTAGTTTATCTTCATATTATTTGTTATCGGTCTTACTTTGAACTAACTGGATACACAAATAAACTTAAATAGACAGTTGAGTTGCCTCTGAAAGGGTATAAAACCGTAGCATTATGTTTACTTTATAGACAAACAAATATATATACGATATTTTATTTAATTTAACTTATAACAACAGTTTTAATGATTGATTGAATGATTGTACAAGGTCTTTGTTAAGTCTATTGCTCTTAATAATTTTTTTTTTAAATTCAAGATAGATTTAGGGGATGCAAATAACTTTTAGTTTTTACTTTAAGTCTTAATTGTTTCAAGAACTAGACTTTTTATATCTAGTTATAAAACCGATAACAAATTTTTACGTTAAAAATTGTTTGAAGAACTAACGTCATCAATTAATAACATAAGATTAATTTTTGTTGGCTATTATAAAAAGGTATAGGATTGTTAGTAAAATATGCTATAGTTTAATGTGTTAATTTGATGATGATTTTGCATGTCTCTTGTGATTCCTTATTTTATTGTTCATTATTTTACTATAATCAAACTATAAAATATGAACCAATTTTTAGAATAATTTTGAGTAAATTTATATATGAAAACAATTTTTTACCTGTAAACATAATAATTAATTATATTAAGTCCATAATTATTATATTATCGATTATGTTAAGTTCATAATGATAATATTATCGACTATGTTAATTTCATGACGATTGTATAATCGATTATTTCAATTAATAATTGGTTAGCCTAATTTTCACATATTTCACAAATAATTAATTATTTTAAATAAATTATGTTAAACAATTTAAAAAATTACATTTGCAAATAATCAAATGTTGAGACAAATATTTTTTGAGTTACATAAACAACATAATAGTCAAATTTTATTTAAATATAATCAATTATATCATTCAATAATCATAAAATTATTTCATAAGAAAACCTTTTAATGCTAAATATCTATTAAAAATGGTAATCTGTTATAAAATTTCAATGTAAATTTGTTACATTTTAAGTGATGTTTTTTCTTTTGTAAACTATATTAATAATTTTAAACTAGTGTTTGATATGTGTTGTGAGCAATTGAGTATTTTTACTATTTTTTTAAATATTCTTGAAGGGTGATTTAAAAAAGAAGTTTGTATTGTAAGTTCAATCATAATTTAAAAATAATTAATTATAAATATTTCACAAAATTTTAAAATATATGATTTTATATAATATAAGATAGTGAAAAATACTTATTTTGATCTATGAGAGATTTAATAAAAAAACTTCAATCTTATTTTTTCAATTTATTTTTTTAAGTCATTATTATTTTTTTCGTATACTTTTTTTATGAAAAATTGTGAAGAACTTTCACACTGTAGAGATATAATCTTAATTTTTTTTCTTTAACCCGATATCGATCAAGTTGGTTACTATCAACTATTTTCAAAATAAATAATTATAAATAGATTTTTTTATTTTATTAAATTATATTCAGACCCATAATTATATTTTACATAAGTTATATTATACAAATTATTTATTTAACATTTATTTCTTATTTTAGTTGCATACGAGTCCTTATAATAAGATAATTTAAATTTATTAATAAAAATTATAATTAAAACTACTTGGATTAATTAGATGTAATTTCGGATATAATTGAACTAGGATAAAATTTATATATTTCCTTTTCATCTTATTATATTATATTAAAATCTTTTACTTCTTGATAATAATTAGTTACTGCATTAAATTATCTCTATATTCTTTAACATAGTTTTAAGAAGAAATATTTAAATATTAGAATATTACTTTCAAAACCAACGCACCTTCTTAATCATGTTATTAGCCATTAATTATTTTACATACTTATGATTCAAATATTAATTTATATATATCCATACGAGTTAGGTTTGTCATTAACTTTTGCTACATAAATATGTAATGTACTTTTATAATAAATATTATTAAAATTAGTTATGTCCCTCAACTTTAAAATAAAAATAAATACTTTTATTTTATAATTCGAAATAAATGATAAAAAAATCCCTCAATTTTCACGTACATTATGATAAGGAACGCTTTTGGGAAATTGGAATCCAGTGAATATATATGTTGCAATAATAATTCATATTTTCTTACATCATCGATGATCATCAATTAAAGTTAAACATGATCTTGTCTTCCACTCTTTTTTTGTTCTTTTAGCTGTTGCTTTGATAATTTCGTAATAAAAATGTGTCCTACATCATAGAAGATTGCATTCAATTAACTCTAGTGTAGGAACCACCCAACACTGTTTTTCACATGGTTCATATCATATCACTTTGCAAAATACACCAAAATGAAAAAAAAAAAAAGGATTCTTTTTTTCCATTAAAATATTTTGCAACCATGCACTCGTAGATAGTATCATATCCCTTCTTCATTATTGGTTCAATTAAAAACGAAGCTGACGTCATGAAAATTATTTCTGAAAATGAAAACCCTTACCAGTTCCATCGTACTGAACGCATACACAGACCAAAAAAATCATCATTATCCTTTCCTTTTGGGGGTGGAGGGTCTAACCCTACGTCACTTCCCTTCATCCATCACAATTTTTTTTTATTCACACTTTCATTTCCAATTAGGAATAGAATCTAACACTAACTTAAATAAAGTCTCTGGATTATTGAATTTTTTTCACCTAACTTAATTTAATTTATGCCGTGGCACCTGTCCTTATCTTATATATTTTGTTGGGTATAATAATAACCAAGTTTAATTACCCAAAACCCCAAATACATGTACCTTTATTTTGCATTAATTAGTATATCCATACACGTTTTTTTAAATGGTATTGCGAGTTAATTAATCTAGCTACTTAACTTTGTTCTTGTTCCAAGTTTTTTGTGAAGGTGGAGAATATATAAAATGGGTGATATGGATAAGAGAGAGGAGCTTTTGGCAGCAATATAATATAATTTTTGATATATTATGGAAACAGGAATAAATATAATAAAAAAGGGTAACTTCTTTTTTACATGAAATTTGATGAAAATTGTATTTTGTGGGATTAATTTGAGAAGATGAGAAGTAGTAGGGTGCATTGCGGCTGATACCTAGGTCAACAAGCAAAGGCATTTTTCTGGTTTAAGTAAGACAGCATATTCTGGATGACAAAGCTGAGCTTATTGATCCACCGTTGAAATCCCTTCTTTATGCGAAAGGAGTGAAGATCTGAACTCTCAAATGTGATTACACATCAAAAAGAAGAAGATGCCCTATAGCTACTTAGCTAGTGCGCGCGATTCAAGATATTATGCGAATTTGAACAGTATCTCTCAAACTTCTCCAGAATCCTTCGAAAACAAGGGGACATGCAAGTGGCTTCACTCTACATATAGTGCACACTTTCCTAGAGTGCATTACAGTGTACAATCACAATTTTGGCTGTCTATCTAATTACAATTTCTTTTGATCTCAACTTGCCCAATTTAATTTATTAAATGGGAAGCTTAGAATTCATCAAAATTTTCATTAATCAGGTTTGAAATTGAGAGAGTGATTTGCAGAGGACTTGTTGGTGAAGGTGAAGGGAAATTGTTGTAGTAAAAGAAGATCGTGTAGTTATTATCTAAATAAACAAGAGTAAATTATGTTGGAAATTATGTTGGAAGTGAGGAGTTTCTTTTTTAAATTGTTGTGTCAATATTCAGTAATAGTGGCTTAGTGAGGTGATTGAACTATTAATTAGACCATTGCACTTTATTAGTTCAGTTGATCCCCTAAAAGTTAAATTCTTAAGATAGAAAGCTATGTAATGGTGATCAATCAGTTCATATAATAATTTCAATAAGAAAAGAATAAAAAAAAATTGAGACTTGGCACGTAAAAACAAAATTACTTATATCCATCCATGTTAAATCCTTGAAATAAGATTATTATCCAAGCACATTAACTAGAAAAAGACACACAAAAAAGTAAGAAGCAATATTTAAAAAAAAATTATAAAGAAAAAGAAAAGAAACATAAAAAGTTCCAAACTCATACACAATTTATTAGAAATCTTACACTGATTAAAAATAAAATTAAAAAATAAAACTAAATTATAATATATAAGTGAGATTTTTAACATATATATTCTTATATTGATGATTGAACATTTTGAATATGAAATTGAGAGATTTAATAATAAAATAATATAATAATTGAATTTAAGTGTAATTTAATCTTACAAAATTAAACTAATAAAATAAGATTATTTTATATTTATCTATATATTATAATTTGATAATAATTAATATGAATTTTTCAACAAAACTTTTCATATTAAGAATATCAAATATTTATATCGAAGATTTAAATATGAGAGAAAATTATTAAATATCCTACCTCAATCTCAAGAATATAATCAGAATATAATATATACATAAATATAAATCTCATCTTAATAAATTAATTTTATGAAATTAAGTTAAACTTAAGTTATATTACTTTAATAAGATAAAAGTAGAAAAACGTACAGAAATTGATTCTTATGCATGGCACACCTGTGGGGTCAAACAACATACTCTCTTTACCAGTATGCACCACACTTGGTGGTGTAGCATTCTAGTTTTGTATTTTCTTTATTTTCCAGTTTTGCCATTTGCTGGGATGCTTCCCACGCCTTGGGTGTGAACTTTATCTTGATTCCCATCCCCTTTTCTCCTCGTCTAACCTCTCCATCTCTTCATAATTCAATCTCAAAAGCAAAACCACTCCCACTAATTTACTTCCCTCAAACTATAAACACACAAGTAAAAATACATGAAAAAAGAAAAACTTATAAAATTATTCATGTAGTTGGTGTTAAGATTCTTTCATGGATTACTATCACTCTTTTAGTGTCTTGGATCTTATTAAATTGTTGTGAAAAAAAAAAAAAGAATATATTGTCTAATATAACAATAATTTTGATGAAGACTGAGAAGAGTGAGGTTTTATTCTTTTCAACAAGAAAACTTATATTTAAACGACGGGACACTACTTAATACCAGATAATTCTTTAATTATAAAAATATATAACAATAAATTTCAGTGAAAAAAATATCACACTATTTTTTCAATCAAAAAATTATAATTGTAAAGTGATTTTAGATATAAAAGTATCTTTAGTCACACACCTATTTAGCTCCCAATTGTTTAATATTTTATTGACAACACTTTTCACGTAATCATCAGCACCAAATTGTTGTTTTACAAATAAAACTACTATTTTTTGGAAAAAGAACCTCAAAAGAAAGAAAAATAAAACGAATATTTATAAGGAAGGTGGCGTGGAGGACCAGAAGCAGGCCAATAATAGGATAGTGCTGAGAATTTTTAAATCAAGTTAAATACTGAATAAATACTAATAGTTGGTATCCGATTATTGGTGTTTTTTATTTATTAGAAATTTTAGTTTTGGTAACAACTTCAAATACATACATTAACCAACACACAACATATATATGTATCAATCAGCAGAATAATTAATACATAGGTAAATTAATCCATCATTTAAGATAGTTAACGTGGTCGTAAAGAATGGAAGAAAATTAAGTGGACGGAGCAAACATTATGATGATAATAATAACTATTTTATTATTACATCATCTTTCAACCTTTTTGGTGGCTGGCTGCCCAATTATTGAAAAGAAAAAATAAAGAGAGAAGCACGTTTATTATTATTATTATTAATATCCGCACAAAAGAGTAGTGCAAATTCAATTGCCTGTCGCTATAACTATAGTTCCCAAGATGGACCCGGCACCGTAATGCTCTACTGCTAAAGATGGTGATGATATAAGGGGTGATCACCGTAACATTTTTATGGTAAATTGTATATGAATTCGTAGAAATCGACCCTGATCCTAGGAGGAAGAAGAAAGAGAAGAAGCTACTATTCTAAAAAGAAGTTTTTTTCTTTTTCTTTTTTATGTTTTGTTAGTTAAGGTATTTTACGTTTGTAAATAATTGAACGTGATGTAACTAAGTAAATTTTTTGTCGGACCAAATTTTTATTGTAAGTTTTTAATCTGACATAAATTTGCATTAAAAAAAAAAATAAGCCATGGAAGTCTAAATTTTACGATGGATCACCGCGATATTCAACGTAAATTTATGTCGGCTTTTTGCTGTTTAACGACGTTTTTTAAAACAATATTAATTTTGATTATCAAAATCTGAAATATTGAAAATTTTCAATAATAATAATTAAACATTTCAACTGAAAAACATATACAAAATTATGATTTTTAATTTAAATAATAAAATAAACTAAATTATTTTATTGGAGAAATAAATCAGTTTATTGTTCTTTCTGTTTTTGGATGACATTTTAGAATAACGAAAACTTATCATTAAAAATCTAAAACATTTTATTTATGCGTTTGTGTAGTGATTATAAAAATAAAATAGAAATTATTTTATATTTAAATATGTTATTTCTGCTTAGGAATCAATGATACTCGTTTACTCTTTTCACTTCTAGATCATATTTGTTAAATTTGTTAGAAAATTTAGTCAATGTTAGAAAATCTATTATTATAAAGTTGTTAAAGTTCTAGCAATATTTTATATTGGTTTCTGAAGTATGCGAAATAAAAATGATAGCAAATCATCATAGTCAAGTATACATTTAGAAAATAACACAAACTAGTTAAAAATAAAATTTTATCAAATTTAAGGATAGACTTATCATGTATAAATTTTAACAAATGAAAAATAATTTTCTTAAAGTATCCAAATCGAATAATTCAATATTTGATACAAATGACTAATGTTTAAATATTAAGATTCATGTGAATCAATCAATAACACTTTAATAAAAATAAAATTGGTATAAAAATAACATATAACATCATCCAAAGATATTATAACAAAAACCTACTTATTACAATGAATCTAAATTTTCTATATACATCTAAATAATATAACGGGGTTTCAATATTAAATAACCAAGGCCAATTCAAAATCTAAATAATATAAAGCGGTTTCAATATTAAATAACCAACAACAGTTCAAAGAAAACACTATGTATTGTCGTGCTTGATATCTTAAAAAACAACTATAGTATCAATTTAGAAAACAAATAAAATCACTAACTTTAATAATAAACAAATATTCAATATAATCGGATAAAAATGAACAAGGTCTAAAACCAATCACACAAAGCAAGAAAACAAGTGAGTTAATCACAAAGAAACCTCCACAATCTTGCTACAACCGTTGCTGGATAGAACTGTTACTAGAGAGAAATGATAGAGAAGAACCTTCATTTATGATCCGACGTAATCTCTTTGTTTTATTTTCAAAATTGTGACCACACTTATTTTAATTTGTGGCTAGAGAGTTCTAAACGTAAAAATTTGAGGTAAATGATCATTTTTCTACCACCGAGGAGGGTTTGTAATCCAAGTATATATAAACCAAGATTCCAAAGTATGAATGAGTTGTAAGGCTTTAGGCCATTTGGTGGGTGACACATCAGAAAGAGCCATGGTGGGCCATGGGAATTTCGTGTATGTACCAGTAATAGTACTATGTTACATGATTTACCCCGTGTGAGGGTGCATGTGTGGGAGGTTTTTAACAAAAAGAGGTTAGAGAGTGCAATAGGGTAAGAAAGGTGTTTGGATAGTGCTAAAGCAAATATAGTGTTTGGGAGGAGCAACTGGAAAGTATACTAAAGCTAAATTAATGTTTTGCATTGCCCGTTTGCAAGTTGACCAACTCTCCATCTTTTGGCGTCCTATAAATACCCTCCCCCCAACACTCATACATACTCGTGGAATATAGAGAGAAAGAGAGAGAAAACATTACCTAAGGGTTTCATTTCGAAGGTGACAAATCTAGAGAGAGCACTATTCCAAAAGTTCTTTAGATTCAATTCAAGACATGGCCATGCATCGCGAGTCTTGGGCATTTGTATTCGGCCTTTTGGGTATATACTACATCCCTATGATCTCTTAGTTTATATTGTTTTCTTACTCTTTCATTGCAAACGTTAGGCACTTCCATTATAATTCCCTTCCCTCTCTATATCACGCCACATTATTCATCATCATCATCAACTTATCAACTTAGTTTAACCTCTTTTTTCATCAAGTCATTTGGTAAACATAATGGTTGAGTAAAGCTTCCAATACAATAAGCATCTTAATGTTCTCATCAACTTTTTTCAACGTGCATATTGCATGCATATTTCTAAATTCAACTTAATGCACTTATGAACATAGGATATCAAATAGAGTTAAATCAGAAAATCTTGCTATAACATTTGAAGTTTATCAACTCCAATCATGGAACACAAGAAAATATAAAATGTATTTGTGGGATGAGCTAAAGAAAAGTTGTTTGATACGATTTTTTCACAATTACGTACTGATGGGTTTTTCTTTTTCGGATTGTTTTTACAGGCAACATCATCTCCTTTGGAGTGTTCCTTGCTCCATTGTAAGTGGATTATATATATATATATTTTTTTTGTTTTAGCATATGTACGCTTTGTGATTAATCTTTAATCAAACTATGAAGTAATTTCATCGACCATATAAATATCTGCTTGCAGGCCAACCTTTTACCAAATCTACAAGAAGAAATCCACTGAAGGGTTTCAGTCACTTCCTTATGTTGTTGCACTGTTCAGTGCAATGCTCTGGATTTACTATGCATTCGTGAAAAGGGAAGCTGCTCTTCTTCTCATTACCATTAACACGTTTGGAATTGTTGTGGAATCAATTTACCTTACGATCTTCCTATGTTATGCTCCAAGGAAGCCTAGGGTATTTACCTTATATAACCTTCCTTTATAGTTTTCTTAATATATTTTCTTCATATATGAATTTTAAACTAAAGTTAATTTTTTCTTGGGGAATCACAGCTTACAACCATCAAGCTTCTTCTCTTGCTGAATGTGTTTGGCTTCGGAGCCATGCTTCTGTCAACTCTCTACCTGTCAAAGGGAGCTAAGCGTCTTGCTATCATAGGATGGATTTGCCTTGTTTTCAACATCAGTGTCTTTGCTGCACCTCTCTTCATTATTGTAAGCCTTTTACCAAACCTGATTAATAAATTTTAAATCTTAAAAAAAAAGAATTAATACATGAGCCAATGATTAATTCAATTGTTATGATCAATACGTGCAGAGGCGAGTGATTAAGACAAGGAGCGTGGAATACATGCCATTTACCTTGTCCATGTTTTTGACCATCAATGCTGTCATGTGGTTTTTCTATGGCCTTCTTCTCAGGGACTACTATGTTGCTGTAAGTTCAATGCTCCAATACTCCTACATACGGCTACGAGCATATTCATATTTTTTCACCTTGATCTATTGTTGCATTATTATTCATACAAAGGTGCATACGTGTCTTGCTAACTTTGTCCATTAATTCCCTTTTTGGGTAAGCCCATTTAGTGTTTCGTTTTGCTTTAAAGGTGATAATGTCGAATCAATAATAGTGCAAAATTAAATGTTTGCGTGCTCCATTAACTTGGAGTTCCATGAATAAATCCAAGTGAATATGGACACCCCATATTCCTAAGTACATCATTCTTTAATCAGATCAACTTTTATGTGTAGGACAATGTAATTTGATTCTTCTCTTCTTTTTGGATAAAGAGTATACATATATATACAATATATGCAAACTTTTATTGATAAATTAATTAACTAATGTTTGCATTTTGATGCAGCTGCCAAACACACTTGGGTTTCTGTTCGGCATAATTCAGATGGTGATGTATTTGATGTACAGAAACGCCACCCCAGTGGCACTGGATGAGCCAGTGAAGGTTCAAGAATCGAATGGCCACATCGTTGGAGCTGTGAAGATGGGAACAATAGACCCGAACCATGCAGGTGCTGGTCTTGGTGGTGTTGGCAAAGTCTGATCTTTCACCATTGCGGTTATATGGAACAAGGGATATCAATGACAAAAAAAAGTTAAAAAGAGAAAATAACCCAAACTTTCAATTACTTTACCGAGTGAGGTCACATCTAATATCACTCATATCTACAATGCAAGAATAGTACTTAGTCTTTGGTATAAGTGTTTGGTTTGATTTATGTAAAGGTGTGGTTTAAATTTGCCTGTTCTGGTAGCTGTAACTGTTGCTAAAAAAGCTCTTTAGCCACTCTTATATTGTACCACTACGTGTAACGTAGTGTATCAGTCAAACTCATTTCAATTCTCTTCTCCTTTGTATACGTAATTAATGTTCCAGTAATAAGAATTAATTATTTTAGTAGTTCCTCGTCTCTCTCTGACTTCGGTGTTTAACATTCATTCATACTAATTTGCAATTTTATTGATATGTTCATCAATCAATCGTTATCCTTAAGTGTGTCAAATTGCTTTGGCAATTGTCAAATCACGTTTATAATTAAATGTTTATCACAAGTTATTAAAGCGATGGAGAAGTGGATTCTCTTTTCTTTTCATGTGTCATGATAGGGGGCAGATAAGCCTAAAGAAAAACATTGTATATCTTGCTGACAGCATTGTTCCTAGTTAAGGACAAAAATGCCAGACATTATGCATGATTATAGGATACTAATCTAATCAGGCTCGGTCCGATTCCATCTTAAAAGGAAAGTGTTTAAAATAAAGCAATTCCAATAATTAGAAATTGCAAAAGTTCGGATTAGAACGCCAAAGCTCTATTGACTCTTAATTAATTAAGATTTATCTCGAAGTATAAACCTAAGATATATAGGACGAAGTCAAAACAGAAAAAAAAGTGCTCATGATGAAACGTAAAAGGTCATAAGGCCAAGAAACCCACCCATAAATATTTTTCTTTCATTTAGTCACTTTAATGTTATCAGTCTAGAATATCTATCAATTTTTTAGATAATCATTTTTTCATTGAAAATTTAATTTGTTTTATTATTAATTAATCTTAATTTAATAACAAATTTAGCAGATTAATTTTAACAAAAAAAAAAATATCTCTTTAACATTTTTTTTTTCATTTATAAGATCTGAACTTGAAACCCTTTTAAGAGTTGGATTCTTATTTTACTATAACAAAATGTTGGTTCATTTGTTTGTTTTTGTTTTGGCTATGTAACAATTTCTTTATTAATTTATTGGGTCAAGAGTATCTCACTCACTATATTCTATAATATTGCATTGCATTTATTCCATGTTTGTTTTTTCGGTTGCACCTTTTTTTTTTTCATTTTTTTCAAAGAGAAAAAATAAACATTTTTTTCCCTTTTTTTTCACTGTTGTCTGGTGTTACCGGTTAACTAACTCTTGTTCTCACTGAAATAGTAACTAGTTCGGATAGTGACTTGAGTTGAAGGTTTGAACAACTGTACGGATCTAAGGTTAACTAGGTGCATGTGCATGGCATGGAAGATTGTTGCACTTTTTATAAACAGAAAAACAAAAATTGTTTAATTTTCGCAGAGAACCTGATATTTTGAATCGAATGATAGAAAACAAACCGATTTATATTGTCCCACCACCTCATGTTTCGTGGTAACCTCTCTTGCAAGGTAGACACTACCCGTCTCAAAATTAAAGGTCATGACTTTTTTCTTCATAGGCAAAAGAAAATCATATTAATGACAAGGACAACTTCATAGCCTAAGATAGATGCTCAAAATTTTTAAGTATTAAAATATCCACTTGATTCAACCATATTTTATATTCAATTTTTAAATCATATGCGAGTTTTATAATATAAAATAAAATAATTAATAATATTTAATTACTTGTCATAGATTAATCAAATTTATAAATAAGTGATATTACCTTTTTTCTAATAAAGCATGAAATTTCTTCACCACACCAAACCTTATCAAAAATTATATTCATCACTACCAAAAAGCAACACAAACTCATCGCCAACAAAACTATAATCAAATATATACTTATATTATTTTATCCTGTATTTTGAAAAGTAAAAGTGTATACAGAGAGAAGCCAAATAATAGTAGCACACACCAAAATATTAATGCACCTAAATCTCTGCGAAGCCTCGTACCAAATTTTAGGATCAAACACTGCTACAAAACAACGTAATTTTGTATGTAGTGACAAATCAGAAAAAAAAAAAAAAAAAAAAAAAAAAAAAAAAAAAAAAAAAAAAAAAAAAAAAAAAAAAAAAAAAAAAAAAAAAAACACAATAGGCCATGTATCTGCATCTGCATCAAACTATGCTACCTACTCCTTCCAATCAATCACCATTTTGCGTACCCAATTTCTTTCTCCCAACGTAGACCGTTATCTACAAAATCACCCTTAAACCCTTATTTGCCTTTTACCCCGCCTTTGCTTAGTCTGCAACATTTACTTTATCCTACACTTGGTAGCAAAGTTGTGATTTGTATTTTCTTTTATTTTCTACTTTGTGTCAGTTTCTCCGGAGGAAAAGCTTAAAGCTTTTTGCTATGTGTCATTAATTCGTGTATGCTTTTAATCATGTGTCGCGTTCTGATCTAGGGACGAAAACTACGAACGATTTGTTTCAAATGATTAATTGAATTTTGGCAATTTGGAGAGTGGGGGATAAACACAACACAATTAAAGGGAAACGGCAGAAAAATGCACTAACTAAACGTGAAACGAAAAGAATGGGCCAAAGAGGGAGAGAGAGAGATAACGCACGAAAGGATGTTGATGAGTATGCGTCTGAAGATAAGCATTTGAAGGCTTTACGCAAATAAGTGAGGGAAGGTGTTGCCCTAAAAGTCGCCCATGATTGTGTTGAAAGATATAATTGCCATGCACAATACTTGGTTGGCTTGTTCCCGATTGCATAGATCGATAAGGGTGTGATGCAATACACCACTTGTTGGGTATCTTTCAAGACCCTCAAACCCCATTACAATATTTGTCAACCATCAAACCCTACCTTCTTCTCTTGCTTTATCATCTTTTAATTTATCCTCACCCAATCAAATCATCTCAACCAGGACTCTATATGCTCATTTTTACTGTAAGTGAAATTTTCTTAATCAGTCTCAGTCACAGGAATATCAACAAAATCAGTTTTTATTTCAATAAAATAAGAAAAGCTCTTACAAAAAGATCAATCTTCCTTACATGGCCATGCCACTAAAATTTCTTATTATTGCTTTTCAATTTTCATTCTATCCGGTGGCTGTAACCTTATGTATTAGCCAATGATTGCCCCATAATGTTCTTCTAGATATGTATATACATATATATGTGTGATATATATGATTTGGTTTTGGCTGTTTTGATTTATTATAGTGACTGGACCTGTACCATGTGTCATGCATAAACTTTGTGGTGGACCTTGCTTAGCTCATACTTTAATTCAATCATATCTCACTCCTCCTACCTTTTTCTTCTTTAATTTCTCTTTTCCCTGTTTAAACGTTTCAATCAGTTCAGTTACGGTGGCCGAAAATTTATCTCAATATACGTGTTCCATTCGGCCCTCTCATTGTGTGCCACATGACCCATTTCAGATTTTATGTTCCTACTTTGCTGGTTCGCCTTCTCTCCAATGAATCTATACTTCTGACAAAGAAGATAATTATGTGCTGATTGTATCACATGGTCGATTGTTTGTGTCTGTCTCATGCAGTTACTCAAATATTGTTTCTGCAATATCCTCAACTTTATGTTCTATCGTATCATCCAAACTATTTAAGACTTGGACGCAGTTCAATCGTGCATGCAGCAGTATTAATTAACGTTGATTTATCCTTAATGACTCATGCACAACTACACTTTTTCAAAATTATGATCTTTCCCTAACTTGGCAAAGTTTAATTGAAAACTTTAACAAACTTCCTTGTTCCAACTCCCCTCTCCCAATAAATAGAAAAAATCATGCCAACTCACGTAACTGTTAATTTATACAAAATAAGACAAAGGTTAAAATAAATGCGTGAAATAATCAATATTATATACGAGTTCTTCAAATTCGAATGAAAATTTATTTTTTATATGACGGAGGGAAGATGGTATAATTTAAGCTAGCAAAAGTAGTTGATGTTAAAAGGGTCGTTTACATTTTATTTATTTATTAGGAAAAAGGTAGCAGAGAATTACTTTTGCCTTGTCATCGTACGAATCTTTGAAAAACGAAAAAAACTACTTGACATGATTTGTAAATTGCACTGTTAATTAATGATTAATTAACTCTAATGGTTATGATTGAAGCCGGCGACTTTAAAGCACTTTCTGTTCTGACCGTAGAAAGAACCTTAAACGGGCAACGATACCATTTCAATCATTTTCAAGTTTTACAGTTACTGATGGTGAAAATCCAAACACAAATAAAAAGCAGTTCTACACGTTGCAGATTTTAAGCCAAACTTTTGATGAAATAAAGGAGAGATTCTTTGCTTGTGGATTCAGTTCGACTAAAATTCATGGACTCTAATTAAAAAAAAAGAAAAGAAAAAAAGATGTGTTCTTTGGTCTATACTTGCTATATGCAGTGGACCTCACATAAAATTCTTTCTGCTTCATTATTCAAAATATAGATCTAAATTATTTGGTCCACATCTTTTAGGTAAACATTTTTTGGGCACACTCCTTTTGTGTAGATTACATTCACACAAAAAGTTTCTCTAAAAAAGAACAGGTCCCTTTCCTTCATGAGAAAAAAAAAAGCCCAACAGCAATAGTAATTCCTTTTATATATATTTTGTAACTTTCACCAGTTGTTTTCTGAAGTTAGTGAATCACACAATTATTTAAAAAGGTGATGTAGATTTTTATTTTTTTTTTTTGACAATTTTAACTATTTAAAGAAATAATAAATAATTTATATTTATTATTTTTATTTGAGTAACTTTATGTGTATGTATGTGTTTTGAAGTTATTGAGCAGTCATCGATTTATATAGGAAACCGCAAAAATATCTCATGTTAATTGTCAAAAAAAAAAAAAAATAATTAAAAAAAAA
>Ga0209489_101177_pt1 | contig 53249 bp, 34 predicted proteins | sample SiratrowhiteBW_FD_187527 | JGI IMG/M metagenome (GOLD analysis project Ga0209489, IMG submission 187527) | Root nodule microbial communities of legume samples collected from California, USA - Siratro white BW (SPAdes) (version 2) | ecosystem: Host-associated > Plants > Roots > Nodule | place...
TTTCATTGTCAAACTAAAATATAGTTATCAGATGGATTGGTTCTCTTCTCGCCATGCTAAATATCAGGAGAATCAAGTTAAAATGGACTCCTGAAATTTAAAATTCACATCTTAATTACAAATAATTGTATCCAAGCTCGATCCATCAACATTATACACAATTATAAATTCTTTATAATATTAAAACGTATCTAAAAAATAATATGTAATTAAATTTTTATTTTTCATAATTATTCATAAACAATATATATATATATATACCAAAAAGTTTTATATTTATTTTTACTAGTTATCAAAATATATACTACCTTTACAATATATGTACATAAAAAGTAATAACTCTAATTTTTAAAAACAAAAAATTTATCATATATATTTATATATTATTTTCTATGCAGTCCTGTTAATTTAATTATCTTTCTTAAGTCTGTAGTTCTAATATATTTTTTAATATCCAATTTCGGTTAAGTTTTTAGTTATTTTTTAATATATTCAAGAAAAATTTCAATTTATTAAAGAAAAAGAAACGAATTTTATTTGTTTTTACCATGGATTCCTATACAATTAAAATTATTATTTTTATAGATAATTACAAACCTATAGTTTATATTTAAGGAAAAATGTCGCATTTAGCTAATTCTTACCATTTGTAATCCAAATGCATTAATAAATTTTATTCAAAGGTAAATTATTGTTTATTCCTAAAGCTTTATCGTTATATTAATTAATTTATTTATTTTTATCTTTCTTATGCCTTTCTTATTTCTCAACTATGTTCACAAAAAAATATATTGTTTTTAATATGAATATGGTTAACGTTGATGACGAATTACGTAAGTTTTAATCGATAATATTGGTTGTATTTCAAATATCTACACATTAAATAAACGACAGTTTTTAAAATTTGTTTTTAGTGTCTATTTTATTATAAGACTACTTTATATTTTATTAAAAAAAATAATTAATAACAATATTGTGTAAAGCTACCCACTGTCTACAAAACAAATTTTGAATTAGAAGGAGAGATAATGTTATTTCTTATTAATTAATGAATTCATTTTTATTTAATAAAAATAAAATAATATTATATAAAAGTAGACACCAAAAATATTTTTCAAAAATACTAAATTTAATTAGAATTGAATTAAATTGTTATTTTTAGATATAAGTTTATAAAATAAGAATACATAGTATTGGTATGATATAATTTTTGAATAATGAAATTATTGAACAAGTAATATTTTGATTATATAATGAAATTGAATTGGGTTGGATGAAGTTTTTGCAAGAATAAAAAGATAGAATAGATAGTTATAGTGATGGAAGAGATGGAGGAAGGAATGAGTGAGGAAGCATCTAAACTTGGGGAGGCTGTTTGGAGGAGGGGGTGGAGGTGGAGGAAGACAAGTCTGCTTCATAATTCCAAAGGGTCTTTAGCTCGCCTCTTTTGCATCCCAATACCACAGTCACTCCTGTCATCATCATACGTTGGCATCAGAAAAGTTAGCTAAATGATGAGAGAAGCACAAACTAGGTTACCTAGTGTGCAGGGAACAAGGTAGAGGAGTGCAGGCTGTCCATGACCGTCCATCATATATAGCCCCAGATATGTGAAGAACAGCCCTGAAATCCAAAATAAATGTTTAAATAAAAGGACCAATCCACCAAACATTCAAACCAAACTTACTTACCAAAGCCATAGCCAATTATCAACCAAGGAAAATATCCGCTCACGCCCCCCTTCTTATGATCTTTGTCGAATCTGAGACAATCCAAAACAAGCCATCTTGTATAATGTACATTCAAAAGTGTATGGAAAAGAATCATTTTTTAAAGTTTTTGACTAAATACCTACGAGAAAACGAAACAAGCAAACCAGGAAAGAGAATATCTCCAAATCCAATCATATCATAGCCACCCCAAGGATCAGACAAGCGAGGAAATCTCAAAAGCATAGGAATTGCTTCACCACCAGCCTTGTCACCACGAGCAACCTACAAAATAAAACTCATGACTATAGGACACCTTTTCAGTTCAAAGAACACAAGCTCCATATTCTTTACTAATAAATCTAAGAGTTTCATTTCAGCAGTGAGTTGAGAATGAAAAAGCAAAAGAAAAAGGAAAACGATTAATATGAATTATTTTTAATTTAAATTGTTAAAATTATTTTATTATTGTAAATATTTTCTTTTCATATTAATCAGAATTTTCTCAATCAATATTAAGGAAAATTTCCTTTACATATGTGAATATTTTGTTTCTATTGTAGTATTTTTTTTATATCTAAATAATTACTTTTTTTATCATCAATGTTATTACTTGTCAATAATTTATTAAAATTTTTAATTTCAAATGTTGAAAAAAATTTCAGTCTATTGATTATAATTATTTTTTACTAATGTTAATTGAAAAAATCTTTAGCCAACATTATTAAAAAAGTGATAACAAAACTTCAATCCAGTATTTTTTTTTTTGACAAAATTTGACTGAAGAAATATCAACTTAACTAAAAATATCATCAATATTGATATTTTTTAATTATTAATAATTATTTAATATTTAAATAATTTAATACATTGAAATACATAAAAAATTAAAATTTAATAAATTTGAATTGTCTTACTTAAATAAAATATTTAAAAAATAGAAAATTTGAAAAAATTAATTTAGAATGGTGAAATTCTCTAAAAAATCACGCTAAAAAAGATTTTGAGTGAAAATTTCTGTAAGTAGAATAAAATAGTTTAGGAAAATAGTTTTTAAAACCAAAAACTGAAGAAGAGAATCACAGTCTAGACATTAACAGCAAGATGAAAGGCGGTTGTAGAATGAAACTGTCTGTGACAGCAAAAAATAATGACCGGAAAGGAAAGAACGGGATGGTTTGGGTATACGATTAGGGATATTGGAGGTCCAAACTGCAATCAAACAATCACTTACTGTAATCATGACACTCTTCTGGAATATCACTGGAGATATGAATACCCAAAAAATGTCGTATATAAATGCACAGCAAAGTAGGACCGTTGCAACCTACGATATCAGATTCGTAACGTAAATTATGGGAGATGACAACAGATATTGGAACAAAACGAGAAAGGAAATAACAGTTATAATATATACACAAGGAACTCATTAAGGTACCTTAATATTAGGCAACCGAGCCATCTGTAATACTGTTATCATCAAACAGATGCCCTGTTAAGAATAAAGCCACATGTCAAGTAAATCGCATAGAACAAAAGCTTAAACAGCTTATCATCGTTGAATGACAGAACCCACAATTGAGACAACAAACAACTCTTTAGTGCAATGCTTGAGAAAGCTCACTACGAAATCAAAAGAGAGACCAGTTTTGTCTCAACAAGAATAAACATTCACTCTACAATGATTAAGTGGAAAAATGTATGCATTATATTTCTTTGGCTGAACATATGCTCTGATGTGAACATTCAAACATGTATAAATATATGTAGACAAGTGACTGCAATTAAATATGCGGAGATTTTTTATTTTTTTTTTATAAAACTGAACATATCAACACTAGGCAGATGCAAAGCTGGAAACCAGAGCAACTTCTGCCATTGTTACAAAAATCAATTTCCTGGGTTCTTCTCGGGCTCTCTCGGCTCCTCCGATTAGAATCCGTATTCAGTGTCAAGTTTCCAGAAAAGAGATGGCATTCATATTAAGCATCGTCATACAATACATTTCAGTGTTTGCCTCACTGTCTTAAAGTTTAAATTTGGAAACAGAATGACAATAGAAAGACTTATGCACACGTACTAGAAACTGGAACTCACAAGACAATCTTGGCCAAACCATGAAAATGCTTCGTGCCGAAATACAACCCATAAAACGGCAAATGTCACGCTGAATATTAGCACTAGCAGCGAGAAAATAGAAAGCTCTCCAAAGAAAGGTAAATTCACATTCTTCTGAGCACAAGTTGGACGTTTCCTGCCCATATATTTGAGAAAAAACTTAAGAAAATGAAGAGATATACAACATGCAGAAAGAACATTGATCTCCCTTTCTACAAGAAGAAAGAAGATATTTATTGTACCTTAAAGCGAGGCTTACAATACAGTTATGCATCCCCTGAAAATGGAAGCAAACTTCCATTAATGAAAAGACGAATTTCAAACAAATAAGAAAGAAAGAAAAAAAAGATCAAATGCTTGTCAGTAGTTTATAGGTACTGTGGTTTCAACTTTCTAACAGATCAACATACCAGTTAATGGAGAAGTGAAAGTACAATCTAATGTAATTTTAAAAGAATATGAGAATTTTATTAGACAGAATTAAGATAAAAAACAACTAGGGGGCAAACAAAATATCCTCCTAAGGACAAAAAATATACAATGAGAAACAGACTCCAGAACATATAAACCAGCACAAGATAAATAAGTTTAGTCAACAGAAGTGAATCTGGATGGGTGCACCCTGGTTCATTGACAGTGGCTATGGGCAAACTTATGAAGTAGACTACTCCAAGACTTTTTCAGTTATTGTAAATATTGCTGTTATTCACCTATTTATTACCGTGGATTTCACCCAGCATTCGTCTTCTCACCAAAATGTGAAAGATGCTTTTTTTGCACAGTGATTTGCAGGATGAGTATGTGGAGCCATTATTGGCTTTCCTGCTGAAGGACAATTTTGGAAGGTACGCACACCCAAGAAATTTGGTCTGACTTTTTTGTCCTTAAAAGCTACTTTAAAGTTAGAAGTAAGAGCTTTAAAATTAAAGTCAAAATTGTTTGATATTTTCATATTTTTTGGATTAAAAGTTGCTTCTAAATTAAAAACTACTGGGTAGTGTCATAGGGTCTTCAAACAGAGGAGGACGAGAAACTCCTTAAATTAGCTTCCTAAAAGCTCCTTTTATGTTTCTTTATTTATTCTTAAGATCTTTTTTAAAACTTTGTTTGATTCAATTCTTTTGATTGCCTATTTAGTGGTAGAATAAGATACAATAAAAACATGAGTTAGATAAAAGAGTAAGATGATAAACAAGTGTATGGTAACTTACCCAATATGTGTATGGTAAGTTCTTATACTTTTCAATGTTTTATTTTGCACACTAGATGATTTGTTAGAAGTATGTTAGTATGTTAAGATAAGAACGATAAAATGAGGATATATATATCTTTAATATTCCTTGTTGACTTTTATGAATCAATACAATTTCATTATTTCTTTTTTAAAATTAAATTAATTAACGGATCAATGACACAGTTAACGTGGAAGATTTTATAAAAAAATGACAAAATGTATAATTGAGTTCAACATTTATGTCAAGTAGTTCAGAAGTTTAACTGACAGAGGAAGTTGACATCCCTTTTCTACCAGGATCTACTGTATTTTTATGTTATCTTACATTCTTTGGTTTGTGTATGTTGATGATACGAGTATTTGGGCTTGTAAAACCTATCTAGATGCAGATGTATGGCTTCTCAAACACATTACTCCCTCTTCCCACTCCTATCATTTGGTTAGAAAAATAATACTTGCTCGACTAAAACAAGCATTTTTTAGAAAAATGATGTTTCGACACTCCACCAACCACTTAACAACCCATTTTTAGAGATAATATGATCACTAAAAAAATAAACTTTTGTATTTGTAATGGAAAATAAAGGATAAAGGGTAAAACAGTAAATGCAAGATGGGTGTAAAAATTTATCGGATGTCAAAATATCAAGGTCTCACTATAATGAAATAATACGAAGGATTGAATTGTATGTTTAACTGAAGTTATCTCTATATCATTACACGGTATTTTTTACCTAGAAGGTTAGGAGTAAAATCCACGAAAATGAGCTACCTTACCTCAATACCACCAATGCAGAAAAGTATAATCAGCACCCAGATAAACCAAGACGACATGAAGAAGAACAGTAGCACAAGAAAAGTAGATGCCGTAATGACAAACACGACAGCACCCTTTGTATCTATGTTAACTATTTCCTCAGCATCGTCTTTCCCTGCTTCAGACATAGCGCTCTATAAAAAAAAACAAGTTTATGTTACAGACTAATAAAGATATATTAAATTGAAACAGGTAAACAAAACGAATGGAAAAAACCATTCTCCATGGCTCCAGTGAAAGATCACTGGCTAGCAATACAGAAGGCAGTCAAAAATAAAAGGAAACGTAGATTTGAAGTTAGCACGGAAGCCAAGGTCAGTCTGTGGTTACTGGTTATAAATGTCCCATTCGAACATTGTTGAATAACTGTCACACACTGGAAGCACACCTTCGCATCATTATGTAATTTAAATTACTTCAGTTACGTCAAACAACGATAAAAGTTCATAATAAGATCACATTTGAGCATATATCATAAACATTAAGATAGATATAGGGTTTCATGGAAAAAACCTTGGGAGACAACTCATTATAGCGTTCATCGAATTGATCTGGAGCAGTTATATCTGCCCATAGTGAAGCACATGTAACTGTTGCAACAGACATCAGCCACAAAAATGCAACCGAGTAGTCTACAACTGGGCGAGTTGGAGCATATGGCAAAACCTCCACTGAAATGAACAACTCAGAGTCAACCCCATCAGTAAATCATGTGAAACATACTTCGCATCTAGCAGAAGAAATGCACTTTGATCTTGATAAAGCAATGATATTTTTCTTTAATCTTACTTATTTAATGCATTTATATGAATAAATGAGCATATGTATAGAAATAACGCCTTGCAGTGCTAAAAATTGGGTATTTTACCATTTACTGAATGTTTAATTAATTAATTAATTCGTCACAGAAGTACATGTTAGGCAACATAAAAAAAAAGTCTATGACTTAGTATGAAACCGTACTCAAGTGCAATTGATTGCAAACGGTGAGATCACACAAAGGACACTTGCTACAAGCTTCATGAAAGGGAGAAAGTTCTTGATCACAGGGGAAAACAAGGGTTCTATTTAGAAGTGGGTGAATCATACAACTTTGGATAAGGAAAAAACATAGCAGAAGAGTCCTCTATGTCTCAACTAGAACAAAACAGTAAAATTTTAAGGCAGGAGGATATTGACCGTCTAGGGACCCTTCTCGACACCTTCAGTAAGCCCTCTGAATTATGTTCCAGGATCAAGACGAGTAAGGAGCCCTTTGGTGTCGGAAAAAACTTCCTATTTTCATTTTCATATTTTTAGATTTAAAAGACATGTTTAGTTTGACTTTGTAGTTTTGATTAACTATTTTCAACAAAAGTTTATAAAATAATTTTTTTTATAAAGTTAACAAATAAAATTTCAATTATGAGACTATAATTATACCTTTATTAATGAACAATTTGTGAATAAATAATTTTATATTATATATCCTTGATTATAACATTTTAGATTGGATTATCAGTTGGACTTGGAGATAATAAATTATCATAAAAATTATTTGCGTGTATAATTACCATTTATATACTATTTCACTAAAATTGTGAATAATAAATTCTTCAGAGTTTCAAAGGATTAGAGAATGAAGATTATCCTTGATTACCTCAAAGCTAAATATGAGGGTCTTATGAAATTGTTTAGTGACAACAATTCCGTTATCAGCATTACCCATAATCCACTCCTGACAGAACAAAACACTTAGAAATAAGTGATAACAAACACTTCATGAAAGAGAAGTCGGATGGAGGCATTATTGTTACAACACATATGACTCTAAGGCTCCAAGAGATAGATGTCTCGACTCTGAGGCTTCCTAGCGCCAGGTTCCAATATCTTATTGAGAAGTTGGAATTAATTAATATTCATTTATCAAGGGAAGTGTTCTAAATATCATAGGATATAGAGATGGTTTATTTTTAGGATAATACGGAAGATCTATAAGGATAACCATATTATTTATCTTAAGAATATCATGAGATTTTAATTTCGTTATTTTTTTATCAATTCCATGGTTATTAAAACCAGACTAGTTTAATCAGGGCTGTCCGGTTCGTCGGATCCTTAAAACATTGGATCGGTTGCAACTGCGGTTTGGCAGTTCAACAAAAAATCAACGGTGTCGTTTTGGGTTAGTTTTTTTCCTTTTCCTTTCCTTGATTACGATCTAAGAATCACATAATCCTAAATCAGGAAATAGGAGCATGACATTTCTCTTAAGTCAACTTCAGCTTAGTTTCCTTCCAATCACAACTTCTAGTTAAAATAATTGTTTATCTTTAATATATTTTTTCCATCGAAATATCTCTTATTTTGTAATTGTACTGGAGATTATACATCATCTATAAATATAAACAAATTATAATATATAAACAAATTGATTTTGTAAGATTTATTTGAAGATAAATTTCACTTCCTTGATGATATAATAATATGAAAGTACTTCCGACCTTATAAATATCATGTTATTTTTTTTAAAATCTTTTGATATATTATATTATATTGTTATATATAAGTCGTTCAACTACGTAAAGTATTAGTTATTTTTCTATTTCTTTTGCCCTATAAATGGGATACAAAACTTTGTTTCTTTCAACTTGCAACTCAGACAGCATTTTAATAGGATTATATGTGGTAGAAAATAACATATCTAGTTACTGTGTTCAACGTTGGATTTCAACTTATTATCTTATATCTGGTACTCTATTATATTATTACTACATGCATCTTACACCTGTACGACAAAATGAAAGAGAAGTAAATACAAAACTCTTTCACATAAACAATAGCGGTACAAACAAACTACAAATAGAAGTTTAAAAAATCGAAGGACGGACCTTTCCTTTTAGATGTCAAAAGTTTGTTGAGATTGTCTCCTATTGACTTTGTTATCTCCACAACTGGAATTGAAATATTTGCCTTATTGTCACTGGAGCAGTCCATCTCGAAGAGTTCTGATTTAAAATAAACAGATAAGTTTCAGACAAAGATGATCATATAAAACTTTATTTACTTAAACAGATTAAAAGCGTAAAATAACGTAGAAAATAAAAAAAAAATGCAGTAAAGGTAAGTTTAAGTTAGTGAATTGTAATTGTAATGCTAACACAATTAGTGGAATCCTTTTTTCTATATGTAATAACCTCTATGGATTTAATAAAAACAAATAATGCAATAACAATGCTTGTTATCATAGTTTCATTGTGAATTCCGATACAGGCTTCAGATGTGCAATGAGATTGGATTTCTTTTACAGCTAATGTATTGCCCTTTTCCCTGATCAGTGATCATCCTCTTTTGTACATTTTACTATGTAAACCAATCTTGAATAAAAACTACTGGCAAGTAACATTGGGAAAAACAATGCATACTGGTATGATGAACTACATGATTTAATTTTGGGCTATTGTCACTGGAAAATATGATCAATCTAAAATCTACAGGTGTAATGTGAAGGCTGATTATACAAAGCATTTAACATAATTCCAGTTATACAAAGCACCATCATTTAGTGTATCTAAAGTGCCAAAACTAGTCCAATGATATTTCACTTTGTTGTTTAGTGACAGTGTTTTATGTTTTAATATTTTATAAAATTGAGCTATTTGCCTATTTTCTAGTACAAGAAACAAAGCAACACCTTATCTTTCCATAATAGCTTTCCTGGAAAAAGAAATAAGCTCTAGAATTTGTTCCTACGCATCAGTATAAACTTATAATCTTTATCCAGGTTCCAAGAAAGTGACAATAGTTGGCAATCAGAATTCAAACTATGCCTGACAGCCCAGATTTAACCTTGCTACTGTTTATTAAACCCCGTGCTTAGATTTTGAGTATACTGTATAGCATGCACGAAGAGATTTCAGTCTAAAGAAAAAGCATGCAAGCAACAACCAAGCTGACGAATGAGTGGGGAGGTTACCAGGCTGACAAATGACACCTTATATACGTCTAATATACCTTTTTTATTCAGATTAAACACAAAATGGAAACCTTCTATTTGAATTGCTAAAATATACCATCTGCGTCGTTTATCATAAACACGGCAGCGGCACCTCCGGACTGTGCGAATGCAGCTTTAGTTGTGAAGTCACATGTGCCTCGTACGCAGAGAGCTGCTGATCCAGATAACTGCAAAATGGAGAATGCAGAAGCACACTACTGAGGAAGCTGATATATTATGGACAGATTTTCAAATATGAGTAAGAAAATGAATAAAGTTGGGGAAAACAGTTGATGCATAATACGAAGGAAGGGAATGAGAAAGAAACCTTCACGGTTGAAGCGGAACAGCAGTCCAAAGGATCGGAGAAAACAGCGGGCAATTTGGCAGTTTGATCAGCATTCTCAGGCAAATAAGAACCAAATTTTGCAGTCATACCATTGTACTCTTCATCTTTCTTCCCATCAATCCAGCTCTTTGTCTTAACCTGCAAACACATTCATCAATGTTATTAAACATGACACAAACACAAACATGACAGAGAATTGAACAAACACATATATGTAAGGATAGGTTGGGTTTGAGGAATTACCAATTGCACGACGTGACCGCAGGGGTCTTCATCGACGGCGGCCGCTGCGACGGAGAAGAAGAGAAGGAGGAGGGCCGCCGGCAAAGAGGAGGAGGGCATTGTTGATTACGGAGTGCGGTGAGGAGAGATGGAAAAGATTGGATCAGTTCCGTTTTGATTGGTTAAACGTTTTCTCTCTGCTGCAACGATCATGAGAATGACATTGTCCTTTCCCTCTTTCCCTCCCTGGCTTGTTCGCATCCACGGGAATTTCGTGGCGCCAACAAAAGAAACTCTTTCATTTTGGGATTGTGCATTTTCAAATACTCTTCCCTCTCTCTCTTAGCCAACCGTTTCCACCTTTTCCACATCATAATTCCATCTTCTTCTCCCTTTTCACATTATGCCAAACTTCACTCTGCACCGTCAATTCCATACTCTCATTCCCCTCCTATTCTCACCATCTACCCCAATCCTTTTTCCTACATCTTCCTTTTCCACCATTTCACTACCAATTTATTCCTTCTTTTTTTTTTTTTTTTTTGCTCCATTTACAATTTCGCATATTTTAGTTAGCAACTTCATGTGATTACTTCTCTTCCACTGGTCACCCTGTTGCTTGACTTCACTCGCATTGCAAGTCACCATGTGAACCACTACAACCCTATCAAGCTATTCAACCATTCTTCATCGCTGCTCTAGCTACCAACACAAGACACTACAATCATTGCCAAATACACATTTTTTAAATCCCTAATCTGAGATTATCTACACTGTATCATAATTTCGAAATATACTCCTATTCATAAATTACATCTATTTCACACTATTTTTTTTTCAATAAAATATTATATAATAATAAAATAATATTTTTTAATATTAAATAATTATAATTTAAATGTCAAAGTCTAAGTCATTTTCAAAAAATATTTAACCTATTTGAAGTATATAATTTAAAGTATATCTTATCTCACTGTAAAGAAAAACTCATTTTATACTCATTTTATTTATTGAAGTGACATTTAAAAGTGTCCCCCATTTAACATTTCTAAACAAACCTATCATATGTGTGAATAGGAGTGGCTTTCTTATTTGATGCATATATTTGTAACGATTCCATTCAATATATTTAAAGTATATTATTTTGTAACGGTAGATAATCCCCCACCAATGCTAACAAAGTTTTGTTGACTTAGAAATTAAAATATTATTAACATCCAACATTTTACTATAAAATCATCTTACCCTAATTTTACTTATTTTTGACCGAAAATTAAATGTTATTTATTTAAAAATAAATGTCCAGGAAAAAACAATAAGTTTAAAGCATCAGATCACAAATTTTGTAAGAGAAAAAAAAAAAAAAAATTTAAAAAAACAAAAAAAAAATTTTTGAAAAAAAAAAAAAAAAAAAAAAGGAAGAGCATAAAAGCAATTGGCGTTAAAAGCGGTTTGTCATTGTTGGTGTGTTCAGACCGAAAGACAGTTGGTTTTGAAGTCCATGGCTCCTTCCATGAGGATCGTCTTCGGTCTTCTCACTTTCGTCACCGTTGGAATGATTATAGGTATCTTCACTTCTCTCTTCTCTTCTCTTCTCTTCTCCTCCCTTCCATTCCTTGCAGTCATCTTCACAAATCCCCAACACTCACTGCGGATCATGGATTCATTTCCTCTCCGATTTCTTTTTCAATACACGCTCTCACTTGATCCACATTTCACAATTCTCTCCATAGCTCCCAATTACACATCTCAATAATCATATCCTGTTACTTTTCAATTACCACTCACAAAACTTTTCACTCTTCTGTTCCCCATTTACATTACAGGTGCTCTCTCTCAGTTGGCTATCATACGAAAATTGGAAGACTCATACGGTACCGTTTCCTACCTTTCTTCTCCTTCTCAATAATTAACGACAGTAGGTGTGCCAACACCCACCTTACGCCCAAGTTAAAATTTTATTTGAATGGTGGAGTGGCAAGGATTGTAGACATATCTAACACCATGCCATCAACCGACCCCTTCAAAAGGCTTAGCCTTTTAGCTGAAGCACATTAATGATTTTCAAATTTCTGCATTACTTCTTTAACGAGTTCAAATGAAACAAATATGGGATTACTATTGGGGGATATTTGACCTAGATTTTTATGTTTGATTGGTTCATGCAGGCTCTGATTCTTTGCCATTTAGAAGATTGCGTGGACTCCAAGGTGAAGGTTACCTTCAATTGCCAAGAGGTCAGTATTATTTTTGTTTTGTGCCTATTTTAATCTCTTTGGAGTGCTAGATGCCTGCTAAGTTAGTTCCATGACTGCAAACATTTATTTATCAGATGCAGGATAAATTTAATTCTACGTGTTTCCACCATGTGCAATGCTTTACCTAAAAAAATAAAGTGTACTGCTGTATCAATCTTTTTTTTTTAATCCTTGACTGAGTTTCAAACGTTTCATTGTTGAGTCTTCTAGATATTGTTTCATTGTTGAGTCTTCTAGATATTGTATTTGCTTTTTTTTTTTTTCCAAACTTTCTGTAAAACAAAAATATCTTTGTTTTGAGTTATTCCATCAGTGTATTTTAGTTTTACATATTTTTTAAGTTGACAATAACTACCAATTTTCTTCATTGGAATTTCTTTTTCAACCATTTCTTCTAATTTTCAGGTATTCCCTTTTGGAATAATGACAAGGAAGCAGAAATCTTACGCCTTGGATATGTATGTCCATTGTCCTCCCTTTCTTCTGCTAAACTTTTATATTTACATGTTTTCTCAACCTCATCCTCTATGATAGAATCACAGACCTCCAAGTAAAATAAAATGAGTAAAATATTATTGCTTATACATTTGGTGTAAACCTATAAAATTTTAACGCCTCATTCGAAAGAGGCAACAAGATTAAAGTTCTCTTCTCCGTTCAGTTCAATACTTGGTTAAAGAATGCTTGACTGCACTCTGAGTGATGTCATGCTGTCTTATAATTTTACGTTTAAAGCCTATGTCAGTCTGTGTTCCAGCTTGCATTAGACTCATTAATTTTAACCATTATCTGAATAAACAGTTTATTTTCTTTTTTCAGTGAATTTCTTTTGCTATTCTCATTTTTTTGAGAAATAAATAGATTTGCGTGCTTAAATTTTAATTATCATTTCCGTCTGATCCTCAATTGTAGGTCAAACCTGAAGTGCTTAGCTGGTCTCCTCGAATTATTTTACTTCATAACTTCTTGAGTTCAGAGGTACGTGTCCCTACTAAATGCTGTTTTTGATTATTAAAATGTTTCTTGAGGTCAAATACCTGGGCAATTAACAGTACTTCTAAAACATTCTTCTGCTGAATAAAATATGTGCTAATGATGGCCATATGTATGTATTAAAATTATGTCATCTTTACAGGAATGTGATTATCTCAGGGCTATAGCTCTCCCTCGCTTGCAAATTTCGACTGTGGTTGATACGAAAACTGGAAAGGTTGATACGAAAACTTAAAAAGAAGAATTTTATGCTTCAAATGTAGAGCTGAATCCATTTTAAGAGTTATTTAGTAATTATTGTTTGATCTCCTTTGTGGACTACCTCTATTTGGTAAGTTCTTTGATTTTCTTCACAAAAGTACACCACAATTCGAGCTTATGTAGCTTGTAGAAACCAAAGTCTTATAGAGTGGTTTAATTCAATCCTACAAAACCCAATTCCAACATCGACCATAGATAATACCAACAACATGCCCAAGTAACTTCTTTCAGATGCTTCTATGATTGCATAATTAAATTAAGAAGAAAAGGAAATCCATTTTAAAACTAGTGTGTGGACACATGTAATAGTAGGATATGGGGTCATTTGCATCTATGAACATGTATTTCTCCATTAAATGTGAATTTCTGTCCATAGGGAATCAAGAGTGACGTCAGGACCAGCTCTGGTATGTTTTTGAATCCTCAAGAGAGAAAATATCCTATGGTACAAGTAAGTTAACAATTTTACTCTCCCCTCCCCTCTAGTCTTTTACTTCAGTCATTAAAAGCAGTGTAAAAATCATGGACTGCACCATCTGGTGTGACCATAAAATTGGAACAGTTTTTTGTAGTCTGATACTAGCCACATTGTTTTGCGTGGAGGTAGCTGGTTCACCTTATTGGGTGATTATTAGTGACCTCTGACCTAATTGGCTTTTGAAAGTTGAAACATTGTACTAACCCTGGTTTTGGTCATACCATATTACAATCATGAAGAGTTATTTTGATTCCTAAATTCATAAACCTAATCATCAAAAAACTGGAAGTGTTACCACTGTTTGAATCAAGGGTGGGATGGTTTGGTTCTCAATGAACAACCGAACCAAACCAATCTGCTGATATGATGCAATTTTCAGAACCGATATGATGCAGTTTAGTTAGTATTTACTGTAGTCCTTGAGAACGACCTACAAGTGTTAATCATCAAGCTGCAACCGCTTAACCATAATAAATTCATTCTCTGCATTTCTAGAATATTTTTACTTTGTTTTCTCATCATGATGGAGAACTTTTGGGTTCCTTGTGAACATTGTGTATATACATACACACACACATATATATTAGGCAACCATATTTTATCGAGTAACTTTAATTGTACAATCTGATAAAATATGTTCACCTTGCTCATCTAGGCTATTGAAAAAAGAATCTCTGTCTATTCTCAAATACCAATTGAGAATGGTGAGCTTATGCAAGTCTTGAGGTGAGAATATGACTTATTTTTTTCTCTCTATACCTAAACATGTGTGGGTTTGCTAGTCTTAAGGCTAACATCTGCAGCAGCACAGGTACGAGAAGAATCAATATTACAAGCCTCATCATGACTATTTTTCTGACACTGTAAGTTGTATTTGCTCTTTCTTAATTTTCAAATTATACTCAACATGAGAATTTCCTTGAAGTGGCTTCTATGAAACCCCATTTGCAATCTGTTCTGCCTTTATTTTCGAGACAGTTCAACTTGAAGCGTGGTGGGCAGCGAATAGCCACAATGCTTATGTATTTGAGTGACAATGTTGAAGGAGGAGAAACATATTTCCCATTAGTAAGCTTCTTGTTTTCTGAAATTTATTTAACTTATTTTGGTAGTTGTTTTATACTTTGGATTTTATATTTACCATGAGAAATATGCTCAATTTGTAACATGCTAGTATTAGCTATCTATTCTGTGTTATGTGTTGTCTGTTATGTAGTTGGACATTTTGACTATACTGATCTGTTGTTTATAATATACAATATGATTCAGGCTGGTTCCGGTGAATGTAGCTGTGGTGGGAAACTTGTCCAAGGGCTGTCTGTCAAACCAACTAAAGGAAATGCGGTGCTTTTCTGGAGTATGGTTAGTGCAATTAATTTGCTTATTATGGACGCTATCCGTGTTAATTATGAAATAGGAACGTCTATTTCTTTAATTGTTCTAGTACTTTTATGTGTCTTGAAGGTTGTACCTTTAGGCCCTAGAGATGAATATGTATCTTTGATCATCTGCAAGTGCATGTGTCATTACAAGTCATAGAATGATTAGTTGGGTACTGTTTCCAAAAGATTGCTAAGGAGTCAATTTTATCTAATAACCAATTACTGCTATAGAAAATTACCAAACAAATTAGTATAAGCATAAGAAGCAAAGAGTAACCAAAAAGTTTAAGTGCTAAATTCAGGAATACAAGAATTAATCCTCTTTTTCTATGTAGAAAGAGTTAAAGCGTAGATTCACCCATTGGCTAGTTTAGAATGATACCTACCTCCGATTCAAGTCTATGTCTATCCCATTGGTTAATAAACTCATCCAAGACGAAGGTGTAAATAAATAAACATTGTTCACCACAATGGTCTTAATCCATCATCTATGGCTAGACTAATAGGGTTTACCCGAATCAACACAATTGTTGGTCAATCGATTAAGATCATTAAACATATCTATTGATGGAGACCCCATGGGGTTTGGGAAGATCTATCAACTTCAAGTCCTTTTTCAACTAAGCAACCATAGAAAACCCAAGAGAAACCCTATAATGTGTTTGGCCAACACAAACAAGAAAAACAAAGGTTACAAGTTAAATTTGAAAAGATGTAAGAAGAAAAATCAACTCAAGATATAAACCAGAGAGAGGAACACATTCCTTACGAGAGAACTCTTAAAAGTCTCAAAAAATACTCTATATTTCACCCCAAAGTGATTTACGAAGAGGACTAATACTTCCATTTGTAGCCTAAGCCTAACTAGAAGGGTGTTGGAGAAAAGGTCTAAATACATTGATTTTGGACATATACTAGTCTAACTTCTGGAGGAAGCTGCTACAAGGAAGTTAGACACTAATCAAAATGAAATTCCCTTGTCCAATTGAGTGCCTACCTGTGTAGCTTTTAGGAGAAGCTCGTAAGTTAGTTAGGGAAGTTAATGAAGCCATGATTTCTTCATTAGTGCCTCTGTCGCCATGAGATTGAATCGTGAATCCTAAGCTAGGAGCATGTTTATTAATGATTGACTTTTACCAAAAGGAGAATTAATTTCCTATGGCGAAGTCTACATTAAAGAAAGCTACTCCTTAGTTTAGATTTGTAAATAGATTTCTACCAACATGAACTCAAACAAGAAAGAATATTATTTTTACTCAAGAATATTCTCTTCTTTTCTCATTTGATTCATACTCTTCCTTAACTCCTCTTCGAGGTCCTTGGTCTTGACCATAGCTCTTGTTAGTCTTCCTTTAGTAGCATCTGAATTTGTTGAATTTATCCATCTTAAATTTACACATCACATATTCTTGTTTTTTATAATTTAAGCAACTATCTTCTCCAACCCAAGATTTATAAAGCTCTGTTTGATAGAGAGGAGAGAATAAAGTAAATGAAAACAAAGAGGTTGAGTGACAATGGGTGAAAAATTCTGTTGAAGAGAATTAAAAATGAGATGAGGAGAGAGATGAAGAGAAGAATGGAAATAGAGTGAAAAAGTATTGGTGAGATCTACTCTTTTTTAATTCTCCCTTCCGTTTTTCTTTCCAGCCAAACAAACAAAATTAAATTAATTGTCGCCATTTTTCATTCCTTCTCTTCCTTCCTACCAAACATACCATAAAAACTTCACTAAATGAGTCCCACAAATAATCCCTGCTTCCTTAGATTTTTTTAATATTAACATCATTTGATTACATAAACTTAGTTTTGTTTTTGTTATGTAGCATTTGACCCCATACATATACAAGCGCTGGTGCTTGATAAGATGCTTCTACCATTATTTATTCTATATATATTTTTCAATTTATACTCATCATTAGGATTTAGCTGGTTTATTGGGCGTCACGTGGTGCTTTTGTGATAGAAAATGTCAATGGTCAGATGATTGAATGATGGTGTAACTGTTAGTGTTGATCTTGGCAGGGACTGGATGGTCAATCAGATCCCAATAGTGTGCATGGAGGATGTGAGGTAATCTCTGGGGAGAAGTGGTCAGCTACGAAGTGGATGAGGCAGACCACTCACACTTGATTTCTTAGCCGTCACCGTCTCCCTCAAGAAAAAAAAAAAATCACTAATTGGATCTTGTCCTTATAAAAGAAGAGTGATTAAGAATAGTTATTGATATTAGAAATATTTGATAGTGTTAATCTTATCTTAAATCAATAAACTGCAGCGTAATCTGATATTATAGATGCTCCAGGTATGGTTTTCTGGGGTTGCCATAGATAAATATATAGCCTTCATTTATTCAAGTTTCTGTTTTACATTTTGTTTGTCAGGTCGGGACTTTGATTCGAAGAAACAAACTAACGTAAAGATTTCTCATTGAAATATTTGTAAATGGACTAAATCTTTTGGCACTTGTATTCTTTTTATCCACCTTCATAATATAAATTTAACACTGACGTTTTATGGAGATTATCAAACGATTCTACACTCAGCCAATAAAAAGTCAATGTATATGGTTTTTATAATTGTAAAATCAACAAATTTATCATAGCGTGAATGTATTATCTCCATTCTACGTGAACTGGAAAGATGAAAGAGGACGCTTTGCTTATTTAGGATGTTTCTGCAGTTAATTTAACATCAGACCATATGTTATTCTATATAGCCGTTTCAGAGTATTTATTTGATTTTATTGAAATCACTCAATTTACACTTTTAATAAATTGAATTTAAATTCTTAAGTCTTCCAATTTCTAGATTCTTATTATTTTATATATCACTCAAATTTATATGCACTTAGAAAAACGTTTTATTTAAATTTGAGTAAATTGAATGTTGAAAATGGTAGGAATATTCACAAACTCGTTCTTTGATGAAAAGATGTTGTCTTAAAACTTTTCATCCTTAATCTTTTAGATTCCCTTCTAAACTATTGCCCTCCTTGACAACTCATGGCATGGATAAGATGAGCTCAATTCCAAGCACCTCCCTTCTCCCATTCTACAGCACACCATATATTAGACTGGTCAACCGAATATGTCATTAGGCTATAGTCAGCGTAGGACGTGCCTCCATGCCATTAGCCAATATCACAACCAAAAGCTACGTTCATTTGTAATTTACTTATTTATAGCGTTTTGTATGCATTCCCACCAAAAATTCCATTAATAACGATAATCTACACAAATAAAACACCTTACTAGTAGTTTACTTAGAAGTGTGTTTGTATATGTATCTCCACCACTTACAACAAAAATTTCACTCTTACAAGATCAAAAGCAACGGCATTCCGTTGTAAAAAAATAATAAACTTACTGAACACATGCCTAAATCAAAACTGAGATTTTACTTATCAGGAACCGTATGCCCTTGTTTACGTTTGCCCTTTAAACCAACACCCGCCTGGTAACCATAGAGACAAATACGCAGACCACCCTTGATCATGGCTTCATAAAAATAGTTCTTGAAAACCTCCAAGAATTCATCCCTGCACTCAGTTATATGTACATGTAACATTCAGTACCATCATCATCAGCTTCTAAATTTATGCATACTTTTAAGACACATAAATGGAAGATATGACCAAACCTGACTTGTGGAAGGGTCAACAACGAATACCCCTTTATATCAGGCTGCATATCTAGCACCAGTACTTGCAACCTTGAAAGGTCTAACGCCTCAGCATCAATTAGCTTCTTTATCCTGGAATTGACGTATGACAATAATTACGTGACTAAAAATTTAACATTGTCAAGATTTTAAACCACTGGTTAAGAAAAGATATATCCAATCAGATGGTTAGTCAGAAAGTACAATTGGGATTACCAACCTGCTAGGAGTGCCGCTAGCAATGTTAACACGCTTTTTTAACAAAGAAATCTGCATTGATCATAAAGCAAAATTAATGGAGCAATGTTTCCATGACGAAGAAGAATCACAATTATAACATCAATCAAGGGGAAGGAAAACTCAGGATGTTAAACTGAAATAGAAATGCATAATTGAATTGACAAAAAGAAAGTTGAAGGAGTTGAGAGAGAGAGAATGTAGTGTAGGTACCTGTTCCTGAAGTTTAACGTGCTTTGCAAATAGCTTTGCGGCGTGGCATTGTTTAGTGAAAGAGCGAAAACCCCTGCAGGATAAAATTAGGGTTTGGGCATGTAAAAGGAATTAGGAATGGAGATGATGGGAGAGAAAAGAACCTGAGAAGCTCTATGCATCTTAGGGCAGAGGAAGCTATGATCAGAACCGCGGGGCTTCCGGCATTAACTTTTCCCTCCACCACACTCTCTTCGCAGAGATGCTCCCTCCATGAGCCGCCAAACGCTGCCTTAACAGTTTTCCCCAATGTTTGGACATCAGAGTGATGTGGTACCTCCAGAATGCAGTCTTGTCGGAGGGACTCCAACTCCAGCGATGAAAGCTGAAGACCCGTCGCCGACTCAAGGAGACGCAGAGCCTCCGAGGAACGCTCCTCCGACTTCTCTTCTGCCTCCTCCTTACTCTTCCTCTTCCTCTTCTTCCCAATTTCAGACTTCGCTTCTCTCTTTCTCTTCTTCTCGGACGCCATTCCAACCTCCCTCTCCTCTTTTCTCTCTCTCTCTACTTTTCTTAAATATGGGAAGGGACTGCCCAATAAGCCCTACCATTAAACTAATTCATACTCAGGTCTAATTTTGCTTAAAATTACACCATCTAATATCAATCATAATTTTTTAAATATAATATTAGATTATACGTTATATATATATATATATTTATTAATACAAAACTATTTATTATGTAATTTATATAAAATAAAATAGATATAATATATTTTTAAAAATATATTAAAGTATAAATAATTATTGTTCAAATTTATTAAAATGTTATATTTATTATTATAATAATATGAAATTATAACTCAACAGTTGAATCAATAAAATTATTTTTTATAAAAGTTATATTTTGATCACTTATATATATACATAATTATTTTAACAATTAATTATGTTTATAAATAAATTAAAATCAATTCTTTTAGATAAATTTATTGAAAAATAACTTTAAAAAAGTTTATTTTTTGTATAAATGCGAATTTTTTTTCTATGTATTACCAAATATATATATAACTGAAAATAAAAAAATTAAAAATAATGCTTACAAAAATTTAGAATTTAAATAACTTGTTTTATTTCTTTATTATATTTTAAGTAGTATTCCAATTAAACTCAAATTTACATATGTTATCAAAAGAGAGTTGAAATCTTAAAATTTCATCTGTTATAAAAGCAAAACAATCTCTTATATTGTTCAATTAATCCAGTGGTACTCATTAAAAGAAAATCTTAGAAGAAATAAACTTCTTGGCACAGTTTGAGATTTATATTTTATAATTCAGGTACTACAACACAACCAAAACAACAACTTTAACAGATACATATACGAAGAATGAAATGGGGAACTATTCCATGTTTTTCTTTTCTCAGAAATCTCATATGGAATATAAGTAAACAACGATACTTGTAGTATGTTTTGCCAAATTTTCTTTAAGTATTTTTAGAGAAAAAAATTAAAATAAATAAATTTCTTTTCAAATTAAAATGAGTTTATATGATATATCTAAAATAAGAATTGAGACAAGATATATGAAAAAAAACTTCTAAATTAATTTTATCTTAAGAAAACATCTTAACAAAACAGAGATCCCACTTAAGTTACCTTTCAGAACTTTTAGGCAATGTAGTAATCTTAATCTTGATTTATTCTAGGCGAATTAATAAATATATTTCATTCCTAATTGGATCAAAATTTGAACAGGATTGGAAGTTTCATTCTCTAATTTATCCCATTCTCACTTCTATTCTGGTTCTGATTCCAAAAATTAACAAAGGAATAAACAACCTCCAAAGAAAATCAAGCTGGACTTTAAAAGGCAATTCTTGAAGAAACCAACAAATTTTCCTAGACTACCATATTACAACATACACTGTACAGTTGTAGAATTGACAATCTACAGCTTTCATTATTCATTTAGGTAGGTCGGTACAAAATCAGTTTTCCTGCTTGGCCATCAAAACCTTGACTTCTAAGCAAGTTTGCATAGAGTCTGGTAAAACACAATAAGTTATTTGTTTTGTGCGCATCCGCAAGTGCAATTCTCAAGTTCTTTGTGAAGCTTCTGAAAGAGGGAAAAAACAAATATTGTTATCAAGACCGGCAGTTCACCCATGCTTGAATTATTCTCTGTTTGTTATCCTTCACAACAAGTAAAACTCTTTATAATACAGATAAGTAAAACTGTTCACGAATCATGATTAAGGAGACCACAATCTACTCGGTTAAGAAACTCAACGTGACTTTTCACATCCAGTCCTTTCTTATTGTTAAAAGAAATTAGAGCTCCAACCTGTACTTGGAGTGTGATAGAAATATCTGATAAAACAAAATTATACAAGTTAAAGAACACTTCTTTTTTCTTCTTGTCCTCTAGTTATGAACGTTGGTTATATGAATATAATTTTCACTAAAGGATAATGCTACTCATAAATAAATTCTATATTTTGCCTAGGGGTCAGATTTAAGTTTGATACACCTAGGGTGGTAAATCGTTCAGGGGTTCTGCCTTCTAATGGCTCTAGAACTCAGTCCTGTTAATGGGCTGCATTTTCCTCTGGCAATTAATTTATAGATTACTTAATTTGAATATTTCTTCTAAAAGTAACAACTCCACTAAGATCCCATTAATAGTCCAGATTTATTCAGTAATTAGCATTTAATGAAGGGTAAGTTTACTTAATACTCCTCATCCCAAGGGGTTGGTAAAAAGCCTAACCCCACAATAGAGATAGACATAAAATTTGAATAGGGAATTCATATATTGCAAAACATTTAATTCATAATTTGTGAATAGGCATGGGAGTGAGAGAGAGGGAAGGGTAGTTGTACAGACCTGAACCTGTGTTTGAAGACCTTTAATATGCTGAACGGCCAAATCGAGCATGTCTGCATAGCTTGTTTGCTACAATGAATCAAAACAAGATTAAGAGAGGCTACCCAAGTAAGAGAGAGTGGTTTGACATAAGAAAAGAAGGAAGCAGAAATAGAAATAATACCTTATCCATATTAGGTACAAGGTCCTGCAATTTCTTGAGCTTTCCACTTATTCTGGTTCTTCTCTCCTGTGTTTGAATTGGATGGAATTGAATAGAAGAAGGAGGAAGGAGAAAGTAAAAAAGGTAGGAGGAGTAGGTGAGTAATTAATTACCCGCTCGGCGATGCTGCGGGGATGAGTAGCACAGCCTCGCTTAGCTCGGATTTTACAAGGGACGGAATCTTCAGGAATGTGCAAGAGCTTCTCAACCGTTGCCATTTCGAGAGTGGTCTGCGGAAGACTAAACTGAGATTCCAAGGCGCTGAGGCAATGGAGAATGTCTTGATCGGCGGAGTTGGTGTTTTTGGAGCGCTTGGGAGGGGGAGCGGAAAACGCGATGGAATTAGAATGAGAATGAGAACCGTCCCAGGGCTCCATTCCGAAGCTGCCATGATCGCCGAGCACAACATTGTTCGTGTTATCGCCGCCACAGAGAGATTCTTGGCAGTGACCCGTGAAGCTCAGCTGGGACTTCAAACGAGAGCCCCGCGTGATTGTGAACCCCGCTCCTGCGTTGGTTTAAGCAAACATCAGACACGTGGACAAGACAAGTGGGCCTGGCCTGGGCCGCCCTCCAAGAAGCGGGCCCGGCCTAGAAGGATGATTTAGAGTAAAAATAATTGAGGAAGAATGAGTTACCATTGGTGGTGGGGTTGGAGGCGGAGGCGGAGGCGGAGGCGGCGAGATGGGAGAGGAAGCCGGCGGGAGAGCTTTTCTGACGGAGCAAGGCGGATCCGAGGGCGTGGTTGTGATAGGATGTTTGGTCTTTGCAGGTGGAGTCGGAAGAGTCTCCTCCGGAATAGTAAGGGGAGGGGTTGTGGCGTGATCCGGCGATGAGCGCATCGACGGTGGTGGTGAGGAGAGAGCCGGGAGCGGAGCCGTAGCGCGTGAGGCCGGTGGGGGCCTGGGTCATGGAGTGAGAGGAGGAGGAGGAGGAAGAGGAGGAGGAGGAGGGATACATGGAGGGCAGTGGAAGGAGAAAGGAGAAAGGAGAAAGGAGAAGGCAAGTTGGTCTGGTTGGGTTGAGTGAGAAGATTTAGAAAAGCGAGGAGCAATAAGCAATTTAGATAGAGATGGATGCGATGGCATTGGTGGCTCTATGCCACTTGTGGAATACTTTAAGGCTGCCTCCACATTCTGCATTTCTATTGGCTCACTACCCATTTGGGTCACGTGCCACTTTTTTACCAACACGTCCCCATCCATCGTATCCTATGCCTCCCACAGAATCTTTTGATTCTTCCTTCCATTTTTCTTTTTATATTTCACATAATCGCTCAATATTACCAAAACCATTTTAAATATATTTTTAATTAAAAACTGAAGCTGTGGTTCTGGTGTGCGCATGGAAATGGGGAATTGTGAAGATCATTTCAATAGTGGTGGCAGCAGGTAACGGCTAGAGCTACGGGTATGGGTTTGGCTTGCAGAAACCTCAGATGGTGGAGCTTGGTTGTCGGAGTTTCCAACACGGCGGTGCTTCTCATGGGCGCCTTCCTCCTCTTCCAAACTCACCTCCTCTGTCATGGCCGCTTCCTCCTTCCAGTCCTCCTCGTCTCCCTCGCCGCTCCCGTTAGGGTTCTGGTCATGCTCCAGACCGCATTCGCCCAACAAGCCGCTGCCACCCTCATTCTTCAGGACTCCAACGATCTCCTCATACGCCTCCGCAGACGGGTGGGTAATGGGTAATCCCATCTCCTCCTTCCTCTTTTTTTCAATCTTCATTCTCTCATTCTTCACTTTCCCATCCATCGATTGACAGGCCATGTACAAGAAATGGCTCTGCTGGAGTCGATCTTCCGCCGTCGTTATCATCCTTCAATTTCTCCTTGCGCTTTACCTTGTGTTCCACTCTGCGCGCCATTTCTCCTCCTACAATCATTGTCTTTTAGGTAGGTCCTAGGTGAGTCAGTTCTGGAACCCACTCTTCTCCATCCTTCTTTCCGCCCATTCATCCTTCAATCTTAACCGTTCTAATGCAGATTCCCCATTCAACCACACCTGTTTCTCCGTATTCGTCATCCTCGTCTCTTTCGTTGCCGTCCTCCAGTGCTTCACGGGATCCGATGTTATCAAATGGAGGTCCTTCTATGAAACCCATGATCACGCTTGGAAATGCCACTATATTGAGGTCTTCGATAATGGCTTACGCGAGACCTTGTGTTGTCTGGGCCGGGCCAAATATTTGTATATACCTGTAACTTCGCCTTACCCACACACAATGTTTATCTCTGTATCTTACCTCTGCTCCTTTAATAACTCACACAGGGGTGCAGCCGAAGAAGATGAAGTCTATTCACTTGCACGATTACTAGGTGATCTTGTTGCTTATCGTGCTTCCGGAACTGGCCATTTGGAACTCTTGGCAGGTTTCTTCTAATTTTATTTATTTTTTTATTTCAAACTTGTTGCCTTTTTATGCTTTATATATGTCGTACAATAGCATCGTTCTCTAGGCAACTTTTCTAGTTCAAGCAATGCCACGCATATAATACTTCTGAAGAAAATGAACAGGGGTAACCATGCCAAGTAAGGCGGATTTATTATCCTCCTTCAGATAAAGCAGCAAAATGTAATACATGATATATACATCAGTTATCTAAAACCAAGCCTTATTAAAGATTTTTCACTACTACGAGAGGCCACTCCCTTGTTTAGTGGTCTACTCTATTCTTTCTTTCTTTCCTTTTTTCTCTTTTCATCATAAACTCAATAAATTACTATACTTTCTAAACGCTAGTATTAACTGCCCTCTGTTATGTATTGCTGTTCTGCAATGATTGGGGTCAGAAGCATATGTGGTTGACTTTATCAAGTTCAGGGATGTAGCCAGTGAAGGATTTATAGTATGATCTAAATAGGATATTTGTTTAATGGGTCAACCTTCAGATGGAGGTGTGGCATATTATTGCAATAATGTTGACCGTGCCAATTTTTCATTAGGAATACTGCCTTAAACAATTTAGTTTCGCCTGCATGTTAGCTCTTTGTAATTTTCTGACATTGAGTTTTTGTTGTTCAGCTTTAGCTTTACTTCAAAGCCATGAAAAATCTACAGAATCCTATGAAGGATCCATGGAAGCACCAGAGATGCGAATTAGGGAGGCTGAAGCTCTTCATAAATTTGCTGAAGCTGCATATACAGTATTACTATAATAAACTAATTCCAAATTAATGTTTTGTTTTTACTAACTTGCTTTGAACATTTATTTTGCATTCAATGGTGAATGCAGGGTCCATTGCTTGATGTTGGGCGTAATCCATTCGTATTTCCTTGTGCGTGGCTGTATAGACAGGGGATTTTGTCTCCCTGGACCCGAAACAGGTGGCATTTCTTTTTGGATATTCAGCTTTAAGGTCTTTAAAATCGAATTCTTACTTTCTCAGTAGCATGAGCTTTTTAATGTGAGCGCTATTGGTTGAGTATAAATTATACCTTTGTGGTCAAGGTGGTCTTGATACTTGTTCTTTGTAACTTTGAAATGATCTATAAACTTAAAATTGTATATGGCTTATCAGTGGAAGGTGTGTGGATGGTTGTACTTTCTCCGGTTTGACTGATCCTCAAGTTTTACCTTTCCAGACAGTGTCTCTGAAATGATGCATTCCCCTCATGTTTGTAGCCTTTTCCTTATCTGTGTTGATATTTCTTTCATCTCAAGAAACGAAAAATTATTATTTTATTTGATTTATTAAATCATTCCAAAGTATGATGTATCCAAATATATGTCAGCTAGCTCGAAAAGTTTAAGTTCATATGAACCGTTGTGTACTCATTTTTTTATTGGAAATTTTGATAGAGGAGTTAAAATTGTGTTTCTTGATTTTAGTTCTGGGAGGGGAATCACTTCCACTTTTGAGGTCTATGGTTTTTTTGTGTCTTGCAACGTTTAATAATTTCATGAATCATGAAACAGAAACATTATAGTCAAAGTTGTATGTTAGTGGTGAATCTTCAACAAGGTAAATGTGAAGAATGAAGAATAGTGAATGACTGAATTGGAAAGAGGCCAAAAGAATATGTGAACAAAAGAAGAAATGGCTGATGATGTACTTGCTTTTACTCAATTACCACTATGCATGCCCGAGTGTTTACGAGAAATTTCTGAATGGTTGTTGATATTTTTATTTAGAACTTACTGGCGCTCAGGCATACTGATTTATATATCTTTGGTTTCCTCTATTCTGTGTCTCCATGTCTCCCTTTCCATTACATATTTTTTCAATTTACAAATTAAAAGGTTTCATCTTCAACATTGTGATTATATGTTCTTGTTTCTTATCTTCATAGACGACCTGTGCTGGATGGTGATAACTGGTGGCGAGGTCATGCTGCGGCCTTTCTAAAGTACATCAATTTGCCTCCAGAAGTGCTTAGACAAGGACGAGTCAGCCAGGTTAGACATGCAAACGAATGAAGTTCTGTACAAAAACACTCTTTATGTTTTGAGAAGATAAAGAGGGCAAGATAGGCATGAATATCAGTAAAAATAAATAACATTTGTTAAAAGATGTTGCCACCATTTATGTTCTAATTTTAGTTTCGGGAGCTCATCATCAATAACAGAATACTCACCAAAAAAGGTAGATGTCACGAACCTACAATAGTATGATTATTTTGTTTAGTTTGATCATGTGATCGATGGAGAATTTCATAATTTCAAGGAAATTAAAATGCATTGAATTTGAATTGATTTCAATTCAAATTGTTTTCATTTTTCAAATGTTTGTTTGGATAGGACAATTCAAATTCATTGAATTTTATTTATTTTTTGCTTGGATACAATATTTAATTACCACCTAATACAAAAAAAATCATTTTAATTGTAAACAATATTAAATAATTCAGAAATATCAGTTGGTAATGGTTTTCAACGGATATTGTCGGTCAAGATTATTTTTTGGTTGCCAAGTCTGTTCTACCTAACGCCAACAAGGGTTTTTTCTATTGATATCAGTTGAGATTTTTCCTTTTTCAACTGATGTTATCCACAATTATTTTGGATGACATCAGTCAATTTCTTTTTTGACATTGTTGGTCTGGGTTATTATTTTACTAACTTTTCAACCAATGTAGGCTGAAAATTATCCCATTGGCTAAAAAAGTGTAGACATGGTTAACATAAAGTTTTCCCAATAGGAAAAAATTCTTGACCAACTTTTGACAAAAAATAATGTTGATATTGAAAAACAATGCATGCAAATATGGGCAAAAAATAACTCCAATAGACATTGAGCAAAAACAACTTGGATGGCATTTGACGGTAAAATCTTAACTAACAGAGAAATAGATCTAGCAGAAAAATGATCTCAACAATCTCAATCAAAGAATAACTAATATCAATGTTGAAGTTCCACTAACGCCAATAAAAAAAAACTATGGCTAAATTGGCCAAAAATCAGACCTATCAACGGCTGTGTTGATGACAACTTGACTAAAATCAAGCCGGTGAGTGAGTATAAAGAGAAGAGACATAGATTTGAGAAAGGAGAGGTTATAAAAATTTCAATTTCTTATTCTATGATTTTATGGAATAGCATTACTCTTATAAATTGTCAGAACTTCAATTTATTTTAAAATTTCCTTTCTAAAATGTATATTTTGTCATAAAACATTTAAAATTTTATATAAATTTGAATAAGCCTCTAAATATCCACATTCAAACACACTATTAGGTTTTTGTTAAAATCAAGGAAGGGAAGACGTTGTAGCAAATTATGTCCTCTATTTTGTATTAAGCCCATTCCCTCTCCAACGCTGTTTCCCTTAATATATATATATATATTGAAGTCAGCACGCTCTTTTGTGTGTTTGCTTAGCATGATGCTATTTTTTTGTCATTTATCTTTCCTCCATTCAAATATCCTTCTTTATGAAAAAATGGTTGCTTCTCTAATCTCTCAAAGTGTGTAAAATAAATTCGATTAGGCTAGTCATGTCTCATTTATAGAATGCAATGTTTATTTGTAAAGTGGGTTTTTACTTTTTAACATACTAATTTGATAAATATGAACATAACAAATGAACCGGTAAGTATAGATCTATTTATGAACTTTGTAGATTTTGGTTTGATCATTGGGCTACTTTACCTACAATGTAAACTGACCGACTACCCCATTTTTCTTTTCATTTGAACTCATCAGTCTATGTCCTTGTATTTTGATTGCTAAAGGTTGTAAATTTTTAATTTTAAAATGTGGGGAAACTCAGCCCTATCCAACTTGAGATGATAATATACTAAATTTATGTATGATTTATGAATATTTCGGTTTTTATACTATACTGGCTTAATCTATATTTAATTATTTAGATACCCATGCCAGGTCAAGTGTCAAGCTGCATATTTTGTTGTGGTTCTACATCATCTACAATCTGTAGTAATTGCTGTACGTGGAACTGAAACCCCAGAGGACCTAATAACTGATGGGTTATGCAAGGAATGCTGCCTTTCTGTAGATGACTTGGCTGGCTTGATCAAGTATTTTTCATTCTTCCTACTTTCGTCACCTCTGACCATTTTCTTAAACAAATAGATAACCTTAGGATGGTGGTGAAATGTTACTAAGAATTCCCAATTAATTCATTGATAAAATTCACACAGGTCGTAAACATTGTAATACACTAGTAGCTACAGCTCATAACACATATACTGAATGTACATACAAGGTTTCCTAGAAAAGGTGAGGGGGTGATAGAATCCAATAACTATTGCTTTCAACTTTCTTTTTAATGTCAATTTATCAGCATCTATCCTTATATCCTGTCTGGGTAATGGTAGAAAAATGATTACTTTGTTGGCAAATGCTGTGTTGTTGAATGGTGCATATATAGCAATGCTAGGTTTATTCCAATCCTTGAGCTATTTTAGATCGGAGTTGTGATAGATATTTTTATTGATAGTTGTATATTGTATAGGAACTACCAAGTGTGATGAATGAGTGAGAAAGAGAGAAAACCCAGATTGGGAATACAAAATTGTGTTAGAATTTTGTGCTTATCACATGTATACTAAAACCACAAATCACAAGCCTATTGACAGGGAATACTGTACAACAATATTTGCATCAATTCAAGCCACTTTGTCTTGGAAGTGATCGATCAAGATTCAAGGAGATAACTGTTTCAATTAACTAGCGTGTACTGTGTCACTGCTTATAATAACATGTTCAATTTACCAATACCTTGTGCCCTCAGAATGATGGGGCAAAAGTAGGAAGCTTATGAAGGTACTACTAGGATTATAATATTTTAAGCACCAAAAAAACAGCCAAGTTTTGTTTACAGAATAACTTTTTTGAGTCAGTACACTGCTCTGAATCTGATAGAGCAATACACAAAGCAATAAACAATCCTCAAAATTTTAATATGCAATTTGAACTTCTAAATTTTAGGACAAGTCCATATCCTCTGGTATTGTTGTCGGATTGGTTTTCAATGACCCGGAAGGTGGTCACATACATACCCTGGAAAATGAATTATGACATGTTATGCTATGCTGCATGATTATAAACTGTTTATAAACAAAGGCTAACGAATAATGACATCCCCATTGAGTTACTTTTATCTGCAGAAATCATCTTCTCAATATAACTTATAGTTTCAGTTCCAATGTGTAATAGTTTTATATGGGCCAAACTGTATAGATCCTTTCTATGGTCCAACACAATATTCTGCTCCCTCACTTCAATATTTTATGTTCTGTTTGCAGTTGCAACTACATTCATCACGATATAAAGAAAAATGTGACTTCATCATTCCCCCACTATGGGCATTCTGGCATAGTTGAAGCTGCACGAGAGCTTTTTATGCAGATTGAAGGAAATCCTGAAAGGCCTGGTAAGAAATACTTCAGGTTTTTTAAACTCGTGGTTCTTTGTTCTGGAGAGTTGGTCATATCAAACTGTTTCTTCTTCCTCTTTCCTTGGCCAATGTGGTAATTAAGTAGGAAACTGGGTAAGGAATTAAAAGGGGAAAGTCTTTATTAGAATGCATAAAAATGCGTTCTTTGGTTTGTTTTTCTAGTACATTCTCACATGATTTGTTATAAAAACCTTTTTCTTTTAATTCCTTAAGCAGTGCCCTTAGGGCACAGGTTACCAAGACCCATTAAGTAAAACATAATACCTTTTATCCGTTCAATGTATGGAACTGAAATTGTATTTAATTTAAAAGCATTTGACTTGATTACGCAAAATAAATTTCATTTTTGACAAAAATTGTTTTTCGAAGTGGAAATGCAGACTCTGAATCCTATGGACTTCTTTCTAAATTACTGGGATTTGGTTGTGAATGCTTTGGGTATAATGTCCGGATAGTTGGGCATTCGCTTGGGGGCGCTATAGCTGCATTGCTTGGACTGCAAGTATGACATTTCTGACTTAAATAGGAATAGTTACTTACTCTTTTTCTTTAGTAAACATTTTTTTTATCAGCTTTAGTAAACATAATTTGCTACTTTGATTGCTTCAGAGAACTAGGTATTCATTGAAAGTCTATTATGAAAAAAAAAAACATATATGCATAACGAATACTCCCTGCTTCCTTCGAAAATTCAGATTGTAGATGCAATATGAAGCTGGATTGAGGTCACTAGCATGGGATTGAGTTCTAGCCTTGTCACAATCTTGCAAATCCTCAAGTTCTGAATCTTAATCAGATTTTACTCAAGGACGAGAGTTGCTATAATTAAAACTAAAACCAGCATCCATCGAAAGAGATTTGACTAAAACATAATGAGATATTGGAAATTATACATCCCAATTGTACTGGATTCTTAGCAAAGCCAAAAATCTATCATGAAACCTATAAATCATGGATAACATAAAAAGCTAATTTACCTTTTGTGAATATGTAAAAGAAAATGCATTCCTTTTGTTTCAACTCATATATTTGTCCTAAAACTAATAAAAGAAATTGGATAAAATATTTATCTAAATTTATTTCTTCACGGTATGCAATTTAATTAGTGTTGTGTTTGGATAGCTGTTTAGGTTAAACAATTACTTAAAGAATTGCTATTTGGAGAGGTTAATCAAATGACACTCATATGTGATAACTAGACTTTGATATCATATTAAGAAGTAGACTTTAAAGCTAACCTAACTTTACAAAACTAACTTGTAAGGTGAGGTTTACACCTTCTTATATAGTGTAGATTGACTTTATCTCTAGTCAAGTGAGATATCCACAAAATGATTGAAGATAGTAGCATGAATGACCTTATTTGATTTTAATACTCATGTTAGATAAGATTAAGGGGTTGTTTAAAAACTCCTTTTAAGCATTGAAAATGATGAAGGACTTAAAAAATCATAAATGGAAGATTATTTAATAAACTCGTATGAACATTTATTTAGTCATTAAATCACCATTGTTTCCTTTAGTATTGCATCATTTATATTTTAAATACAAATAATTTCCTTTTAGTTTTGAACATTCAGCACTTAAAAAATTTTCCATGCACTTTTTGTCTTTTTTTTTATGCTACCGTGTTTAAGCATTTGATTTTATAGCTCCAAGTAAATTCTGGTCTTTTCCACAGCTTTATAACCGCTACCCTAATCTGCACGTTTATTCATATGGGCCACTCCCTTGTCTGGATTTAGTTGTGGCAAATGCATGCTCAGAATTTGTGACAAGGTAATTGTACTAGTAAAAAGTTTGATTTTGGTTGACTCTTTTGGTAACACTTTCACTTTCCTTTCTGCTTGCATTTATTCTTTATGATGCAGCATCATATTTGGAAATGAATTTTCATCACGCCTTTCAATTGGATCCGTTATGCGGCTAAGGGCAGCCGCAATCACATCACTATCACAAGATCCTAAAGCAGATAGTGCCATGATTTTCAAACTTGCTCGCAGGTTTCTATACCTAAGCAAATATCAGAGAAATAACTCCAAGGCTGAGAATGAATCCGAGTATCAATCAGGGGCCGTCAAGGATGATCTAAACCATCAAATCTGCAGAAGCCAGTGTGAAACTGATAATAAAGGTGTCTTATCTTTCATAACATAGTAGGCATGTCACCCTTGAGTGTTGGAAATAATGTGTATTCTTCCATGATTCATCGAACTCAGTTTGTGAAAGGTGCTTTCTCTAAACAGATTTCCATCATTGCAACAGGCAGCATTGAACAGGAGATTCAGACTAGTAAAGGGGGTTTTGTTATACCCGACTATGGTGAATATATGTCTTATGATAGTGAAGATTGCCTCGACAATGAGCACGAAGAATGCTCACTTTGGTCTGACGCTAGGGCAAGGGATCATTCTGTTGGAATTGATAATGCCAAATTTACAAATGCTTTTGCTAAAGATGCACGTTCAATTGATGATCCAGTGTCTCAGTTTATAGATACTGTTCCAGATTCTGAAAATCCGTCTTCCAATGATCCCCCGGAGCTGTATCTACCTGGTTTCGTAATTCATATTGTACTGGAGAAGAAAAGATCACAATCTGATCTTAGGACGTTGTGGAGAATGCAGGAGAGTGAAAAATGTTATAGAGCTTACATCGCAGATAGAGAAAGCTTCAAAGATATTATTGTTTCACCATCTATGTTCCTTGATCATCTTCCTTGGAGGTAAGACAAATTACAACCAGAACCTTTTCTCATTTCTAAATTAAAATGCTTGACAGTTACTTCTTTTGGTCATTTGTTGGACTTGCCAGATGTCATGATGCCTTGCGAAAGATATTGAAAGCTCAAACTGCTAAAGATGAAGTAACGGAACCTCACATCATCTGATATATTTTTGGACAGCAGTACAACTTACTGCCATTCAACGTGAAACCAACTATATTAATTTTTTGCTCCCGGTGATATGCCTATCGGTGAAATCAAGATCTATATCATTTTAAAAAAAATGGTGATATTTTGATACTACTATTCATCTTTGATACCATTTAATATTAATATATATTATTATTTTATTCATATATAATATTTTATTAATAAAATTTAGTGTCAATTAGGAGTATAAGTAAATAATAATGTCAAACTAGTATTTTTCTAGAATATCATATATAATTTCTGCACTTGTGAGCAACGGGAATAATTAATACTCATAATTAAAAGTGGGCAGTGTTATTACACGATTCGAAAGGGTAATGTATCATAATTAATTTAATTAAAAAGTATAAGCTCTATTATAATTAGTTTGGTTACTAATAAATAAATTGCATTGTAATTTAAAAGGTAATTTGTACTTTAGTTATTTTGACTACGGTTAAAAAGAGGGTAAATTGTATTGAAATTAATTTTATATAGTTAAAACGGTCACTTTTATAATAATTAATTTGATTTCTATTTAGAGATAAATTATTACAAAAATTACAATGTTGAATTATATAACAATTTATACTTAGATACAGTATAAATTTTGACATTGTTGAATTTAATAATTAAATCTTTCAATTTATTTATTTATAAAAATAGTTGAATTTTAGTATTTTAAAACTTTAACTTTTATTAAATGGTATTCTATTTAATAATGTATATGATCAGATTGAAGTGGTTAACTTTATAAGCTGTCGTGTGATTCTCTACGTATATCACATGATTACCCGTCGTCACACATGATGATTTGCATAGAGCACAATACATTAATGGTTTTTTACTACCTCGCAACTCTGTCATCACCCAAGACTAATTTCACAGGATGTCTCGCATGGCTTAAATGCCATCATAACTTTTCCAATATATTTTACGTGGAAATGAATACTCGGAATGTGAATTATGGATATATTGGACAAATTGCAGGTAAGAAAAATAAAAATAAATAAATAAATCATTTTTTATTAGTTTAAATTAGTTTGTTCGTAAATTAATTTAATTTATAGGATATTTTCTATATAATTTTCTAATTTTTGAAAAAAATAGTTTATTCACAAACTTTCGTTCTTGTAGACAATAGAAGAGCATAACCAGGTTCTGGTTTGACAGTTCCGTGAATGCCAGTCTGGTCTGCAACAAGTGAGGTAGTTAGTCGATTGCGGCAGGAAACTGATTGTTGAACTTGAGTAGTTGGTCCTTTGAGATTTTTGAAGCTTTAACCACTTTCAATCAGTAAAATTAACACCTGCATGCTGTACGTTCTATGCTTCACTTTCTGCCCTACTTCCATGATCGGAAAAGGTGGGAGAAGAAAAGCTATTATTATATACTCCTAAAACAAACCTAAAGTGAGCCAAACTTCGGAGTGGTACTGTGAGGTTTTGACAAAGCATGTCCGACACCACGATGATGTCTTGTAGTTGAGCAGGCACAGAGCTTAAGATTCTGTCTATTCACAAGTAAAAGCTTTGGAGTAACATTAATGATAGCAACCCATAACAAGTGACAGTGGTGGACTGTGTAAGATGGGAGGTGGGGTTCATGATCCAAACATTTTTTTCTTTTATAAGGATACAGAGATAAAAACGAGGACATTATAAAAAAACTAAAAAATAAAACACGGAATGGAAGTATGTTACTTCTGTGTGGTTGATCTTTTCTTTGCACCCAAGTGGATCATCACGATTTCTTTGTTGTTAGAATTGAAGATGTTGTCTTCTGATTAAAGAGCCTGAGCTAAGAAAAGTGCTTCTGCCAAAGCTAGAGCTTACAGTGATTTATAAATATGAGCTCATAAGCCACATGTTTGGGCCTTAAACTAGTAAGTTACATTTGAAACTTGAAACCAAATATACAAACAGCTGAATTTTGGAATTATTATTTACTCAAAAATATTAGGTCCCACATGAAAAGTACGATCATTTTTGTTTAAAAATAAACGTTTTGGGTGATGCAAAGCTGCATAAGATCCGAATTTTCCACTTTTATAAGTAGTAGTCTCTGCCTGCGCAGTGAATGTAGCAATCATTTAAGGCAAGCCATATATGAAAAATAAGTATGCCTTCTACATTTTGTGTTCTTCAACTCCACAAAATTCTATTCTCAATTCCTCTTTTAGGAGTTAAAAGTTATCTAGGTACACCATTTTATTTACTCACAACAAACTTGGTAGAATGACTAGATACAAAGGTAATTGACCTTCCTTACTAACGTGTTTGCTACAGTTTTAGCAGGTAGGGCCCTCTAATAAAAACGTTGTGAAGACAAACTTGGCACCGTGATGACTTTAGCTATAGGTATCCATCCTCCTATCATTTTTAATATTTGGGCAAGGAATTGTTCACATGGTATTTTCTTTTGATCAATTTTTAAATAAAAGTTAACATCACATCAAATGTCCTAGCTAGCTGATTATGGAGACAGGCGATTTTAATGGAGAGTGGATGGACTGGAAAGAAGGGTAGAAATGGGACCTAAATTTGTTATAGTGTGTCCAGTTGATTCCAGATTTTAGGAGGCATGAGGACAAATTTGGTGAATCGGATAAGATTTGAGACTTGCATTGCAACCTTGCGTGGGTCACTTTCTCTTTATTACTCTATGGACTATTAATAGTGTGATTGACTATACAACCTCGTATTTTAATGTGTTTCTAAACTTCTTTTTCTTAAATTCAGATACTTCTATGAGCAATTACAGCAGTTGTTGCCTCAGTGACAGATGGTTCTTAGTGGCAACGCAATTGTGTTAACTACGAATTCCTATTTTTTGGTTACAATTTGTGCCTGAGATTAATTATTTGCATCAATAAAATCTTAGTTTATAAACTGACATTCGCCATGCAAGCCTGCACTCATTAACATTCAAAGGAAAATATATAACCAACGATTTATTTAAGCTAGTTACTCTATTATCTATTTTAATATTGGTAGTTAGTTACAAACAAGGATGCTTTGATCTAAGTTGTAATTTTTTTCGGCATATTCACTTTTGTAAACTTGAGGATCTTCCTTCTAATTCATTCATTTTCTTACATTTCCTATTCTTCGAATTTTCGAGTTCTCTGTTCTCCTAGAATTGTCAACATCAATAGTATGAACTAGACACCTTCATGTGAAGAGTATGGCAGAGACATAAAGACTTGTGCAACCTTTACCAATACATGGAAGGATTTGGCAGCATATCATAATGGACTTTATAGAAGGATTGCCTTCTTCTCATGGTAAAAAAGTCATTTATGTGGTTGTGGATAAATTGATCAAGTCATCCCACTTTATGACCTTAAGCCACTCTTATTCTGCTACTGAAGTAGCCCAATGTTACCTTGATAATGTGTTTAAATTGCATGATTTCCTTGACTTTATCACAAGTAATAGAGATGTGGTTTTTGTTAGTCAGTTCTGGAAGGATTTAATAATGCCTTTTCAAGGTGTGCAAGTTCAATTGTCTATATAATTAATTCTTAATCGAAAGACTGTTAAGAAAAAAAAAATAAACAAAGTTGTAACCAAAGTCCTTGTTAAATGGAAGCACCAATTGCTGAAGTGAAACTTCTTTTATGACCTTAAGAAGAAGTATCTAGATTTTAATCCTTGAGGACAAGGATTATGTGAAGAGGGAGCATTTGTTACATTTTAGCTGGTTACTTTGTTTTTTCTGTTTTAATGTTGATAATTAGAACAATTAGTAGTTAATTGTAAATAAGAATGTTTTTATCTAAATTCTAATTTTTTTTATCAAATTCATTTTTGTAAACTTATGTATCTTCCTTCTAATTCATTACATTCGGAATCCATTCCTTCTTTGGTATTCTCTTTGGTATTCCCCCTTGTTCCCATTCTTGGAGTTTTCTATTCTTTTAGAATTGTCAACATCAAAAACCTACAACATGGTTAATAACATTTTGCTTTTCTTAGGAAGTTCATAAATTGATTGGTGTGTCCTTATCTCCCCACTCGCAGACACAACTTTTGTAAGACCACTGAAAATGAAATAATTGAAATTGCAGTTTGCTTGCACATATATAAAAAATCATTGCAACTTTTGAAATATGAAAATATATTAAAAAAGAACTTTATGAAGTGGAAGCAAAATATGAAATTTTCTATCCAGCTTTATTTTGGATCAATCTATGATTCACTTTTTGAAATTTTGGTATTTGATAAGGTGAGAAAGTAAAAAAAAAAAAAGAGGAACATCGGATACCAAGTGAGTGAGAATTTTGGAGAAAGGTGAATAAGTTGCAGTAATTTGATACATTTTGAAGATTGGAGGAAGCCAAAGACTTTTCAACCAAAACAGAGGAAGCTTGTCGTCTGGTTCGTTAAGGACAATAAGAGAAAGGGAGTACCCATTTGAAATAACATAACCAAAACGAGACCAATCCACTCCATGTGGGTCCAATATTCACTCAATATCTTCATCTTCAACACCCCAACCCAATCATTTTATTAAAATATATTTTCTTTTCTTTAACTTGCTTTTTACGATAGTAATGTTTCAATTATTGATAATCTCATCGCATTATTCCTCACCTTAAAACCTTCTCTCGTTTCATACGTTCAATGTTTGTATTCCTAAACCTACTTTTACTTTTTCCATAATCACATGCCTTCATTCAACATTTTATATCATACTTTTCTAAAACATGATTTAATCTGAGAATTTACCAGCCTAATATTTAATGTGGTAGAAGAACAATAAGGCTTTGCAATAAAGTGATAAAGGGTTTGGTTCTATTGAAATAAAAGAATAGTGTTCCTGGGGAAATCAATGAGCTGATGGCTTACAGATGCAAAGCATGTGGATTATTAAAAGGATACATAAAAAACTAGAATGAAAACGACGTGATATACTTTTATGTTTTGTCCACCAACATGATTGAGTCCTTGAAAATAATAATAATAATAACAGCATCACAATGAAGTGAAAAAGAAGAAGGGGACTTGGGATAATACAAGATTGATCCAAGCTATCAGTCGGTCACAATTTTTTCAGACAAAAAGCATGAAATCTACGTAATGCCATGAATAAAACCAATATCATGGCTCAGTACAACCTCGGAATCGATTCACATTAATGCATAAAGCCCTAGGAGTTTAAATTTGTCCATTACAAGTAATTCAAATACCTTGTTAATCCATTTTTTTCTTTTTGTTGATCCAGTTATACAAATTGCTGTCAACATCTGTTTACTGATCTGTAGCTGAGCAGTCACATCTGGAATATAACACGCGGAGCAGTGTTATCATTTATTGAACTAACGTACATGTTTAGGCTACCATTAATATCATTTAATTTCACGTCTCTCACCTAAACTCCAATTTTAAAATACATATGGGAAGTTAGGGTTCATGATATGGTGTGCTTAAACTATATATGGAAAAACACAAAAACTGGCATCAAATATACCCCTTGTGCAGCAAAGTTTTGACCTTTGTAAGTGTTGTTGTTGAAAGTTGTGAAGACATGCAGAGAGGGAGGTGGAGGAGGATGAGGAGAGAGAAGGGTACCGACAAAACACTTAACATCACATTCAAATTGCATTCTTTAATGTGGTCGTGGGTCCCGGCGGCTGAGGGAATACATTGTGTTGTTTTGCTTCCTTCCATCATGCACGTGGTCCACGCCTTCCTAATTATCTTATATATGCCCTCTCTCACACAAACAATTTTTCCATTTACTAATTTATCAAAGTCCTTCTTATGCTCATACACACATATATGCCAAACTGTTTCTCATTTTCTACTAAAAATTTCATATCATCAAACACAATCATTAAACAGCAAAGCACTGCCTTTTTTCATCATCACAGCTGTATGCAACTATATATGCTACTATATTTTATTTGCTCTTCCATTCTCTTTCTTTTGCATCACTCACTCAACCAAATATTCATCCAACTAATACGAATACACCCTAAATCATGACGTACCATGTTGTCCTAAGTCATTCATTTTTTTCAATCAGAGAAGAAAAATGCATTACTATATACAAATCCTAAATTATAATCACAAATTTTATGCTCAAATTAGCTAAAAGCTAAGGAATGGTAGTAAAATTGTGCAGTTGGAAGATGACAGCAGCATTTGGTGGTATTGTTGACTAACGAAAAGAAAATGGTGAGAAGTGATAATGAAGATGGGGAAAAGTATACGAGGTTCATCATTTCCCTGTGTATGCCATAAATATGAATGGTTTATGCAAATCATTCTTAGCTTTCAAACACCCAGAAAACGATCCAAAAACTTTCTCTAAAGAGGTACAGTGGATAGATAATGATGTATGAGTGGCTACTAATTGTATGTATAAAACCTAATTGATGAAGATACATATATAGCATCAAGCCACCAACAAGCACATATTAGTAATAAAAATAATAGATGGTATTGTACCTTGATTGTAACTTGCATGAACTACACTTTTCCTTTTAGGTTGAATGTGAGTTAAAATCATATTTCATTTTCAATTTAACCAATAATCACTAAAAAATGCTATTTAGCTACCTACAAAATTAGTCACTATTTGAATCATTTCGATTGTTATTTAAATTAACGATCGGATTTCCTTGTCAAAGCCTAATCATATGTTAATCATGGGTCTTTAGGGTATTAGTTAGTGGTCAAGTGTGATCAATGTTATGTTATTGCAATTTTTTCGTTATTTTAAATATATATATATATATATATATATATATATATATATATATATATATATATATATATATATTTAAACTAATACAAAATCCACTACTAATTTTAAAAACTAATATTTAGTCACTAATTTGGTTGTAAATTATTTGTCTAAACTAACCATTTTGGTTGAATGATTTTTGTTGTTATTTCAATCGCTGATAATAATTTATTTAAAAAAAATAAATAAAAGTTTATATTTGTTAATAATTATAAAATTATATTTGTAACACAACAAAATTATTTTCTAATTCTTAATGACATTCACAATATTATACTTCAAACTTATAATATATAAATATATATGATATAAACTCGGACAAATTTATAAATAAATTTATAAAACTTAGACAATTGGGATCTAAAATTTGACCTATATATAAATGTAGGAGTTAATCTTATTTTCTCGAACATATGAATTCATATATATTTTTTATTATTCATTATATTGTTGAGAAGTAATTGTATTTTGATTAAAAATATTAGTACAATTGTAATTATCAATATTAGTTATTTTCATTCTTTAAAAGATATATACTTACAAAGATATCATATAGTCTCAACTTTGATCTTTATGTATCCTAAGTGTTACTCAAAATTATCTAGATATACACAATATAAAGGAAAAAAAGGATTTGTGTTCACAAATGAAGCGTATGACTCATCTACAAAATATATAAACTTCTATTAGCCAAAAAATTAAAAATAATGAAACAAAGATTATCTAATTGTAATGATCAAGTCCATTTTCAGTTTCAAGTGATAGTGTATATCTTAGGATGCAAAATAATAAGAGAATTTTTGGATGTAAAGTGTAATACAAATAGATATGCATTACATCGATTAAGAAGAAAGTTAGTGTACATCTAAAGCTTCTAATAACTAAATAACTAAAACAAAACACCGTCAAAATAACCAAAATATCAAAATACTAATCTAAAGTTAAGATAGTATCTTTCTCAATTGTAAAATCTTACAACATTCACAGGAATAATAACAAAAAGAAAGATAGATAAACTTAGGAAATTTTAATTAGTCAAAATTATTCTTTAGCTATTAAAGTTTGTTTAGAAAAAAATATGAACATTTTGTGCTACACTTGAAAAAAACTGAGAAAAAATTAAAGAAAAGAAATATAGAAAGAAAATGAAATGATTACTAGAAAGAGGTATAAGCTTTTAAAAATAAATAAATAAAAAATAGAATAAGAGTATCAGAATTATTTTTAAAAATTGAAATAATTAAAATATACTTAATTTATTGTATATTTTACTTGGTATTATGTATTTCATATTATCATTAATTATTTTAATTTTACATTTTTTTATTATGATATTTTGTTCACGGCACTAGTTAACTATATGTATACAAAAAGCAAACCAACATTAATTGAGATTTAATGGTAACCACTTGTGTATCATAATAAAGTATTTTAGAATTCAAATTATATCATTTTAAGTATGAAACAAACAATAGAATACATATGAGAACATCATAAGAAGGGAGAATCAAGTTCGAGAAATATCAATATGAATATGACATACTTGTAGCGGGATATTTTATTAGAAACACTCTTCCAGTAACAAACATATCTTCCATGAAAAACTCCCTAAAATCCAATTCATATCCGTTATCATAAATTCAAATTCAAAATTGAACAAAAAGGATTAAATGTTATAAATATAAAACCCTATTTGAAAATCAGGAAGAGTAACTTTAGAATAGATTTCATTTTGATGTCCCACACACCTAAGTTGTAATTCATTAATTATTAGAACACATTATTTATAAAATATTATGGTTGTGGGTATAATTACAATGATAGATAGAATCACAAGCTTGAAAAAATAAATGCTACTAAGATAATAAATAAAACCAACTAAACATACAAAATTAGTTGAATAGAAGGAGTTAAGTATTGTGATTCTTAGGGCTCAAACCTCAGTGAATAAATAAACATCTCAATTAAAGCCCTTACAGTTAAAATTAATTTTCTTTCCTGGGAGACAACAGAGAGAATAAAATCAGATAACAAAAATATATAGAATGGGGAGAGGGATGTGTAAAAATGTCCTTTTCCTTGTTGTTTACAATATTATTATAACTTTTGATATGTGTGCCAATGAAAAACAAACAACAAAATTAAAATGTGGCTTGAAATCCCAACTTTTTAATTTAATACAAGATATAATAATAATTACTATTATTATTGTCTATTCCTCCTGATTCTTCTACAACGGCTATTTTTTAAAATTTCTATGGTATCGGTGAGTTTAGTATTATGTCTTCTTCACGTTTATTACATTTGCTCTCTGTTTGCATTATTCAGTGTTTAATGCTATTCAACTCATTCATTACTCAAATTATCATACTCAACTTGATCCCATAATATAATACATTAATTATAGAGAATCATCAATAAATATAATTAAACTCAAGTCTCATTCACAGATAATTAAATTAATCACTTCTAAATCATCTTTAGGAAATATATCTCTGTCAAATATTTATATATTGTCATTTCAAAATCATTATCATTTTTTATTTTATGCCACAGTTTTTTTACTTTTTTAGCTAATTCAAAATGTAAAATATTCTATTCTACTAAATTTGTCCATATTAAAAATATGAAACTCGATTCAAATAAGAAATATCACAAAGCATGGTAAAATTTGCATGCAAAGTAAGTTCTACATAACCACTGAAAATCAAAATATTTTTAATCTGAGATTTTTTTGGTTGCTCGTGAAATTAACTTTTTCACGCAATTTTTAGTCATTTATGATTTCTTTTAGTTTCAACGTCCATAATCTTCTTATTGAAGAATCCAACCGAACACCTAATACGTTTTGAATAAATAAATAAATAAAGGATTCAAAATAGATTAAAAAAATGCAAATGATAACTATTCCGAAAGACTAACTTTGAGAGATAAAGATCAAAATAAATCTTTTAAATAATAATAAACAAATACAAATTCCAGTAAATATATAAATTTTCAAAAGTATATTTTAGTTAACTACTTAGTGTGTATTTATATTTTAGTTAAAAGAATTAAGCTGAGTTGATTTCGATTTGAAAAAGAAGAGTAATTTATTATCCTTTTTAAGTTAATCAGAGTTTGAGATAAATTTTACTTTTAAAGATTGTTAAACCTGTTAATATAATATTGAATTAAAACTGAAAACTAATTTTCCAAGCACAATCTTAATTTAATATTTCCTCCAATCTCAAATACAATAGAAAAAATAGTTTACTTTAATTAAAAAAATTGGTAAGTAATATTTAATTCTAGTAATTTCATTTAAATAAAAAAATTATAAAATATCATTTGTTAACACAAAAGAATAAAAGAGAGTAATTGAAAATAAAACTCCAGTTAAATAAATATATTTTAAGATGTAATTTAATTAGGTAATGTAGAGTTAATTGAGATTTGTTTATGTCTGAAAGCGATATCTAAAATCTGTTCCTCTTCTAATATTTGAGACAGGAGAGAACATCCAATATTTTTAATTAATTAGTTTAACAATAATAAGTATTAAAACGATTTTTATAACTTTAACATTATGTAAATATGTTTTTTTATCAAACATATTTTACGGTAAACTTCTATATATTCGCATTTAATTTTTATGAATAAAAATTATATTTTTTTTATTTTATTAATCAATATTTTAAGAATGCTAAAAAAAAATGGTTAAAAACGTTAACAAGTGTCTCCATTATTTAATACATTTTTTTTCAACACACTCTTACTATATATGTTTTTTTAATACAACTTACTGTAATTTTAATAAGTTTTCTTTACTAACTTCTTAAAGAACATCTTTAAAATTCTGAAAAATATGAATCTAAAGTCATTTCGTTAATATATTTTAAAATATTTACGATATTCACTGCATAATTATTTTTCGAATCTCGTTGACAAGCCATATAATGAGAGAGTGGAGCATTAAATTTCACGCAACTTTGTAATATAAAAATAATTTTTTAATATTATACACTACTTATTTTAATATTCTTATAATTATTTAAGAAAAATCTATAATATTAACTTTTATGCCAGTTCATTTCATTATTTAGTCGTCGTTAACGGTATTTTCTGTCTATAATAACAATCGCTTTTGTATAGCTTTTAATTTAGTTATGTGAATATATATGGATTACATTCAATTTTATTTTAGTTTTGGATTTCTTTAATAACTAGGCAGTTAATAGCCATAGATAATATTAGGAGTGTTCCCGCTCCGATTTGATTTATTTTTTATTTAGAAATACATTTAAACCAAAACTGAAAGAAATAAAAATTTAAAATAAATTAAACCAATAGTTTGAAAGAAATGAAAAATATATTAAAAAACATATTTTTTGTGCGGTTTGATTTGAATCACGATTTTAGTTTTTAATTTGGTTTTTATTAAAGATTTACTCTTTTTTATTATTTTTTAAGTTAAATTGTAATAATAAAAAATTTATTACTCAAAAGCTGATAAATATATTAAATATTAAACTAATAAAATGATAAAATTAAATATTTAATATCATTAAAAGCTAAAATCATATATTCTTGTAATGAATGTAATAGGGAGAAAAAAATTAACTAAAAGAACGTAAAAAATATAATAACATGTAAAAAAACAAATTATGTCAATTATCAAACAATTATCGATATAGTTGTAAGGAAAATAACATTATCACTTAAACTTTAGTTATAACGTTTTTCTTTTGATGTTTTACAAAATGACACCTTGTGAAGACATTTTTTAATATATAAAAGAAATTAATTTCAAGTGGAATAACTAACCATTTGATATTCTCTAAAAAATGATGTATTAGTTAAGAAAATAAGTCTACATGACTACTACTATTGTTACTATTATATTATAAATAATAAAAAGTATATACTGAAGGTATATTTAAATGGCAAATTGGTAGTGTTATGTTCATGACTACTACCATTGTGATTATTATATTAATAATAATAAAAAAGTATATTGAAGGTGTATTTAAATGGCAAATTGGGAGTGTATGTTACTGCATTAAGGAAGTATTAACAGTTGGGAACAGAAAAAAAGACGAATCTCAGGTATTTTTCTTGTGACTTTAGCTAAAAGCGAATCAGGTCAGAGGAAATAAAAGAATCATCCGATTCTTTTATGGATGGATCATGTGAAATTCTGGATCAAGAAACGTCAAAAAGAGGACTATAAATATAAAAGAATGAGACACTCATATTTTTTTTTTATCACAAAGAAACAACATACGTACATACATACTTGTCATCTCACAACGTAGGTAGATCTACACAGGAATACCCTTAGCAGCCATCACCACGTGCAAAATAAAGAAAATTCTTATCACATTTTTAATTGCAGTCAAATTTTGACCTCAAACACAAATTTACTGCAATGCTATCCCATATTCTGCTTTCAGTCTTCATCATCACAGAAACAAACCAAAAGGAACAATTTTGAAGTTTTCCTTACTTACCATATGAATTTTTATTTTTTTCACATTTTAGCTTTAACATGTTCTGGTCAACAACTAGTTGTGATAAGCATGCACCTGTCACTGTCAACGTGTCCTTCATAATGTATTATGCCCTTTATAATGTATTGTGTCCTTTGTTGTCATCTTAACTTCAGGGTGTTGTTTTCTGTCCGCTACCAATGATCATACCAATTCGGTCTGCTACACCTAATGCTAATAACCCTTAAGTTTGGTTATATACCTATACTTTTTTCCTGATTCGTTATTCAAAGACCAAGCAAGATCAATTATTATGTTTATCCTGTCCCTAAAGTCTTTTTTATATATTTGGTCTTGCTGTTCTAAGGCTTATTTTATTTTAGCATTTGGTGATTAAGTCAATATCTCTTTTGCAAAAGAGAAAGAAATTTCATTTCACCTTTCGATTTTTTTGACCTCCTCACAAGTATAATAGTAGTAGAGATGTTTACAAAATTGACAAAATGAGTAAAGGCTACTAAAATCATTTCATTGCATAAATAGTTTTGCTCTCTCAACAGCATAAGACAAAAGTCTGAATTTTTAACATCGAACTTCATAACTGATCTCAAGCACAAAAGAAAAAGGGAAAAACTTGTGATCACAGGCAGATGAGGTCCTGAGATTAACGGCTAGATGGAGATAACTTGATGCTGCATATTGTAACAACCTGCACCCCACCTAAACGTGAGAATTTGAGGACCAAAAGTGGTTGCTGGTGTGGTCCTCAAAAGATCTTCAATTCAACAATTATATGCTCTTAAAAGAAAAGTCTTTGTTTGATATTTTTTTTCACTGTGATTTACTCCTATCATTCCCACATTATAAGCATCGAAAGGGACTCACGTTTCCTCTATCTTATTATTCCCTTCCAAACTGTCCGCCACTGTCCAATCCTTCTCTCTTTGAATCACAACTTTCCCATCCCACTATCACTACACATCTCCATCTCATTATGCATGCATCCAATTTCCAATTTACGTTTAACTTTTCTAACCAAGGCCAAGGGATTTATTAATTTCCCTTATATTCAACAACCCTCACGAATTTTATGTCTATTTACACCCCGATTCAGAGACGTTACACTACACGGCATTGACTATTATAAACAATGAGAGAGAGATGAGACGGGTGGCTATTAGAAATTAGAAAAAATAGGTTGAAGTAGGTTCACATGGGGACACAGTTAATGCACACACTCTGTTGTAATCTTGACCAATGCCCAGCCACCAACTTAGCCTTAAGAACGGTAAGAAAATGGCCCAGATGAGAAAAGTTACCACATTTTTTCCTTCAAAGCACTGCACCTCATGTATAATTATAATTCAAGAATTACGCTTCTGTAAAAAATCCCTTTTTAATTTCCATTTGCAGAGAAAAAGAGATTACCGGGGAATCTTGACTCTTCAACCCATATGAAACTAGATATGTCCGGAGCATCATAGAGAAGCGTACCTGATTTTTCCTACTTTTGGACACTAGGCTTATTTTTAATTGCCAAATGCTTAGCTGTTCCATTATATTATATTATCCAACAGGGCCAAACACAGTTTTATTAGGGAACATTAGTGTGCACGTTTCATTCATTCATGTTACACTTAATTGATTATTCATGTCATAAATCTTTGTTACATGACATTGGTCAATTGCCAAACCCAATGCATCAAGCAAAGATTTATCTTTTAACTCCTCTCTCAAATTTATGCACCGGAGGAACATGTTAGAGACAAACCAAATGAATTCTTAAAAAGCATTTATAAATTAACAAGTGCCCCAACAGAAGCATTTAGAAAGAGTTGAGGGTCCATGAGTTTATTCAAAAGTGTCGTTTTCTTTATAGAGATGTAAAGCAAGGTAGCTAAAGTTGAATGTAGAATGCACGAAATGTAACCAATCTGGAAATCACCATTTTCCCCTGCTTACTGTTTTCTAGCCCTTTTTTTCTTCCCCTCTAAAGTTTTGGTACCACGAATTAGCTGCATAAGCAGCAACGTGCGCAACATGCTGGTGTTGACACCATCACATGTTAATCTCATCATTGAGGAATCACATGGGTTAGAAAATTCTTAAAGAAAGTGAAACAAAAGAAAAAGAGAAAAAAAAAAAAGCATTAACAAGTGAAGTGAACCAAAGTTGTACTCTTCTCATGGCAACTTCTCATTCTGTCTCCTTCTTCCCACTTACTGTCCACCCCACTGGAATCAAATCAACGTATTGAGGCAATTTGATTTCTGTAAGTGTATAATTGTGGTGGATATACGGGATAATAGAAATTAAAGAAATGGATTATAGTTTGTTATGTGGGAACCCCACGAACACGTGGATAGCAAATTAAGCCAAATATGGATTATTCTTTATGAGAAACTGCCAAAGGGTTGTGTTCGAAATGTACTGAAAAAAAATAGGATTGAAAAGTCAAAATATCTTGACCCTTGAACAAAAGAGGATTTGATCCAAAGCTTGCAATGGATGGCATCGAGGAGCGGAACAAAAATGATGACCACTCATGGATCCGTGATGCAAAATACATTATTGTTTCCCTTGAAAACAGTAGGAAAAGAGAAAGAGATAAATGAATAAAGCATTTTGGAGTTACTTTTTGGTGAAGTAGGCAACCGAGCAGGGAGGGAAATTTAAAAGAATAGGACATTATTTGAAAATAGTATTGTGGAACGTATAAGATGCTTGTTTATATTTTAATCGGTAGTTGGAGAATGGAATAGAGGTTAAGAAGGTTGGGGTCATTTGGAGGAAAACAAAATAAGCAAGAGTTTACAAAACTGTGCTTAAAGAAAAGTCACAAGGCCAGCTGGGGAAGCTTAGTTTAAAGCATTTAAATCAAAATGAAAGTATTGAATAGTTTGAATTGGTCCCTCATGACAGCTCCCCTTTAACGACTCACTTTCACTATAAGTACTAAGTATTTCATGCAGCTTTTGTCAGTCATCACTAACACCAAACCCCTTCTCTCTCTCCCTTCCTCTCCCTTCACCAAATTCAGTGAGGATCTGAGAAGAAGCATTGGCCAGAGGAACTCAGCTTTTTCCTTCTACGCATGACTGCAAGGGGCAGTGACCCCATAAGGGGTCTTCTCTGGCCGCAAATGGCCCTCGCATTTGCCATTGCTCTTCTTTCTACCACTGTGGTTTCCGTCAATGCAGATGGTTACCCTTACTATTCTCCTCCACCACCTTACCAGTACAGCTCACCACCGCCACCTCCTTATGAATACAAATCACCACCTCCACCACCTTATGAGCACAAGGCTCCTCCTTATGAGTACAAGTCTCCACCTCCACCATCTCCTTCACCTCCTCCTCCTTACGTTTACAAGTCTCCTCCTCCTCCACCATATGAGCACAAGTCTCCTCCATATGTGTACAAATCACCACCTCCCCCATCTCCTTCACCACCACCCCCTTACGTCTACAAGTCTCCTCCTCCACCACCTTACGTCTACAAGTCTCCCCCTCCACCACCATATGAGCACAAGTCTCCACCATATTATTACAAGTCACCACCACCTCCTTCCCCATCTCCTCCACCTCCTTATTACTACAAGTCTCCTCCACCACCCTCTCCCTCACCTCCTCCTCCCTACTATTACAAATCTCCTCCACCACCCTCTCCCTCACCTCCTCCTCCCTACTACTACAAATCTCCCCCACCCCCATCTCCCTCACCTCCTCCCCCATACTACTACAAATCTCCACCACCTCCTTCACCATCTCCTCCACCACCCTACTATTACAAGTCTCCACCTCCCCCTGAAAAGTCTCCAGCTCCAACTCCCTATTACTACAAATCTCCTCCTCCCCCATCTCCCAAACCATACTACTATAAGTCTCCCCCACCACCATCTCCAACTCCTTACTACTACAAGTCTCCACCACCTCCATCTCCAACTCCCTATTACTACAAGTCTCCCCCACCTCCACCACCCTACTACTATAAGTCTCCACCACCACCGTCGCCAACTCCTTATTACTACAAGTCTCCTCCTCCTCCACCACCCTACTACTACAAGTCTCCACCACCACCACCTCCAACTCCTTACTATCCATCTCCCACTCCTTACTACTATAAGTCTCCACCCCCACCATCTCCAACTCCCTACTACTACAAGTCTCCACCACCACCACCCCCCACTCCTTACTATCCATCCCCCACTCCTTACTACTACAAGTCTCCACCACCACCCTCTCCTACTCCCTACTACTATAAGTCTCCACCACCACCATCCCCAACTCCCTACTACTACAAATCTCCACCACCACCAACTCCTTACTATCCATCTCCAACTCCCTACTACTACAAGTCTCCACCACCACCATCCCCAACTCCCTACTACTACAAATCTCCACCACCACCATCCCCAACTCCCTACTACTACAAGTCTCCACCCCCACCATCCCCGACTCCCTACTACTACAAGTCTCCACCACCACCACCCCCCACTCCTTACTATCCATCCCCCACTCCTTACTACTACAAGTCTCCACCACCACACTCTCCTACTCCCTACTACTACAAGTCTCCACCACCACCATCCCCAACTCCCTACTACTACAAATCTCCACCACCACCAACTCCTTACTATCCATCTCCAACTCCTTACTACTACAAGTCTCCTCCTCCTCCTTCACCAACTCCTTACTACTACAACTCTCCACCACCACCTAAATATCCACCTCCCTACTATTATAACTCTCCTCCTCCACCTGTTTATCCCCCACACCCCTACCACCACCCCTTGATTGTCAAGGTAGTGGGTAAAGTCTACAGTTTCAAGTGCTACGACTGGGAGTATCCCGAAAAGTCTCACAACAAGAAACACCTCAAAGGTACACATCACATTTATTTTATTTATTTTTCTCATTTACAATGCCTTCCAATTAATACTCACTGTGTTGCCATCAAACTGTTGTTCTCGTGCTTCTTTTATGTTTATTTGCTGCCGCTTTTTAGGGTTAAGACACTCCTATGTTTTCATATAAATGTCTTTGGTTTTTAGAATTTGGTCACTTTCACAGGCACCTTTTCTTTGTTCTCTTGTTTTTTCTTATAACTAACCTTTTGGTTTATTAACGTTTTAATCATGATAAATATTTCTGAGGTTTGAGAAAAAAATTCAACCAGAACGTATAAATTGTTAAACTAGAGCGTCTAGAGTGCCTTTTCCAAATACATGCACAGGTGAACGTTTTCTAATGTGGTTAATAGGCATTTCAAATTATAAGGTTGATCCACGTTAAATTATTACTATAAACCATATTGCCAACTCTTTTTTATATTTAGTAAGAATTTGTTTTCTTCTTATTTGTCCTTTTAAAAGTTAAACAGAATATTGATTATTATAATTTTAATGACATATTTATCTTAATTAATTTCTCAAATATTTTATACATTAATTTATGCAAGCATCTTCATTCCAATTAAAATATTAATTATTTTAAATTAAAAAAATAACGAAAAGATTATATTATAATTTTGAAAAGTAAATAAAGATACTAAATAAATGTCTTAATTTATTTGTGATTATCTCCAAAAGGAGATTCATAAAAAGGAAAAGTAAAGCATAAATATAATATATTAGAATCGGGTAAAGCATGTAATACATTAAGAAATAATCAACTTGACAAACATAATTTCACTGTCTATCAACCTTTAATATGCTACCTGACAAAGGATAGTATAACTTTCTTTAAGGTAGTCCAATACAGTATTTTTTTTCTTTCACTTTAATTATAACTTGTTGTGTTATGATTTATGAATTGTAATTAAGCATTTTGGGGTGAATGTAGGTATAACTTTCTTTAAGGCAGTCCAATATAGTATTTTTTTTTCTTTCACTTTAATTATAACTTGTTGTGTTATGATTTATGAATTGTAATTAAGCATTTTGGAGTGAATGTAGGTGCCATTGTGGAGGTTAAATGCAAAGCAGGAAGAAACATCATCAAGGCTTATGGTGAAACTAAAAGCAATGGAAAATACAGCATCACAGTTAAGGACTTTAACTATGTGAAATATGGATCCACAGTGTGCAAGGCCAAGCTTTATGCTCCACCCAAGGACTCACCATTTAACATTCCTACCAAGTTGAACGAGGGAACAGACTTGAAGGTGAAATCCAAAGACAAATATGAAGTTGTGCTGAAGGCTAAGCCATTTGCTTATGCTTCAAAGAAGCATTTCAAAGAATGTGAAAAGCCCAAGCCTTCACCAACTCCATACTACTACAAGTCACCACCTCCTCCATCTCCAGTTTACATCTACAAGTCACCACCTCCACCATCACCTACTTATGTTTACAAGTCACCACCACCACCCGTGAAGTCACCTCCCTATTACTATCAGTCTCCACCTCCACCATCACCAAAACCATATTATTATCAGTCTCCACCTCCACCATCACCCAAACCTCAACCTCCTTATTATTATCACTCTCCCCCTCCACCATCACCAAAACCATACTACTACCAATCTCCACCTCCACCCTCACCAAAGCCATACTACTACCAATCTCCACCTCCACCATCACCAAAGCCATACTACTACCAATCACCACCTCCACCCTCACCAAAACCATACTACTACCAATCTCCACCTCCTCCATCACCAAAACCTAAACCCCCGTACTACTACCAGTCTCCTCCTCCCCCCTCACCAAAACCATACTACTACCAATCTCCACCTCCACCATCACCAGTACCAAAGCCTCCTTACTACTACCAATCTCCACCCCCTCCATCACCAAAACCATATTACTACCAATCTCCACCTCCACCCTCACCAAAACCTCAGCCTCCTTACTACTACCAATCTCCACCTCCACCATCACCAAAACCATACTACTACCAATCTCCACCTCCACCCTCACCAAAACCTCAGCCACCTTACTACTACCAATCCCCACCTCCACCATCACCAAAACCTAAACCTCCATACTACTACCAGTCTCCACCTCCCCCGTCACCAAAACCTCAGCCTCCATACTACTACCACTCTCCTCCTCCACCATCCCCCTCACCTCCCCCTCCATACTACTATAAATCTCCACCCCCTCCTTCACCATCCCCTCCTCCTCCATATTATTATAAATCTCCACCCCCACCTTCACCATCCCCTCCTCCTCCATACTATTATAAATCTCCACCCCCACCATCACCAAAACCTAAACCCCCATACTACTACCACTCTCCACCTCCACCATCACCTTCTC
>Ga0209489_101178_pt1 | contig 53246 bp, 31 predicted proteins | sample SiratrowhiteBW_FD_187527 | JGI IMG/M metagenome (GOLD analysis project Ga0209489, IMG submission 187527) | Root nodule microbial communities of legume samples collected from California, USA - Siratro white BW (SPAdes) (version 2) | ecosystem: Host-associated > Plants > Roots > Nodule | place...
TTTTTTTTTTTTTTTTTATCGATTCTTTCTCTCGTCCAACCAACCAACCAAATGATCACTTCTCATTAATTCTTTGCTTAGTAAGATGATATAACTTCATTATACATGACATAATAATTAAAAAAAATATATAAGTACATATATGGATCAACTTTAAATTGGAAGGAGTGAAGAAAGGAAGAAAGCAATAAGAGATATAAAATGGTAGCATTGGAACTAAAGAAATAAAGTAAAGAAATGAGCTGAAAATAGATTGGATGTGTCCGGCCAAATATGAGCCACACCTGAGTCAAAAGCAAGGCACTGAGCTAGGAGACGGTGATAAGAAAAAGAAAAAGAAGCAAAGATTCTTGCAATTGCAAAGAATGACGAAATTCCCCATTTGATAGCAAAGATAAACCTATCTTGGGTATTTATATAGAAAGGACAAAGAGCATAGGAAGAGAATGTAGAAAAATATTATGCATGCATATGCGAGTTCACACTAATATATGTTTCCATTTGATTGGGTGGGTGGGGTTGGCGTCAGAGAGCAAAAATGTTGCTGAGCATGGTGGAGAGGGAAAAAGGTAAAATATGAGAGGTGAACATGGAGTGTTGGGTTCCTAGGACCCACCATAGTTGAACCATGAATGTCTTCATCTTCCATATCTACAAGGTTTATATATATTCTTATTGTTTTTCCTTATGAAGAACAACCATTATAGAGTGGATATAACGTCAGAAGCCACATGGGCAATGCATCATGCAACTTCCATATTTATGTTCTTAATTTGATCAATCTAACCAAGTTTAACGTAAATTATAAACAACACTGTAAAAAAAACATAATACTTATTCTTACCTGATTTAAGAGGAGTATTGTGATGATGTTGATATCTCGTCATTAATAATTATTGATCATTCTTTTTATTGTTTTTATGTTACTTTTCCGTTTTACTTAAATGTAAAATTCTTATAAAAGAATCTTCAATGTCAATGTAAGTATAAGGAGGTTGGAATAATAGTTATTAAACTGAGATGAAAAAATATTTTTTTTCTTAAATTAAAAATTTTATTTACAGAATGAAAAGTAGTATAATATTAATGTGACTGAATGACCTTATTCAAACTTAAATTATTATTAGTCTGATAAAATATTTGATGTCACAGTATTTATATGTTTATTTCTTCAAAAGGTTCATGCCAGAGTAATTGGTCTCATTTCGAACGGTATATATATTTTGAGACCATAGATACTTGTCCTTAATTAAAGAATGTCGTCCAAAACCAATTCTAGTTCATTCTAGAGTTATAATTAACTAACATAATAGAGATAAATTTAACAAGTTTAACGTGAATTATAAACTGTTTTCAACCAACACTTTGCAAAAAAAAAACTGAATGAATAGTTATAGTTGACTAACATAACAGAGAGATGAAAAAGAAACAATGGTAGATTTAGTTTATCTCGAGCAACCAATGGAAATGAATTTTAATGTGATGAAGATTATTGTGAATGATGACCAAATTATAGATCATGCGTATATCCAAAATAGATTGTAATTAATGAGAAAAGTCATTTTCTTGTTTTTCGTATCGTCCTCAACAACCAACTATAGTTGGTATTGGAATATTAGTGCTCTATTTGGAAGCTTTGACATTGGTTTAGAATAAAAATGGTGGAGATTTATATTAGTAGTGGGTAACGGATTCACTCTATGCCAATGAGGGTGGGAATATAGAGGAACACGACACCTAAAAAGTTCCTGAGAAAGAAAGTGTTTGACATTTTTACATGTTGTGTGGCACCATCTCTTGCATTCGACCCAATTCTTTCTTATTTTTAATTAGAGTTTTATGTAAGCATATCACACTACAAGGTCAAAAGCAAGCACAATCTCCATTGGATTATGAGTGTTTCAAACTTTTCATCAAACAATTATTTTAATTTATGACTCATTTATTTCCATGAATAAAATAATTCAATACGTATTGTACTCTAATCTATCACACATGTTGTTATTTGATAACAGAGAATTGAATAAATACTTAATCCAAATCATTAACACCTAACCATATTCCAAAAAAGTTTTCAAAGTTTCATGGTCAAACAATAATGGAAATGCTAATTAATATATTTAAAGATAGATTATATTTGTGAATAAGATATGTAATGGGCTTAATTCAATTATTTGAGGTTTATACATATTTTTTAGGCATGTTTAAGTCTTAGTAATAAAATTTAAAAAACAATTAAGTGTCAGATAATGATCTTATATATAAAGTAGAAAGTAGAAAGCTTATCTTGTAGGATATGTTAGCAAAATAAATTAAGATCAATCTCCTGATACGAAGAAGACTCAGCTAAACTATAAATTATAATTAAGAAAAAAAAAGTAAAAAGAATAAATAAATTTTGGTGATTGGACAGACTTACAAACACGTGCAACCTCAACAATAATAAGAAGTATTTGGGAAATCACATAAAAATTTGGAGTTGTTACAATACCAATATCATTCCTATAATTTTTAATTTCAATATTATTTACAACATATATCTTTTTTGAAAAAAAAGAATTCATACAAATGAGATCAATTTATAGTGCAATGAGAGTTAGAAGAAGAAAATGAATAAAATAAAATGTGTTAAAAAATATATTGATAAGAAAAATAGTATTTATTATTGATAGGATTTCATTATGTCTTAACTAAAATGAACTATAATGATTTTTATTTCAAAAATAATGATTTGACATTTGGGTTGACTACTAAATTTGTTAGGAAGTTCTTTTTTTCTTCAAAGAATCTAGCTTTGCTACCTCTCTTTAGAAACAACCATTTGAATTATTCTTGATTTTTTTGGTATGAATCCATGGCATTGTATCTAATGTCAAAAGGGATTAGGTTCCAAGGATACACACATATAACTTCACTTTCAACAAGGTCTTATATTCTTGTTCTATTATCTTATATCACTATATGAACCTTACTATCATGTGCTCTCTCCATAGATGCTTTTGTCCACCTTAACTTGAGCCATTGAAGCTGGGTGGTGTTAGGCCAACACCTTTTATGCCAACAAAGAAATATATAAGTTTTGAAAAGCAATTTTCTCATCCTTGAAAATTTGCATTATTTAATTGGAAATCATGCATATATATAAATTTAACAAACACGTTCAAGATAATAAATAAACATATATAATTGTGAGATTATATGACAGAGATAATACAAGAAAAAAAATTGCGAAATTAATGACATAATATAAGGGAACTTTAATTGGCTAATAGAAAAATAATCGAAAATATTATATTTCGATATCATTTAATTATATTTTAACTAAATAAGTAACATAGTTGAAATTCCTTATCAACTTTTCGTATGAATTTGAGTAGTATTTTTAAAAAATTTAAAATTTGAGTAGTTAAATCAAGCTTATAAAAAAGACAATTTAAAATTTAGAGAACGCCAATTACAAATTAAGAGTAACTTGTTCTCATGGAAAAATAACAATTGATGGGAACGAAAAAATCTTTAATTCCTTACCGTGATTGTTAGTGTCAAATTCATTATACTGTTAATTAGTAGAAAAAAAATTAACATAAAACCAAATTATTATAAGGGATTAAAATTGAATAATTTACTTATAACCCATTTTAAATATCTTTTTTTTAGTTGATATGTTTTGAACAAAAGAAGGAAACTATATTTAAGTATTATAACTAATACTTACTTCATTAGCCATAAACAAAAGACCTACCTCTTTTATACATATATATGTATACACACACACTAAAATTATAGTTTATTTTTTCATATTATCTGAACTAAGTTCACACTTGACTACTATATTTGAATTTCGGCCTAATTTAATTTTTATACTATAGATTTATGTTTTTCTTATTAAATAAGATTTTTTTTTCATTTATTCTATTTTTTCGCATTTTTTATATTGATCATATAAATTTCTCTCATAATTATTATTTTTCATTCTAATAAACTCTATTACTTAAATCTAAATAACTTTAATTATATTTAAATTTCCAGTTGTAATTCATTTATCAAATTAAATACATATTTTTATGCATTAAGATTTTAAGATTATGATACAATTCAGTTAATCTAAATTTTAAACTTTCACATACAATATCAATAAAAAAAAGTATGACCATAATTTAAAGTTAAATTTTGTGTGTGGAACTAAAACCAATTTTATGAGCATCATGATCTAATATTGTTTTTATGGTTGAGATTGTAACTTAAGGAGCTTAACTGAGGTTGAAAGCTTTGATGGTTGCCTCATCAATTAATACCAAATCTTAAGGAATTGACCATAATAACAACACAATGCCTTGGAAGTGCCTCAAAAGTCTCCTTCACTTCACACAACCAAACACTACACTTAAAGAAAGTATGTGGTTGGAAAAAGGTAACTTATGCAGAGGTGGAATCATGTGTAATCAGTGATACAAAACTTTTAACACATTATGCATCATATCAGTGGTTCTTGAGCAATGAACGAACATGAGGAGAAGCTCCAAAACAAACTACAAAAACAAGCCCTTTAATGATATGATACCATGTGCTATGGGGGCACATGTAAATCCCATTTTGTTTGTCCCAAACTCAATTCAAAGCTGCCATGAGTGAATGAAGTGGACACGTGGGCCACTAGGAAGTGGCCACGTGACAATGTCCTTGGCTTCATCATTTGTAATGGAACATTTTCTGACACACCTCATCCAACCCAATGGAGAAGCTGTGAATGAAAGTCTGATGAAACAAAGTTAAGAAACTGAATGAGTAAGTTAGAGCATTGAATTGTAGCCTCCCACACTCTCAGTTTGTGTTTGTGTTTTGTGTGTTGACGTACAAACAAGTGAATGCTTTTGCTTGCCATCTACAACACTGCAATGCACTCTCTCAATCCATTCCAACCAGCACAACTCATCATATTCTCATACCATGTTATATCAACACATAGGAGATGAATCAAATGCAAGCTTCAGTTTTTGGCATCATGAACAGCAACACCAGGAATGTGAATCACCATCATCACCACCGCAGAGGTCACAGCTTCAATGGCTTTGCCAACATCCATCCCTTCCCCAACACAAATTCTTCCCAAGGTCCTACCTAACTCAACACTTTCTCTTTCAATGTTTTTGTTTGTTGCCATGATAAACTCAACTTTGCTAAGACTTTGCAACTCAGTGTCATTAATCACTTCTTTAATTGTTTCTGGATAGGGAAACCGGGGAAACTTTCATTTGAATCAGCAAAACTACTCACAACTGGGATTGATGATCTATTGTCATCCACCGAAGGAGGAAAGCATGACTATGATTGGTAACATTGCATTTCATTCTCTGTCACTTTTTATCATACTATAGACACTGTGTTCTTCCACTGGATAATATTCATTTAGATGTGGGTAATCAGTTAACTTGGTTTTTGGCTTTATGTTATCATCGTATAAGATTTTTTCAAATACCATAAGAGAGGACCGAACTAAAGTCACATTCTCATGCAGTCTAGACTCAGATTATTGTGAGTTGCAATTCAATGCCATAGATCAATGATCAAAAGCATACAAAAACCAAAGCATTAGTAAAACAAACTAATACAACATAGACACTTTCATTGTCATATCAACTCGTACATTGTTTGATCTGTTTCTGAGGTTGGCTTCATGTTTGTTTCCTCACCTTTTGAAATGACAGACTGCAACTTCAAATAGCTCCCAATCTTGGCACATGCATTTGTAATCTTTTCTAGTCAATTTGTAACTGTTGCTATTGTGTATTGTAGGCTCCTTACTCCCCCGGAGACCCCTCATTTAACATCATCAGAAGGTTTATCCCAACCAACTTTGGTGCCTCCAAGAAGCAGTTTGGGTCGACCAATGTCAAACACTCGAGCCTCAATGGTAATGCTCCTGTAATAATTCTCATTTCCAAACGTTGCATAGGCATAAGCACACTGATGCTCACAGTTACTTTAGAGCTTTTTTTCGCTTACAAATTTATTACTGCTTTATCAATAAGATGAAGTAATTGCGGCAAGATATTAGTTGCCAAGCTTAAGTGAAGAAGCATTGGCTTTTCGTTAGTGTCATGCTTATTACTTTAGTGCAGCTTCTGTACACGCCTTTCACCTGTCCCTTTGAGTGACTTCAACTGCACTCCAACGTGCTATCATTAAATTTACGTTTGCTTTCATCTCATAAAAATTAAATTCAAGCACACTCAATCTCTCAAAAGAGCTAGACCGATGCATCATTTGTCATTAATCACTCAGACTTGTTTGGCTAACCATTCCAACAAACATTTATAGGAAAAGATGATAAGAAAGTAAAGTTGGCTCCTTCTGAATATCTTACTGTTTCTTTCTATAGCCATGAAACACAAATTGGTATTCTAATATCATATGAACACAGCATAAAAGAATAATTCACTCATTGTTGTTATGCATAAATTCTGAAAACAGTACATATCTTTCAGCTTTCAGTCTCACAATCAGAGAACAACAACAACACTCACTCTCATTCAAGACCAGCAAGAAGTGGTTCAGTGACTCGCAGTCCAAACAGATCCTCCTCCATCCTTAACACAAGGCCATCCTCTCCCATTACCCGATCTCCATCTGCAGCAAGGCCTTCCACTCCAACCTCACGCCAAACAACAACACCAACACCCCCAAGAGCACTTCTACCACGCTCACTTCCCAGTTCCACCAACTCATTAACTGACACCAACAAAACTAGAACATCACAAGCCTCAAGGCCATCCACTCCAAGCTCAATTTCAAGACCAACCCTTCCTGCCAACTTGCATCGACCATCTGCCACTTCACGCTCTCCTTCACGGCCCTCTACTCCCTCTCGGCGCCATTCTCTGCCATCTCCATTACCTTCAGCCACACGTGTTGCACGCAAGCCAATTGTTCCACCTGATTTTCCACTTGAAACACCACCAAACCTCAGAACAACACTGCCTGCTGATAGACCTGTCTCTGCAGGCAGGTCTCGTCCTGGTGCTGCTGTTGTTACTCTTCCTTTGAAACCCAACTCAGAAATGCAAACCCCAGTTGTTACCATGTCAAGGAGACAGCCATCTCCTATTGCCAACAGGGGGAGGCTCTCTGAGTACACCTCAAAAAGCCGTGTCCATGCAAATGCTGAGGTAGTTGCTAGGAAATCTGTGAAGTCTTCGACTACTGCCACAGATAACCATGGTCTGGGAAGGACCATCTCAAAGAAATCATTGGACATGGCTATCAGACACATGGTAAGTCCATTTCTGCAATTACAATTTACTCCTTAAATATCTTGTGTCATATCATAATGGTGCAATGAACGAACCCTTTTGATTTAGGATGTGAGGAACGGGTCAGGAACTACTCTTCGTTCACTTTCAAGTGCCACACTCTACCCTCAGAGTGTTCGAACTTCAACTCCCAAGACACACCATACTCGAGGTTTGAGTGTTACATCGTCAATGAACATCAACGGAAGCCTCCAAAGCAGAAACAATGGAAACAACACTAACAGGAAAAATGGAAGAGAGAAAGGTGAAAGGCAAAAACAGTACTTGGGAAAATTTAATGCAGTGGTAGATGTGTACGAGAGTTATGCTTATGATTCAGTATTGCTTAAAGAAGATTTGAACAACACAAAGTGGCTGCATAGTGTTGATGAAAAGTGTGATGAAGGAGCTATCTTTGACAATGGATTTGAATCCCTGCCAGAACCCTTCGGACTCTACTAGCATTCTTCTTCTCACAGTAATTTGTAATATGCTATTCACTGCTTCATTATCGTGTCTCAGAGCTGGGGAAATCAACATGTTATATGAAATGCATGGATTAACTTCGATCTTACAATACAAGTGAATACCATGCAAAAGCTTATCAATATTAATATTATGCATAGTCAAATTATGAAACTAAAGAAACAATAACTTAGATCAAAGTATATTTTACAGTATATATGTATATATTGCAGTAATTGAACGAATATAAGTATTTAGAGATTAGTTATTGACTTTCCAAACATAGAAATAGGATAATTTTAGAGTAAAAAAGAATCAAATGAACTTCTTTTTTATAGTTTTTTTTTTTTTATCATTTTTCAATTTAAATTTTTTAAAAATGAAAATATAAACAGTGAAAGAAGAAGAAAAAATTAGTGAATGGTTCAAAATTAAGATATTTAACTTTAACTTATAGAAACGACTACTTTTGTAAATTAGATTTGAAGGTCCATTTAAAATGAAATTAAAGTTAAAGATGCTTGTTGGTAAAAAAATAAACTTTACGTATGGTTTAAAATGGAATTAAAGTTTGTAAATATATTTGTAAAAGGGATAAAATTAATGGACCAATTAAGATAAATATAAAAAGATTGTGGGTAGCTAAAAAAAGCTTGAGATATTTCTTTCTGCACCCTAATTTCTTCATACACCTTCTTTATTGTGCATGTTGTTTGAAGTTCTTTTCAAATTGTGTAATTTAGAAGCCTTTTAAAGTGTACAATCGTAAGAGAATATGTAAATTGAATATTTTCTTCTGAATTGTTAACTTTACCTTGAACAAATTCATTTTGTTTATATATATTTTCTGGATTATAAAACACTTATAAATTAAGCTTCTTTTTATAGAAAATCAAGTTCCAATTTGATTAATCCGAGTGAAAAAACTTAATTCCAGATCACCATTTGGAAATTAAAAGTTTTGGTGTCACGTTTTAGATTATATATTTTAGTATTATTTATTTTTAATGTGTTTTAACATTTTAAATTATACAACCCCAAATATATTTTAAATTGTACATTCAAGAAATACATTCTAAACTGTATAATCAAAAATGTTAAATAACATTGAAAATAAATAATACCAAACTGAAAACGTTTGGGACGAATCACTCAATCTGAAGTTTTCCCAACAATATTGTATAGAAAGGTACTTTTAACATTTTCAACACCTTATGAAGGTGCAGGAGGAAACCATGGGAGTGAAGGAAGAAAAGGCTTGAACTTGATTAAAGGAGTCCACTTTTCGATCCATTGGCCCAACAAAAATGGGCTTGCAATAAGCATGAGTGAGTAACAAATATTTCCTCTTTCACCTTATGTTTCTTCCTGGAATGTGTAAAAGATAAAAATACGTTTAATCTCTATCATTTCCTTCTACGGTCCTTCTTCGTCTCTTTTTGTCACCATTCCTTTCTGTTTTTATATTTTATACCTTTTACACTTTCTTCTTAGATGAGAACAATATCGCATTACATTTTGATGAAAATCTTTCTAGTTCTTTAACAATAACTTCTGAATTGTATAATTTAAAAGAGATTTTCAAATTCTATAACTGACAGTTTTTTTATGTAAAAAATAATTTCTGATTTGTACAATTCAGAAACTTTAAAATTCTAAAATTAACAGAAAACTTTAAACACAAATTAGAAAGTAAAAATTTTCATGCAGAAGAAGAAAAATATAAATGAGAGAGAGGAAATATCCGTGATTAAAACTCTTGGGTCAACCATTTTTAAAAAGTTAGTGTAAGACTTATATTTTCTATTTAATGTTTAGGATAAAAGTAATCTATCTGAGATCCAGTTTTTAATAAATATTTAGTCAAATACATTATTTATTTTAAGTGAAATAATCCATGTATTTTCTAAATATAAAATAATTCCATTTTTTAATATAAAAAATAATATAGCCTTTTTTTAAAACAACCAACAACAAATATTTTGAAAAAAGAGTATCATATAATTATTTTTTGAAATAAAAAAAAAACGCAATAACAAAATAAAGAACAATACACACTTATGATTATGGATAACCTGGAAAACTTGGTACTCTGTCGTCTTCAAAGGTCAGAGGTCAAAATTGAATCACCGCATTCATATTTCATATTCCATATTTCGTTTTCCTACCTTTTTCCCTTTACTTCTGTTGAAGGAAGCAATTGATTTTAATGATTAATAATTGGCATTTCACACCTGAGAAATGTGAAAAATTTGGTAACTTTTCAAAGTCGATGTTGTGATTGTTTATTGAACGTTGATTAGTGGAATTTGTTATCAATTATTTATTAACTATACTGTAAATAAATTAATCATGTCTGAACACAAAATAGAAACCTTCTCTGTTGGGAACCAAAAAGACATTTATTTATAAACGTGACCACCATCGAAACGCTTTGTCTTCTCTTAGCTTTATACCTCAACTCACTGTTCCAAATCACGGATTTAATTCAAGGAGCGGTTCCTTTTGACCCGAATCTGCAAATTAGGTTTTTTTTTTCAAAGGTCTGTTTTTTTTATTCTCCTTCGTTTTTTCCTCTGAAATTGAATTTTGGGGTTTCTTTCAATCAGATTCCTAATCCAATTCCACAGTTTCTGCCTTCAATTTTGGTTAATTTTTCATGGGTTTCTTTTTCTGCTTGTGAATGGATGGAAAGTTGGCAACTTTAAATCCCAGATATAGGATTTGTGCTATTAGAGGCAATAAATCTTGTGTTTTCAGCTTCTAAATCAGTTTTCTGAACGAATGATGGGACCCCACTTGCATCGTCATCACCATCATATCATTGTAGTCATTTAATTTCCTTGTTTGCATTTCGGTAATTAATACTTGGAACAGTTTTTAGAATTATAAGTTGGGAAATCGTGTCTAAGTAGGCATTTTAATTCTAATGTTGTCTACCTCCACTCCTTCTATTGTCATTCTTACTCTTCTGTGATTGCCGTACTAATTCCCTTCTTGAGTCTCTGTTCCCTTTTGTTTGTTGTTCTTTCTTCGAGTTTTATGGATTTTGAGAGATTTGTTGTGCTGAAATTCTGTTTGCAGGGTTCCGTTTATTGAAGATTTGCAGTGTCGTGGCTTTAAAACAATTACATGGGCAATTGTTTGCATAAGGTGAGAATATTGGATACTTCAATTGAAATTTTTTTAGTTATTTCTTCTCATATGAACTTGAAAGGCCAAGGTTTTCCTGCTGTTCTCTGATAAACTGTTATCTTAAAACAGATCATGTACACTTTCTGCGTAGGTCATAATTTTGAATGTGTCTGTAGCAATTTTTCTCCCCTCTAGAGTAGTTTTTGACTTGTGAGGATAGTAGTGTAAGGAAGCCTTGCTGTTGCAACTTGAACTGGTGGTATTTTTCTATGACTTTTTCTTTTTGTCAGTCATAAATTTGTTGTTTATTTGGTCATTCTATGTCAAATTGACATAACTTGTGAATAGGGATAGATACAAGAATAAAAACGATATTAACATTATGTTACAAGCAACAATTGGATTAAAAATACCATGTTCAATTGAAAGAGAATTTTGTTACATCTTGTCAAAGACCAACTTATATTCTTAAAAGTTAAAGCTATTAGGTAGAAGTCCCTGAATGGTTTTAGATTCTAGCACACCTTTTCATGTAAAATCCCTTTAAGTTTGTGCTGTTCTTATACTGGTGATATTCAGCGTAATGTAGAAGAATGCAGGTGACAAGGTTTGAACTTTTGCCCATTTGGTTATAGATATTAGAGGCTCTAATACTATGTAGAAGACCTACTTTGCTAAGAGCTTAAGCTAGTTTATTCATAATGGAACGTCATCAACCGATGCTAATTGAACTAATATTGGTCTATTAACCTCTATTTATTAATAGCTTTCCATACAATTTTGACTTGTTTCTTTCTCTTTTTCCTGTTTCTCTCTATCTTTTGCTTTTCTTCAATTCCTTATGTTTTTAATGTTACTGAAGAGCTCTCATCTTTTCTCAAAGGTTATCTGAGATTGCAGTTTTTTTCCTGGAACGCAATAGTTGACTTTAGTTTCATGTTTCTAATGTTTGCAGGGTAATGATAATGATGCTGATTCTGATCATCATGTGGATTTTGCTTCTGGGAATGTGAAACTTATTACTACCAAGGAATCTTGGGACCTACATTTGGAACAAGCAAATAAGGATAGTAAAATTGTAAGTTTTACTTATTTAATTTGTGGCACAATGATTTTAACTTCTATCTGAACCCCTATTAATTTATCGTATTTTACAATGCCTGTGTATAGTTGGTAACATGAGGAAAACTCTGCATCTAGTTTATTATCATGCCTCCCAAACTATGAAGATTTTTTACTGTATCTTTTGTTGCATCTCCCGACCCCCTTTTCTTCACGATCATTCATATCCTTTGGGTGCAACAGTATATTCTAAAGCTTCATGTTTTATAGGTTATTGCAAATTTCAGTGCAACATGGTGTGGTCCTTGTAAGATGATTGCTCCATATTTCTGCGAGTTGTCCGAGAAACACTCGTCTATGGTCTTCTTATTAGTCGACGTGGATGAAATGGCAGTAAGTAGAGAAGTTGCATATGTTATTAGCATTATTATTTATTTGGAAGTGAATGGCAACAGAGAAATCTTTATATGGAAATCAATGATCAAGGATGAGAATTTCTTGCATGTTATGGGAGTAAATTACTGTCGTGATAGCCATAATAAATATGGTTTTGTATGTTGCAGGACTTCAGCACTTCCTTGGACATCAAAGCCACACCAACTTTCTTCTTTCTTAAAGATGGAAAAGAGTTTGACAAACTTGTAGGAGCCAACAAGCCAGAGCTGGAGAAGAAGATTGCTGCAATTGCTGATGGAGTTCCTCATTATCCACACTGATTGTTGTTTTATGTCAATTTGTAGAACCTGTGCTCTTCCCTTCTGTCTTCAGAACCAGTGGCTGTGCGTATTCTGCATGTTTTCCTTTGACATTGTCATTGTAATTTTTTTTCACTGTAAATATATGTGTTCTTTTATGCTTCACAAAATATTGATTTGAGTCATTATATATTTTCACAAGTCACAATCCTCCTTCACTTTCCTAAAACTATCCAACTATGTTTCTGAGCTTCTGGACTACAGAACAATAATCCAACAACTAAAAACTGAGATAATCACTCATGAATCAAGTGTTGCTATTCAAACTTCGTGTAACGTACACAAATTACGTTGCTAGTGTAAATATATAAAGTTTGTCAACTTTAATTAATTGATAATGTAAAATATTTTTCTACAATACCAATGGAAACACATATATTATAATAATTATTCTAAAATATATATTTTTTATTAATTTTTATAATTGTAGTTATAAAGGATAATTATTGTTTATTATAAAATGAGTTGTACTGATAAAAGTAAAATAGAAAGTAATTATGTACTCTAAAATAGGAATCTCTTTACAAAGAATATTTTTCTTAATGTATTTATTTTTAATCTTTCGGGGAAAAATATGTTGAAAAAAAAAAAGAGAAAAGAGAAGGTTGTAACTGTATAAATAGCGTCTGAGATACCAAATCCGAAGACAACCTTAGTGTGTTCGGAATGAAGCAATCGAAGGATCCGTTCGAAGCAGCGTTCGAGGAATCACCGCCGGAATCTCCGACGGAGACAGAGGCAGACTTAATCCATAACCATAGCCAAAGCCACAGTCATAACCAAAACCCTATTCCTTCTCCTTCTGTTCTACCCCTCACTCCAGGGCCTCCGCAGAAAGCGAGTGCGGTGGTCAAGAACAAAGACAAGGACAAGGACGATGAAGAGGAGGAAGAAGAAGACAACATGGACGTTGAACTTTCCAAGCTCCCTTCCACAGGCGACCCTCACAAAATGGCCAAGATGCAGTTCGTAACTCACTTCGCTTCACTTCAATTCAAATTCGTTGCCTTTTACCTTATTTACCAATTTCCCCCCTTTTTTCTTTTTCAGGGCAATTTTGTCGCAATTCAGCGAAGAGCAGATGAGTAGATACGAGTCCTTCCGGAGGGCTGGGTTTCAGAGGGCTAACATGAAAAGGGTATGTGTTCTTCTCTTCTTATATTATTCCCTTTGGGTTTCATTGTTTTGCTTTGCCAAATTTCAATAACTGACAGCTGCTGTTGTTTTGGATTGCTACTTTCTCAAGATGCATGTTTGTATTCACGTTGAAATACCAGTTAATGTGATTTTAGGTATATATATTCACATTTTTTATTTAACATCAACTAATGTCACTTTAGGTGTATATGCACATCACATGTTTGATTTGATCCAGTTAATGTGATTAGAGGAAAATGTTCACTTGTTTGACTTTGCATTGAGGATATGTGACATGGATTAATTTCGAGTTGAAGCAACTTTAATGGTTTTTGTGTTGGATAAAGAACGTTATACTGAGTTTTAGTGTTAACTAACGTGCTTTTGGATTTGGATTTCGTTTGTTTTGATAGGAGATTGAAACAAGAGCAAATTACAATGATATTCCCGATGTTTCTTGTTTGAAATTATACACGATCCCTCTTTGTTTTTTTTAATGTTTGCAGTAACCTTTCTTACAATGTTGCATGGTGTAATTGTTCCTTAGTGATATTTCTTTCAGAGTTGCACCATGTAATGTGTTTCCTGAGTATTGTATGGATGATGTGTTTTTAAAGTTTGTTGTTTCTTCCATACAGGATTTCTCTGTGTAATGTGTTTTATTGGTATTGTATAGAGGAAGTAACTGTAATGTATTTTAAACGTTTATATACAAGAGGAGTTAGTTTAGGATAGGGATTAAAAAAGCGGGTAGATTTGGTAAAATCTCAGGGCTGTGTAATTTACTCTGGAAATGAAAAACAAGTATGGTTTTGGATTGGTGGCTTGTTGATGTTAAGGAAATCTTACCCGGGAAGTTAATAGGTGTAAGTAATATATGATGGGAGAAAAAAGAATAAGGGGATCACAGATAGGTTATCAATGTCATTGCATCAAACAATCATATAGAGATCAATATGCTGCCGTAATTAATGAAATCATCTGTCAGAATTGAAGCTTTATGGATTAGCCGAGTAGAATGGTTTATTTCTTGATTGAGGAAAAATTGGTTTTAATAAATTATACCACTACCTTAGACTCAAGACATTGTCAAATGTAAATGTTTAAGTTGTGAAATTATTTACAGTTGATTGAGGCAACCTTTTGCATTTTCTCCCTGGTTATTAGCTTGGTGTGTGCATGCTGCTTCTTTTGGATTCAACTCATAATTTTGCAGTTGTTTACGGATTATCTTTCTTTATATCTAAATTTGCACTAGTAATTTATATGTTATAACACAACTTTATGTAATTTTCTCCTCTCTCTCCCCCTAGCAGTTATTGGCTAGTATCACTGGGACCCAAAAGATTTCAGTGCCAATAACAATTGTAGTATCAGGCATTGCAAAAATGTTTGTTGGTGAAGTTGTTGAAACAGGTAAGGCTAGTGTTTGAGCACTTCCTTCTACACAGTTTTCAATGATATTGTGTTTTACTCCATGCATGCACAAATTTTGCATAATTCCAATTGTTTATATTAATCAATTGTACTATTTTTTGCAGCTAGAATAGTTATGAAAGAAAGGAAGGAATCTGGACCGATTCGGCCATGTCATCTGAGAGAAGCGTATAGAAGACTAAAACTTGAAGGAAAAGTCTTTAAGAGATCAGCCTCAAGGCTCTTCCGGTAGATGAAACCCTAATATGAATACTGTGCATTATATCTAATGAATACTGTGCAGAGGGCATTTTATCTTTCTTTCATATATTCTGAATCTTGAGTGAGCTTTCTTGATCATAATTCTGTAGTGTTATCAAATGAACTGAATGTCTGCACCTAAGATTCTACTAACACCAAGAGCAAATCTTATGGTGAGTTGCCAAAAGGAATTTTATATATTTTTCACTGCTTCCAATAATAGGACATCGTTTTCATTACATTAAAAGTTTAACTAATCGATTTTTTTTCCTTTTTAAAATATATACTCAATTTATCCCACGTTTTATTATTCCTCTTTATTTCAACGTAACATGTGTATACAAATTTTTAAACTAAATAGGTATTCAACTTTTTAAATGGTTTGATAATATAATTAGGGATGGTTATAAAAAAATTACCATGATAATAACTAGCCAGATAAATAAAAGTGGTTATAAATATTAGACAAGTGAATATTATAACTAAACCGTGATCTGTTTTCTACTAGTTTTGGTTTGGCAGTTACATATTTTGGATCAATAATTGATATTTTGAGAAAATTAATTATATTTAATATGCGTAGGATATAATTATTAAAATAAATTTAAAATTACATAAATAAATAGTTATAAATAAATATTGTAAAGAAATATAAACTAACAATATATATATATTATTAATCAAACATGCTCACCATGATAATTATTTTACATTTACAATTCTTTAAAAAAAATTTATCACAATATTTTATACATTAAATAATTTATTAAAATTTAAAATTCATTTTGCTAAAAAAATAACACATTCTGAACTGATATTGGGGTTTATTTTACCAGACGGGATTTGAGGTGTTTTTTTTTTTTCGTTTTTTATTTAAAATAATTGGAAGGGAGAAAATTTTGGGAAAAAACATAAAAATTAATGAATTTAAAACAAATAATTTAAGAAAAATTGAGAAAAATAATTATATTTTGTACGTGTGTAGGATATAATTATCTAGGCAAGTTAAAAAAAAAATACATAAATAAATATATTGTAAAGAAATATATATTATTTAAATAAGAAAAATTTTGTGAAAAACATAAATAAGGTAAAAAAAACAATACTTTTGAAAAATAATTTCGTCAATTGTAACAAATTATGTTGTTTATTTTAGAGAAATAAAGTTTGAATTTTAATATATTATTTAATGTACAAAATACTGTATTTGAAAAATAATTTTGAGAATTATAACAAATTATGTAGTTTCTTTTTATCAAAATAAATTTTAAATTCTAATAAATTATTTAATGTATAAAATGTTGTGATATACAAATTTTAAAGAATTGGGAATGTAAAATAATTATGTGAGCATGTTTAATTAATTATTTATAATAATATATATTTAATTTTTTTGTTAGTTTAGATTTCTTTACAATATTTATTTATAACTATTTATTTATGTAATATTTAATTTGTCTCGATAATTATATTCTACACATATTAAACATAATTAATTTTCTCAAATTATTTCTTTTAAATTTATTACTTTTTTTTCAAAAATTTCCCCATTCCCATTATTTTAAAAGAAAAAAAAAAGAAATCACTTAGAAAATTTGGTTTAGGTAACCAAATTGAAAAACAGTGGTATTGAGAAATTAAAAACCAAACAGCTTCATTGAGAGAAATAAAAAGCAGATATATGCTACTGGCGTAAAAAATTCTATTTTGACCTTTAAAATTAATTTTTCAATTAAATATAATACAATTGCTAAAGCATAAAATAGGATGTTAAGTCTTATATTTGTCGTTATTTTCTGTTTTAAATAAAAGAAAAACAGGTTGTTAAAATTTAATAAAAACTATAAAATCAATTTTATAACCAAAATTATTTATTTTCAGAATCTATTCTGATTATTATAATTGGTGTAACCCATTTTAGTTATAATTGATTGTAATACCTTTCCTCCGTTTGTGATAGAAAAGTAGTTATGGTTAAGTAAGGATTATCCTAACCATTAGCACTCAAGATATAATTAAAGAAACACTTACAATAACACAAAATAATGCATAAATATAACTAAGGAAACACGAATCCAACATCATTAGTAATAGTTAAGAAACATGAGAAGAATGCTAAGTCACGAATCCAAACATGTTTCGAAACTCAGGCTATTGGCTTCAACACATACATTTTGCAAGAATGTGGTTTAACAGTCACAGTCAATTTCCCCACGAATTGGTTTTCCAATGTCTCGTGCTGCATACATTGGAAAAGAACATATGTTAGCATCAGTATCCAACAAAAACAATGCAGAATTTGAGATCAAATCATGTATTATTACCTCCCAAAGGTCTCTTGCTTCAACCACAGTTGAAGGGTCAAGCCCAATATCTTCCCATTCAGCACTCATCACTGCATGGCGATCACTGTATTTATTCAGTAAGATAACAGCCACCCTGTAATCTGAAAGAGGACCTGCCCAAATCTGATGAAAAAACACATTTCAATTATCATTATTGTTTCCATTTTTTCTTATTCAACTGCATGCATGCATGCATGTGTACGTTACGTGGTATAATTGCAAGAGAAATTTACCTCAAGAGCACCTTCCATCCTAACCTTTGTACCTTGTACACCAAGTGGATCTAAAATTGGAACAAAAACATGTTAAAAACCACACACACAAAAGGCCATCAGCTTAATGCACAATGCAGAGTTTTTAGTATCTCCTCACCTTGGTTAACTGCAATAACCTCTGAATTTGATAGTATCTCTACAGTGTCATCGGTCATATTTCCAAGATTGCAGCCAATGAGAAGAGGAGCCTGCAATAACTCTTTGCATGAAAAACAAAATCTATACAGTATGGAGTCTATGCATGGCATTTAAATAGTTCTTATAGGATTCAACAATATACACACGATTTGCAATGTCAGTTCATAAACAATTTAATCCAAAGTACATATGTCTACATAGAAGTGAGATACTAGCATGAGATTTGAGATGGATGGTACCTTGGAAATGGCCCATAAACTGAAGTGAACAACGTATTCATGTTTCTTCATCCCTCCATTTCCTACCTCCAGCATGTCAGGATCTATTAATTTTAAGGATTGTTTAGAATGTGACAGAGTAAGATGAACATAAAATAGAAACTAGACACTCTCACGAGTCATTAGTGAAATTCATACCATTCCAACCACCAGGTCTTGCATAAGCAGCATAAACATCATTGGTGTCTATCCTTGAAAGCATTCTGCCAAAAGTGAATGATTTTACATATATTTTCTACAGCCACTATAGCATAAACCAAACTTTGTAAGAATTTGTTATGCTTTGTTTTTACCTTTCCCAGTTATCAGTAATGTCATCAGTAGTTCTCCAACTATTTCCCACTGGATAACCCCATAATGCAGGGTGCATGTCTCCCCTATGGACAAAGCACATGTAATTAGAGGCAAAAATTTGAAGAGAATAAACATATTGAGAAGTAATTCCAAGAGAATGAACATTCTAAAAATAAACAAAAAGTACCATTCACATATTGAGAAGTAGATTGGACGGCCTGCCTTCATCAGAGCTCGAGTCATAATAGGATATCTATGTATATTGAAAGAAGACAACAATTTTCAACACTTTTGAATACCAAGACAAAATTGAAAAATGACCATAACAATGCTATGAAACTGTAACTAGCTTTTGCTACCTATCAAGAGGCTTTATTCCACCATTGTTACAATTATCATACTTGAGATAATCAACACCCTGCAAGAAAAAAACAAGGATAATAATATCAGTTTGTTCAGTAGCAACTAACATGATAAAGTCAACCAAATTAAATAGAGGTATGCTGGCAACATTCTTTCTAACACTCTTTACTGCTAATTGAAATTGCAAAAAGATCACAAATTTTAGAAAGTCTTGCCTTTTCCTCTATATCAAGAGGGGAATCGTTAAATGACTAGTGGGGCATGCCAAAATCTATAATTTCTACTAAACTTTAGCTAATAATAGAAAAAAATGTTAAAAAAAGTGTTGAAAAAATGTTGTTGACATTCCTTGTTTAACAAAAAAACAGTGCCATATAAATATATATACCCATGATGCAAAAGTCTTGGCATCTTGCTCTTCATAACCAAGTGAACCAGGCATACGTTTTGCACAAGTATAATACCTGCAAAATTACCCTCAAACACTTAGTTCTACGTAAACCTAAAATTTGAAGGAGCTGAAGAACATGTAACATGTGTTTTGGCTATATCTTGTACCCTGCATCTGAATAAATGCCAAGCTTAAGACCCATCCCATGAACATAATCTGCTAGAGCTTTGATGCCAGAAGGAAATTTTGTTTTATCAGCTACCAAATTGCCCTGTTAGATACATTTTGGATCAAATACTTGATTAATTTCAATGAAATCATTTTAATATGGTTTCAAAAGATGCAGAAACAAAAGATATACTAAAACAATACAATTCTTACATCGAGATCTCGAGTCATTTCACCCCAGCCATCATCTGCCAAGAATTGTGCATCAAGGTTACTTGTAGTTCTTATGTCATTTTGCAAAGTAAAATGAAGTGAAAAAAAATAAAACTTGCTATCAACACTGGAAAAAAAAAATCTTTTTTCATGTACCTATGTTAACATAAGTGTATCCAAGCTCAGAAAGACCCGAAGAAACAAGGGCATCAGCTGTAAAACAATATGAATATTTTTGCAATTAGACTGTGATGTTGAATTGAACACAACAATCATGTATCTTATATCCATGCATGCTACTTTTTACCACAACTCTTTAGTGTTTTTAGTAAAAAGGAGAACAGATAAAACTAATAAAAAAATTATGAATTCAATGGGCCATCTGATTCCCCTAAAAATCCTTTCTTTAAAATTTTAAAGTTGACTAATGTCATTCATTTGAATAAAATATCATCTTTCTTGTGTTCGTACTTTGTCCCAGATGAACAACACCAATGTTTCTATTTAGGGTACCTGAAAGTAACATGCTTTACTGAGACAGTGTGCATAATACACAGATAATATAAATGGTCAGATACCTGCTTCTCGGATGATTGTTTCATTTATATGTTCGTGATAATGATTCCAGCTATTCCACCTGTATCATAAATGTTTTGATGCATGAAGCAAAAGGGATGTATTGTTTGTTGTGGTGATTTGTGTGTGATGTGATAATTGTAGCAAGTGATTAAAGAACTTGAATGATTTAGATATGCAGATAAATGATAGATGTCATACCCCATTGGAGGAGTTTTACCAAGGCCATTGGCAAGAAGATTTCTTCTATTTTGGCTTTCAACATCTTTCAACAACCTTGAAGAATCACAAACAGAAGAAAACAATAGTGTCACCACAACAAACACCAACATTTTTCCTATCTCCATTCGCAATCACTCTATCACCAGTTTCTGTAGCTTCACACACTGATCATATGAATATATATACATATAAACTGACATATCTGTTAACATAGTTAAATTTTAGTAACTGAAAAACATAACAGTAGTTACAATGATTTCAATGTTAGTTTGTTTTTATTTATTTTCTGTTTTTCTCACTCACCTCAACAAAATTGTTAATAAATTAAAAATTTTTGTTTAGGTATTTGATGATACTTTCATCCATTATATTATCCTATTAAATTTATACACATGTCATATAATATTTATTAAATATTTTTTTTACCTGATTATTAACATAAAACTGAAAACTGTTATGATACAAATTTTTACAATAATAATATAAATGAACATTTTCTTTAAGAAAATTAAACATATTAAATATCTAATTTGAGGAAATAAAATAATGCGGTACTCCTCAATAAAAATTGGATAACTTAAATCAAAAAGATTATTTCTTAGCTTATAATATTTTGATATTTAAAAATATTTGGTAACTGAATTCTACGTCAAACAAAAAAAATATATAATGACAATAATAAAAATAAAATATAAATGAAGTTTTTCTTTAAGAAAATTAAACTTATTAAATATCTAATATGTGGTACTCAATAAAAATCGGATATATATTGAAACTTGAATTATTTTTTACTGTAACGTATATGTACATATCTTAAATTTTGGAACATTTGGAACAGTAATAATTTATCTAAGTTTAGTTTTTGCATTATACAACTTTTCATTCTTTGCTTTTTCAGGCGAGAAAATTATTTTCTATAAATGTGAAATATCTAAAGATTGATCTTCTGTCATTTTAATTAAAGTTGAATAAAAATCATTTTCTAAGAGCAACTTTTGTGTACATTAAGATCAATATATAATAGCATTCATGGGTTTTTAACTTGGATTATGTATGAATAGATTAACCACACTAAGAGTATGAGCTTAAGCTAAATCCAGTCTAATGTATAAGAGATACATTAATCTCATTACAAATCTATGGTATTTTCTTTTATTAGTTGGAGTTTGATCTTTTTTAATATACAACTTCAATTCCCTTTCAATTGAAACACTTTTTCAATTTGGTAACTTAGTTGGAGAGAGATGGCACAGAAATCAATTCTAGTGGTAGTTCAATTGAGGATGTATATATTTCTTGTTGGGCTAGATGATGATTTTTAGCAAGTTGGTGGAGAAATCTTGCACAAGGAATTGACACCTGATTTAGAATAATGCTATATATTAACACGGAGAGAGACAATCTAGTGAACAATGTTCAAAACAAGATATATGATTTTTTATTCTACATGACAAGGAAGCAAGAAAGTCAATCAAAAGGTTTTGAAAAGGGTAAGAAAGTCAATCAAAAGGTTTTGAAAAGGGTAACTATAAGTGTATTCAGTGTAATAAGAATGGACACACTAATGAATCTTATGAAATCATAACATACCTCAAGTGGTGGGATCACATGCACTCATGAAAAAGTTAAAAAGAAATTCAACTAGTGTTGTAATTACAAATTCAAAAGAAGATGACAAAGGCATGCTTGTTATCCTGTAAGTAATGATGATTCCAATGTTAAGTCCTTAATAAGCACATCTATTGTTTTGAATAATGCATAAATAATTAACTTTGCATGTGACTTTTGATGTTAAACAAATTAAAAATCTTAAACCTTTTCCATAAGAAAATATTTCCACAATAAATAGTCTCACTATCATGGATGAAGGAATTCTCTATTTCAAGTAACATAAACTTTGATATTGTTCTTGTTATTCATTCTATAAAATAAAGTCTATTGTCAGTTCTCAAATAACCAAAACTATTCTCTGTAATGACTTTTTGGCCTCACTCGTTTTTTTGAAAGACGTTCAAACGAGATTGGTTGTAGTATTAAGTGAGGAATGTTGTATTATTTGGATTTGATAGAAACAGATTTTAAGAGACTTAGTCAAGTGTTCACAACAAAAGGGTCTCAAAAAGTAAGAAAATGTGACAATATTTGGGTACGACATAAACATTTAAAACATGCATCTTATGGTTACATAAAGAAATTATTTCCAAATGTATTTCATCAAATAGACCCTTCAACTTTGTATTATGACATTCGTGAACATGTAAATATTTCATAAATTTTAATTATTAAGACATAGTACAAAACACAAGTTCAGGCATTACGCAGTGACAATGGAGTATAAGGAATTTCTCATCAAAGATCTTGTCCAAATACTCTCCAATATAATGGAGTGGTGGAATGAGTTGTATTGTTGGAGCTTCTGTGCAACAATATATTGAGGAGATACTCTCACATATGTAGTACACATTACCAATCGAAAGTCATTTAGGTCTCTTGATTATAAAATGTTCATTCAATCACTTAAAAGTGCAATAGTAAGTCCTATAATTGTTGGATGTTCACTTATGCAAATAAAAAGGAAGTAAGTTGTCTCTTAGAGTTAAAGTTGAAAGGTGTGTTCCTTAACTATGTTGATCACCAAAAAAGATATCGGTACAATTTACAAATGAAACAATTATTTATTATTATCGATATAGTTTTTCATGAGATATTGATATATTTTTTCCCTTAATCTAAAATTTAAGGAAAAATTATGATAAAATCCATACCTTTTATTGTATAGGAAGTAGATATTAACTTTAGATTGGAGAAAGGAAATAATAAAGTTGTATTAAAATATGATGAGAGTGTTTGATGATCAACAACTACTTAATGAAAAAAATTTGAGCACGTGGATATAAAGTTTTCTCGTTAATGCTGATGATATACCACACCAATGTCCCCTAAAAAATCTAATATAAAAAACCAATGGTTTTCTCAAGAACTTAATTGAAAAATAATTTACTTTATAATTTTCATTTTCATTTGTATATATATACATATTTTACTCCCACATATAAGGAACTACATAAGAAAGTTTATAAATCATAAATAAGTTAAAGAAAGTATGATTATACAATATTTTATAACAACTATAATTTACTCAATCAAATATCTTCATTTCAACTTCTTATTTTGGCAAATGCCTCTAATCTCCTTTTATCTTTTCAATTTCTCAAGGGATTAAACTCCTCCAGGAGGACTTTAGCAAGTACATGGACTCAATATATGTTTTTTTTTTTTCTTTCGAAAAATTCTTCTCGTCAAGTCCTTTACTATATATACCTATATGACAGAATTGATTGTGAAGACCTTAATTTTAAAAAGGTGAAATACAATTAGAACAAACTTGATAGTGTTATACTTTGATATATAGTGGTTGTATTTGAATCACTTCTAGTCTTAATTATAGTCTATCAAAATTGGTTGCCAATATCTTCAAAGGACTACTTGCCAAGGAACTAACCAAAAAAACTCACTAAACCATAGTGTGTGTGCAGCCATTAGAAAATCTACTCTTAGAAAACAATGAGGTATTATATCAATTAGAGATAAACATAACCAATGCTTACAAAATTTGGATAACTTTCATTATACAAGTCGACGTTGAGAGATAAAATTAAACCTTAAATCTAAATTCTAACCGTTACTTATTCAAGTATAATGATCTTCAAATCACATACTTAATATCATTGATTTCAAGATTACCGTAATTTGAATTTCTTCAAATCAAACAAAACTTCATGTATCCCTTAGTTATGGTTTGTGGAGCCCACTTGACACGAGCGTACCTTGGGAGTTAGGACACACAATTTTTGCTACTTTACTCCTACCTGACTTTGCTACACATTGCTAAGCAATGAAAGAGAATATAATAGAATAGAAGCTTTTCTTGGCTTTAAAGCTAGAGCAGTGACATGGTCTCAACTTACACACCACTCTTCTGTCTTTGATCCACTTCTATGCAAGAAAATTTAAGATGATCACTTATATAATGTGGTCCAAAACACCATAAGACATCGTGGCTAGGTACCAAACACTATGGAAACAAACAAGAGATTTGGATTACTTACCATTTCCTTGGTCCTTTTTCTGACTCTCACTATAAGTTTAAGCTCAACTGCATTTGATGTCAGTGAATATGAAGATGGGGAAAGCGTTGATGTAGCAGATTCTATCTTAAGTTATGGGTATGTATAAGAAAACCCTTTTGTTAATTATTCATGTACAAAAATTCTTACTTGAGTACTTTTTAACTTTTGGTACTTAGTTATATTTTTTTTCCCTCCTTTTTCTGGGATAAGAAATGAAATGGAGGACATGGAAGAAAACGAATGGCAGATGGTACAAACTAAAGGAAACCAGTTTGTGGTGAACGACCAACCTTTCTATGTTAATGGATTCAACACGTACTGGTTGATGGTATTTGCTGCGGATGAGTCCACCAGAGGAAAGGTCACTGAGGTGTTCAAACATGCATCCTCTGTGGGCATGTCAGTTTGTAGGACTTGGGCCTTCAATGATGGCCAATGGCGTGCTCTTCAGAAATCTCCATCAGTTTATAATGAAGACGTGTTCAAGGTCAGTGCTTCTGAACTATCTGCTTGTTATTTTCATTACTTTTTACGTATTATGATTTTGACTTCTCTTGTATGAGCAATTTTTTTTCTTCACCATTGTATTATAGTTAGTAGTTATTAATGTTTTAAATGATGATAGTGTCAAAATTCTAGTTATGTGTGAAGTTAAATAGCAATTCTGATGCAATTCCATTTTATGTTGGAACCATAGGCCTTGGATTTTGTGGTAAGTGAAGCAAAGAAATACAAAATTAGGCTCATATTATCACTGGTTAACAACTGGGAGGCTTACGGTGGCAAAGCACAGTATGTGAAGTGGGGCAATGCAGCTGGCCTTAACTTGACCTCTGATGATGACTTTTTTTCACATCCAACTCTCAGAAGCTACTACAAGGCTCATGTTAAGGCATGTAGTTCCTTACAATCCAACAGATCAAGAACCACCTTTTGTTATTGAGAATTGAACTACCTAATAACTAATTGGGTTGAGTACTATTTTTTTATTGTGTAGACGGTGCTCAATAGAGTTAATACATTCACAAATATCACTTACAAGGAAGATCCAACCATTTTTGCTTGGGAACTGATGAATGAGCCTCGGTGCTCCTCAGACTCCTCAGGTGATGTGTTACAGGTTTGCCCCTCCAGAACTTTTGCTTTCCATTAAAAAGAATGTCCAGTGGAACTATTCTTTTAGTTTGTAATGTGATATAATCATTGCATTCAGTTAATCAGTCCCTTCCATGATATCACATCTTGTGCATAACTGAATACATTGTAGGATTGGATAAAAGAAATGGCATTCTATGTGAAAAGCATTGATACAAAACATCTAGTGGAGATTGGACTGGAAGGATTTTATGGCCCCTCCACACCTCAGAGATATCAGTTAAACCCAAATGCATATGCTCAACAGGTCGGAACTGATTTTATCAGGAACCACCAGGTTCTAGGTGTTGACTTCGCTTCTGTTCACATATATCCAGACTCTTGGTAAGTTACTAAGTTTATTCAATGATGACTTTTACTATAGCATGTACAGTGTCATAAAACTGAACTGCTGCAAACTTTTAGCATTCATCTTAATATCATAATCCTATTCAAGTGCATACAGATTATAAACTAAATTAATGTACTATGCCATAAGTGTTTCTTCTTTGCTTTTACCATTCATCTAAACATTATCTGAAATCCAGCATGAGTATGAGATTTTCTGACTATGAATTACCTTGCCAAAGGATTTCACAATCAATTGCTGGTTCCCACCTCCCATTTATAAAGTCTTGGATGGAAGCGCACATAGAGGATGCTGAGAAGTATCTTGGAATGCCTGTTGTTTTTGGTGAGTTTGGTGTGTCTGCAAAAGCTCCTGGCTTCAATTCATCATACAGAGACAACCTTATAAACACTGTGTACAAGACAATCCTAAACTCTACCAAGAAAGGAGGCAGTGGGGCTGGAAGCCTTGTGTGGCAGCTCTTTCCCGATGGAACAGATTACATGGATGATGGGTATGCAATTGTTCTCTCAAAATCACCTTCCACATCAAGCATTATATCCCTTCAATCCACAAGGCTAGCCCTCTTCAATTCCTTGTGCTCCAAGAAATGCCGTTGGGGTTGTAAGAAGCGAAGTGTGTTGGAAAAAGTACTCTATCATGACGAACTCTAATACCATATTGGAAAATTGCAAACTTTCTGCTATATAAAAAGCATGTCCGTGGTGCATCCAAGATAATAGCTTCACAATGAAAATGATACTACAGAGGAAAGTCAAGAGAATAGATAAATATGGGTATGCAGCATACCATTCTGTTTGTATTGATGCCAATAGTTATACTTTGTATGTTCTGATAATTGTGTGTCAAATTGTAAAATAAGCTAGTAATTTTGGTATGGAGAACTATGTTATTAACTCTTGAAAGCAACAAGAAGCACAGTTTCGTACAAGAATACTATTAAGATGAAAGAGATGGAACTAAATACAAATATCATCCTTGTAATTTCGTTTGGTAGGTGTCAATAGAATGCAGGTCTACTTGGCTGTATGTCCTGTTTCAAGCATAGAACTCAAAGTTATGGTCTCACAGGTCCCACCAATATTCAAGCATTCACCTTTTGTAGAAAGAAACCATAGGAGATAACTGATTAAGCTCTTACAACATGCTCCTGTTGAAACCGTTGTCAAATAGGTCACATGAAAGATATAAACGTATTTTGCAGCAATAATTTTTCCCTCTTTATGCTTTGATGTCCTCAGACTTATCAAATGCCTGGAACTGAGTAGAAAATTTCACCCTGATATAAACTTTGGAGGAAAACCCAAAACAAAAAAATGGAACAAAGTCTTATAATGGATGGTGTTAAATTCACATGTCAGGCAGGCCGGCTGTGGGACACCTCTGAATTCAAATGTCCTCCTCCTCCTGTTGGAAAGAAATTTCTTAAAATAAACTTCAATCAAAAGTGACATGGATCCTAGTTCTTACAAAAAAAAAAAAAACAAACAAATGAGTGAACCATCCTGTCATATTACAAGTAACCCAAAAACTAAACAAACATGTTGTTTGTACACTGAGAAACTACTTTTCGGTAACTAGCACTTTTACATCATCTTGTGAGGCAAAAGAGAATGCAAAGATACAAGTTGCTCACATAAGTGATTTTCTTTCATTCCAAATTATCTTGCTTGGTTTCTTGCCAAGGAAACTGTAGATAACTCTAAATACAATTTCATAAAACAAGATAGGTGGAAGCACGAGGAAATAGAAATCTTATCATATCAAACTTGACCATACAAATTTTAAAGGAGAACCAGTGATTTAAAAAATGAATGAATTGAAATTTGAAACAGTATACCCACATTGCTAAGCAGCTCACTTTCTGCTTAAGCTTAGTTTTGAAAGTACTGCAGCTGCCTGATCACCACCCAGAAGAAAATAGGGATGTCTCAGAGCTGCCGCAGCAGATAAACGTCCTCTTCTTAGGGAACCTCTCTCAGATACAAGCTTTGTAGCTAAGTCCCACCCTCTACCAGATTCACTATCCAGAATTTGGAAGTCAGGCCTGCTGCGAGTATATTCCCTCCACTTTTTCAAATCATATCCACAGTTTTTTAGTTCCAAGTTGAAATTCTTCAAAGCAGCCGAAGACCTTATGGATGGTATTGCCATTTGAAGGAGTACAATCCCAGCTGAATACATATCAAACAAATCAGGGCTGTTTAACTGCAACAATAATCACATAACTCCACTTTAGCACTTCCTCAGCAAAACAAATACGATTGGAATAAAGCAGTACGTGACTAAGATATCAACAAATCTTTTTGTTAATGTTCCTAAATTATAAGATTCTTAAAATTTTAATTCACAGAACAATTAAGTTTGTGAACTGATCTTAGCCAATATGCTGATTTAACCCACCTGAAAAAATCAGTGATCCATACAGAAGAACCATATTTTGACTGCAGGAATAGGGTAGAAGTAGTATACCTGCCAAAGGATTGGAGAAAGGAAAGCAGCAATTGGTTCTGGTGGTGGACTTGGTGTTTCTTCTGGGAGTACATATAATTCTGGGGGGCAGTAATCAGGATCCAAAAGGGTACGGTTGGGAACATAATTCTTGCCAATCCGCAAGTCTGTTGCTGCTCCAAAATCAATGAGTTTAATCTGCCCTCGTTTTGTAACCACTAAGTTGGCAGGCTTTACATCCCTGTGAACAATGCCAGTATCATGAATTTTCCTCAGAGATGTAATGATCTGCCGCATTATTTGTTTGATGATCAATGCATTTCGTTTTGAAGTGTCAACACCTTGCAGGACACGTCCAAACATCACAGATTCTAAGTTCGAAGGAAAGTTGCGATCCTTCATGTAATCAGCAAGAGTACGATCACCCTGTGACAAGGGCAACCCTCCAATTAGTGAAGTAAATGGAGGAATAAATTAGACCAAGATGGAAATTTAACATCATGCAAATAACTTTTTATACAAAACTCCTGACAGTTAAATAGCTATGATTAGTTCATCTAATCTAAGGCAATTGTTTATGAATAGAAATTCAAGCAAGAGCACCTCAAACTTCCAAACAAGCCATTTTCCACCTTTTGTAAACTGTGAATTTGTTTGATCAGCCACAAAACTTCCGAGGAAGTCAGCACATGTTTCGGGAGCTGCCCTAGATAGCCTGTAATTGAACCACTCCTCATAATCACCGAACTCCTCAGCACCTTGAATTCCTACCTTAACCTGCACATCCCATTAGTCAGCTAATAATCTAAAAGCAGATAATGCATACAACAAACAAACACCAACATAAGATCACTGTTCTTTGCTTCCTTAAAAAAGTTCCAACAACAATACCTTTTTAAGAATGACTTTATCCTTAGACTTGGCTTCCACCTTCGTTGCCTTGCCTCTCCCCCTCTTCTGCACCACATCACGACTCCCATCATTCCCATTCCCATTCTTCGGAACCAAAACACCCGAATACACAACACCAAAAGACCCTTCACCAAGCTTTTCTCCAACCACAAAGTCACTCCTCTTCAAGTTCCTCCTTCCAACCAAACTGTCGAACCCCAGTTGAAGAGGGGCCAAAAGGTACGCATCAATGGCACCAACAAGCACACCAGGCCTCGCAGTGAGGTAAATCCACGTCAACCCACCAAACACCAGAACCCCCCATCTCTGCACGTCAGATAAGCCTTCAGTCACACTTTCAAACTGCACTATTCCTGATTGGATACTTTGAAACTGCTCCATGCCAACACTGTTCTCCACCAACCCTTTGGCTACGTCACCAAACAGTGCATGGCACTTCGAAGAGTTGCTCTTCAAACGGTGGTTTGAGTTCGGGAAGAAAGAAGCATTGTTCGGAGTGGTGAGCTTCAAGGGAGAGGTCATTTGGCTGTGTTTGAGCGTGGAAGTAGCAGTTGGAGTTGGAGGGAGCAGAGAAGCCATTGGATGATGCTGCTTCTCAGATCAGAGGTACCACTTTTGCCACTTCTTCTTCTTCTTCTTCTTCTTCACTTTATCCACTGCTTCTCTTGGTCCATATTTAAGGCCTCATCCATCAGGAGCCACAGAAAAATATTAAACACGTGCAACACTTTATTTAGATTTATGAAAAATCATTTTTTACTTATTTTTAAACTTATTTTAATGAATTTAATGCACAAATTTATTGAAATATTGTATAACCTTATTTCATTATAAATATGCTCAATTTTATAATAAATTCATGTTAAGTAAAAAAAAAAAAATATAGTGACAAAAAACAAGTAATATTTTTTTTAATATAGTGTATAACAACCTCGTACTCACCGCATAGATGTTCGTAAAAAATGTATCTAATATTAATCGTTAATGTCATTTTAAAATAATGAATAATTAAAAATATGTTTTCTTGGATAAAAATAAATAAATAAATAAAAGTGACTTTTGTTTGAATGTTGCAGCAGTCTGGTTTGGTGGGAAGCAGAATTGGTGGTTCCCCGTTTGTTTCTCGATTGCCAACTTTAATGTTACAATTTATTTATTATTATCATTTCAATTATTACCTTAATGTGTTATTATTATTACATTTTTATTGTTAATTTGTTATTACATCTTTATACTATCTCTTCCACCTAACTAACGGTTTTCTTTAGCCGTTCCGTTCCATTCCGCGGGGGAACGCAGATCCATTACCATTTCAATTGCATTTGCGTTTTCATTTTCATTGCATCAACTTCTTCATCTTCCTCTTCTCCTCAATTGCACACTCTGTTTATTTCTTCCAGGTATTTCTCTTTTCGTTTCCACATTTCTTCGTTCATATGCTTGTTCTTGTCCTCATTGAATTGAATGGTTTGTGCAGCAGGAGGGGGAGGGGGAGGAACAATCGCCAACATGGATGCAATTTGCAGTGCAATGTAATGAGATGATTTTGCCGCCAATGTGGGCTTGAATGCCCATTAGGTTGAGTCATTTGTTTGGTTTTTTGTTATCTGTTTGATTTTCTGATTGTTCAGGATTGGGGTGCCAATGTGCTGAACAAGTTTTGAATTTGAGTGCACCACGTTAGGGGGTCGTGGAGTGCTATGGAAAATAATGCCCCAAACATTCACCCCTCTGAAACTTCCCATTCCCGCCGCCACAGGGTTCGTCCCAAAAGCAGCGTGCAATTTGATGATAATGTCCTCTTACATGAGGACAATGCCAACCTCATCTATGTTAATGATCCCGTCAAGACTAATGAAAAGTATGAGTTTTCTGGGAATGCCATCCGAACCAGCAAATACACTCTTCTCACATTCTTGCCCAAGAATCTTTTCATTCAGTTTCACCGGGTTGCTTATCTCTATTTCCTTGCCATTGCTGCCCTGAATCAGCTTCCTCCGCTAGCTGTTTTCGGCCGAACCGTGTCCCTTTTCCCCCTCTTGTTTGTGCTTTGCGTCACTGCAATCAAGGATGCATACGAGGATTGGCGCAGGCACAGGTCGGATTGCCATGAAAACAATCGTCAGTGTCTGGTTCTTCAATCGGCTCAGTTCCGTTCCAAGAGATGGAAACATGTGCAGGCGGGTGATGTGGTTAAAATCTTTGCCGATGAGATGATTCCTGCTGATGTGGTCTTGTTGGGAACAAGTGATCCGAGTGGGGTTGCCTATATCCAGACAATGAATTTGGATGGTGAATCGAATTTGAAGACACGGTTTGCCAAGCAAGAAACAGCTTCGGCGGTGTTGCCAGATGCTTGTGCTGTCTCTGGAGTTATTAGATGTGAGCCACCTAATCGGAATATCTATGAGTTCACTGCCAATATGGAGTTTAATGGCCATAAGATTCCCCTTAACCAGTCAAACATTGTACTGCGTGGTTGCATGCTGAAGAACACGGATTGGATAATTGGTGTTGTGGTCTATGCAGGGCAGCAAACAAAAGCAATGATGAACAGTGCAGCTTCCCCTTCCAAGAGAAGCAAACTGGAAAGTTACATGAACAGAGAAACTTTGTGGTTGTCGGTTTTTCTTTTTATCATGTGCGCAGTTGTTGCCCTTGGGATGGGTCTCTGGCTGGTACGCCACGGGGATCAGCTTGATACCTTGCCTTACTACAGAAAAAAATTCTTCAACGATGGGCCAAATAAGGGAAGGAAATACAGGTACTATGGGATACCGATGGAAACATTCTTCTCCTTTTTGAGCTCTATTATTGTGTTTCAGATAATGATACCAATATCTCTATATATCACAATGGAGTTAGTTCGATTGGGTCAGTCATACTTCATGATAGAGGACAGGGATATGTATGATGCTAAATCCGGATCAAGGTTCCAGTGTAGATCATTAAATATAAATGAAGATTTGGGTCAAATACGCTACGTGTTTTCTGACAAGACAGGAACTCTAACAGAAAACAAAATGGAGTTTCAGAGAGCCAGTATACATGGAAAGAACTATGGGAGCTCCTTGCTTACTGATGATAAAAGTACAGGTATTTTTTTCTTCAGTTGGGCTTCACTTGAGGTCATTATGTAATTCCAGTTTGCTTAAAAATGTGGTACGATGCCTTTATCTCTGTCATGCTGATATAGTTTGAAATTTGCTGAAAAGCTTTATATGTGTTGCGCTGAGATCATGAGAAAATTTTTGGTTGTTCATGGAAGTTTGAGTGATGCGCTAGTTTTGATATTTTTGATATATGACAATGAGTGATTTACTGGTGCCCACCTTCATTTCCCACACGATTTTCTCTTGGGCTATCATTTTCTATTTGCTTACCTAAATAAATTCTGGGATTGACTTGTGGAATATGGTTCATTCATATCTAAAGCTCTGTAATAATGCAGGACTTACTTTCAGTTTCAAAATTTCTGCCTCATCTCAGAGTTGTCTGATGAAATATCCGTACCCTTCAATAATCTTTTTCTATCATCCACCATTTGATTATGTTGTATGTTTGAGCTGAATGACTACTTGATTTCTCATTAGAATCATCTATAAGCTTATGATGCGATGGAAATTTGACGGTATATATGCATCACAAACCAATTTTGGTAATGTTTTGCAGAAGCGACAGCAGCCAATAACGGTAAACGAAAATGGAACCTGAAATCTGAAATTGCTGTTGATTCTGAACTAATGGCATTGTTGCAGAAAGACTCAAATTTAGATGAAAGAACTGCTGCTCATGAGTTTTTCCTCACATTGGCTGCTTGTAATACTGTGATCCCCATTATCACTAGTAGCAAAGTTTCCAGTTGTGGAAAAGATGAATCAAATCAAGACATAGAAGGTATCGATTACCAGGGAGAGTCTCCTGATGAACAAGCTCTAGTTTCAGCTGCATCTGCATATGGATATACTCTATTTGAGCGAACATCTGGAAACGTTGTTATTGATGTCAATGGGGAGAAACTCAGGTAAATAGCGACCCCATTTGGTGTGAGATTGTGTGTTTTACTTTCCAAAATGTTTTTGGGCTTTTGTATTTTATGATATTGAATTATATTTACATTGCATATACAAGTGCAGCCTTTTTCTTTTGTGTGGTTTATATTCAGTTAATCATTTCTGTGTGCATTATTATAGGTTGGATGTATTGGGCCTGCACGAGTTTGATAGCGTGCGAAAGAGGATGTCTGTTGTTCTCCGGTTTCCTGATAATACTGTTAAGGTGTTGGTTAAAGGCGCTGACACTTCTATGTTTAGCATTTTAGCACCTGACTCTGAAGGAAACAATGGCATACAGCATGAAACTCAGAATCATTTAAATGAATATTCTATGCAAGGTTTACGTACTCTTGTACTTGGCTCCAGGGATCTTTCAGATGCCGAATTGGAGGAGTGGCAAAACATGTATGAAGATGCAAGCACTTCATTGACTGATCGAGCTGCAAAACTACGTCAAACAGCGGCTCTAATAGAGTGCAACATAAAGCTACTTGGAGCAACTGGAATTGAGGACAAGCTGCAGGAGGGTGTGCCAGAAGCCATTGAGTCCATTCGGCAAGCTGGAATCAAGGTCTGGGTTCTTACTGGTGATAAGCGAGAGACTGCAATTTCCATTGGTCTTTCTTGTAAACTTCTGAGTGGAGATATGCAGCAGATAATTATAAATGGCACTTCAGAAGTTGAGTGCAGAAAGCTCTTGACTGATGCTATAGCTAAGTATGGGTTGAAATCTTCAAGTAGAGAACATCAAAATCTGAAGTGCAAAACTGATTCTAGACATGGTTGCCTTGATATTCACAATGATACAAAATCATTGGGCTTGCCCAAGTGCAACGCAGGAAAGGAAGAAGTAACTACTTCTCAATTGGCACTCATAATTGATGGAACCAGTTTAGTTTATATTTTGGATAAGGATCTGGAGTCGGAGGCAAGTTTAACCTTGCTCACTTGAAGTTTTCATTGGGAATATTTACGTATATTGGAAAACTTAAGCTTAATGTATTTAAGTGCATACAAAACTGTTTAGATTGGTATCCATAACTTCATGGCAAATATTTACTGTTTTCCCTTTTCCTTTCTACAGCTTTTCAACCTTGCAACTTCCTGTAGGGTTGTGCTATGCTGCCGCGTTGCACCCTTGCAAAAAGCAGGAATTGTTGATCTGATAAAAAGCCGCACAGATGATCTGACATTAGCTATTGGTGATGGTAAGTTCTTCATAATGATATGAAATTCGTATACTTTACATTTGTACTTTGTTGGGGTGCCTGGGTGATGGTTAATAGTTGAGGTCATCAAGATTCTTTTGCATGTAACTTGTTATTTGTATGATCAGATGCACTTTTAAATGAAGATTTTCAGTATCTAACTTATGACCTGTTCTGTTTGTTTTTGACTACTTTGGACAGGGGCAAATGATGTGTCGATGATCCAAATGGCAGATGTTGGTGTTGGAATATGTGGGCAGGAAGGGCGCCAAGCTGTGATGGCATCAGATTTTGCCATGGCACAATTCCAGTTCTTGAAAAGATTGCTTCTTGTTCACGGGCACTGGAATTATCAGCGTGTTGGTTATCTAGTTCTGTACAACTTTTACCGCAATGCTGTCTTTGTGTTGATGCTATTCTGGTATGTATAGCTTTCTTTTCACACTGCTGGCTGACTTCCACCAATTTGTTCAATATAATTAGTCTTTCTTTTATCTTGTCGATTCATTCCTGTGCTCAGCATATTTTTTTTTTTTCCGTTATCTGCTCTTTAAATGTTTTAGGCATGAACTTGCACTTGAAAATTTTGTTACTTTCATTATTTTTCTTACATCTAGGTTCAACTGGGAAAAGGAATTTATCCATGTTTGTATGTTAACATTTGTCAATGAAGTTGGCCATTAAGAATAGTCTGCTTTTGGCTATGCTATCCATGTTCAAATTTGTAATATGTTGGAGGATGTATTGCCAATTCTTGAGCTTAGTGATAGAAGTCATTTAATTTACAGAATGAGATTTTATAAAACTTTTTATTGATTCTATCACGGTGTCATCGTTGTCCATAGGTATATATTATGCACTGCTTTTTCTACAACTTCTGCATTGACAGAGTGGAGTAGTGTATTTTATTCTGTGATATACACATCTATCCCCACTATCATTATTGGTGTGTTGGACAAAGACTTGAGTCATAGTACACTCTTGCAGTATCCAAAATTATACGGTACAGGTCACAGGCATGAGGCTTACAATTTGCAATTATTTTGGATTACAATGATTGACACACTATGGCAGAGTCTTGTTCTCTTCTACATTCCCCTATTCATCTATAAGGACAGCACAATTGATATATGGAGCATGGGCAGTTTATGGACAATTTCAGTTGTTATCCTTGTAAATGTACACCTTGCTATGGACATTAACCAGTGGGCACTGGTTAGTCATGTTGCTGTATGGGGATCAATAGTCATTACATATGCCTGCGTGGTGATATTGGATTCTATACCTGTCTTTCCCAATTACGGGTTAGTCACAGTCTTCCTATCGGCATACTATATTCTAGATTAGTACTGTGGGATACATAGCTAATGAATGTGCCTCTAATAATTTCAGGACTATTTATCACTTGGCAAGTTCCCCTACATATTGGATGACAATTTTGCTTATAATAATCGTGGCATTGCTACCTCGCTTTTCTTGCAAAGCTTTTTATCAAGTATTTTGTCCTTCAGATATCCAGATAGCTAGAGAAGCTGAGACAATGAGAGAACAGCATGCTGATTTGCAATCAAAAGTTTCCAAATAACTTGAGTTACTGTCAATCTTGTAGAAACTAGGGAATCTCATTGGAATGGTTTCCGCTGTATTTGTCCATCACATTGCATTCTTGTGGCAGTTGGCAGTATAAGTGACCAGGCAAGTGTATGCTTTCTCTGTTTAATCTAAAACATATTTTGAATGGTGTTCTTTTATAGTTATCTAACGATATTTTATTTAAAACTTGTTTCATTGAACGCAGTGGTTTTCTAAAGCTGAGAGTGAATTTAATAGTTTTAGATGTGTATTACTTTCAGTCCAAAAGATGTCTTAGAATGAGTAGTTAAGAGAGACAGAGATCTCTCAATGGTTTATGATAGCCCTTCATCCTTAATGACGTAATAGTAATGCTGTTACTCACAGATTTTATAGAATTTAGAAGTCTCATGGTCTTGATTGTATCTACTAATAGAGATATTGGACCTTGTGTTCCATGGAGGATTGATTCTTATAGTTATTTAGGCACTGGTCCCTGAGAGACTAATCCTCAAATGAGTGAAAATATAAGGACGAATAATTACCAATAATAGCATCTATAGGTGTGATGTGACCAAAACTCAAATTTATGGAAATTGAGGACCAAAATCTTCGTTAAATCTTGAATTTACGATTTTGATTTTTTTTCTTCAAATTTTGAACAAATGAGAGCTCTCTCAACAATATTTATTTGTAGTATTAGATTTAGATATTCTTTATCCAAACTTTGTACTTTACTGCTGTCTTTTGTTTATTGGGACTTGGGCCTTCAATAATCATTGGGATCAAGATGGAAAAATGTTGTGCTCAACCTTCTTTTACAGAAATAAAATAAGCTTGCTCTTGTCAAGTGTTTAGATCCGTTTGTACTTGGCCCTAATATCTTGTGATGTTAATTCTTCAGGTGAGTAGCATCACAAAATTGTTGCAACAATTCAAAACAGGTGCTCATCCTACATAGTATTGAAGTATGTCGTGGGGAATCACATATGAAGCCAGGCTTAGTAAATGCATCAGATAATGAAGGTAAAAAGGAGAGGGAGGATGAAAGAGGGTTAAAGAGGAAATATGAAAAATGGGGCACTGGCATCATGATCATGATCCACCGATCTTCTCTGAGAGGATGGTTACAACACAGAGTAACCAGATGTACAATAGTTATGTAAAAATCAAGCTTGTATTATCCTTATAATCCCCATTTTTTAAACGGGAAAGAAAAAGATACTGTCTCAACAAAGGATAAAATAAAATATTGAAATTTTCTGCAATCCCTGCAGACCCTTTGTCCAGTTTATAGTCATTTTCTCATTTTTATATCTCCCTTGTCTCTCTCTTCCTTTTTTCTCTTTTGTTTATTGTTTTTATTTTGATTTAATATATATATATATATATATATAATTTTTTTCATATGGCACCCTATCTAAATCCAGAATTTAAAATTTAACAAACTGATTTATTTGAATAAAACATTTAAAATTGAAGAAACTCTAGATCAAAACAATTCAACCATTTCAAATTCTTTAAACTTTTGGTCGAAAACTAACTGGAAAATTATCAAAAGTTGAAAAACTAATTACTAGTTGAAAGTTGTCAAAGTAATTATTGAAAGGTGACTACTGCGAGAGAAAAATAAATGAAAAAACAGAGATTATGAACTGGAAAGTACTTGAAGAGGAAGAACTTGACAAAAAAGTAGATAACAGTGTTCCGCACAACCCGGAAGGGCAACATCGTCCTTTCATACCCCAACGTAGTCAATGTTATACTCTCACGTTACATCTCTCTTAACGTCATCATATGACGCAATAACTGTGACGTCACCTAAACAGTGGTCACACACGTGGCACATCCTAAGCCGTCGATTTTTATATGGATTGAAAAATACCAACTTGGTCTGTAATGTGAGCAGTGTTCAGTGTTTTTGGTCGATTTTCTAAGCACATGCCAACCATGAAAGTCGCGTTATGAAAGAAAGACCCGGAAACAATGTCAAAGAAAATAAAATAGTAAATAAGAAAACGTGACAGAAAAATAGTAAGTCGCGTTAGATAAATAATTCAATATTAAAGCAATTTAAACACGTAATTAAATCAATAAAATTTATTAAAATATTATAAATAGGAATGTATTAGACTAAAACTAAGTCTTTTTCATGCTGTGTTGAACCTCTTGTTTATTTTTTTTTATATTGTTAGAAAGATTGAATTTTGTGAATATTTTTAATATGTTTTCTTATCATTGTTAAGTATGATGAGAAAGACTTATATACGTAACACTATGTTTAATTCATCAAACACTTAAAAATTACTTCACTTGACCAACTTTTTTTTATATTTTAATTTATTCAATATTTCACCTTTTTCAACTTTAAGATTATATAAATGTTTAAACTTTAAGTTTTATGAATAAATTTAATAACTTAAAAGGTGTATGACGTAATTGTAAATTCTTTTGACAGAATTTTAATGAAATGTTTTTATTTTTGGCCATTAAAGATCATGGCCTAAGAAATCAGCTTATGTCCAAGTGATGAAATATTTTGAGAGATCTATTTAATATTTATCTTTTTTATTAATATTTTGAGTTGACTTGTCCTAATATTTATGTTTCCTCTTCAACTTAACTACTTCAACTTAACTACTAGATGATGTAATTCTTCTTTTGGTTTGACCACATAATTTAGGTTTTTTTTTTTATATTATTTTTCTTCTCTTCCTTATTATCAAACACTTATATGTAATTTTTTTAACATAATTTTTTTTGGTGATTGTGATAGACCATTGTCATGATATCTTAAATAAAAAGAAGATACTCAACAAATTTAAAATTAAGTAAAAGTGAAGTACAACAAAACAAATATCATACAAGCTTATATAAGCTTGAACAACAACGAATAGATAAATAAATCTTGAAAAAAAATTTGAGTTAAAATTTTTTGAGATAATTTATTTTAAATCTCTAATGTACGATTGTCATAAATCTTGGTCAATTATGATATCTTATGGTATTTTTTAATCTAATATAATAAAAACTTTAGCATCAATAATCACGTGGTTTGACAATAACTTTAAAAAAAATCTCTCTTGTAATCTTCTTTTAAGATAAAGTATAAAAAGAAAAAAGACATTACATGGTTTGCCTTATCAACGATAATCATCATAGCAAGTCATATAGTCAAGTATTATAGAAATGACGAAAAATTTAAGATGAAGGATCTAAGTGCAAAGCCTTGCACGTATCACAATAATTTTGCAATAATTATTAGTTGTTAGGATGAAGTTATGTCAATATTACATTTGATGTATAAAGTATGACCACGATGAAGGTGTTAGATAGATAATGAACATGTATGTCTGTTATCAAGCAAACATACATATGAAAGAAATTATCTGAACATCACTCTTATCTTGACAAACATTGTCAAAGCACAATAATAATCAATCAATATAATGCTATCTTTAACAGTACTCTTCAACATACAAATATTTGCAAAAATACAAATAAAAAAATCATCTATACTTGGAAAAATATTCTTATAGGTATGGATCCACTTACCATTTTGTAAAAGCAAATTACTCTCTACTTATTTCAAAGCCAATGTTTCAACTGTATACTACTTGAATATTCAAAACTTTAATTGTCATTATCATGGTACAATCTCCATCTACCAAAACTTTCATTTCAATCTTTTCATTTTAAAGGTTTTCTCATAACTTATTTATTTAATGTATTGATTAATATCATATATAATCTTATCTAAAAGATATAAAAATTTTCTTCTAAAGACTCTTCACAATAATAAATTTCTTAGGCTTGTCTTGATATTATTTCACTTAAGGATATATAAAATTTTTTTCTTTTAAAAACTCTTACACAATGATCCTCTTAAGACATAATGGACAACACATAAATAATATCATAAAATAATTTTAATCAATAATAGACAATACATAAATAATATCATAAGATAATTTTAATCAAGGATAATTTCTTTTTTCAAAAACTTTTAGTTATAATAAACTTTTTATAATTGATTGTCACTCGATTTAAAATACTGTCCACATTACCAATAATATCTTGATCTCTATTATAAAATTCACATTAACATAAGTAATTTAATAATATAATTAGACACTAATTAAGTATTAATACAATTTAATTGTGTAAGCAAGGCCCCTGTACATATAAAAATCTCTTAAATGTTATAAATAGAAAAAAAAATATTAATATTTATTTTATTAAGTAATTGCACATTTATTGCAATCACATACACTTCATCAAACTTCAATATTATTTACATACTCTCTTACCATCGATCAAGAAAAGAACTCATCCGCACAATAATAGAAGAACTCCCACGATTGGAAGAGTACATTACGATTTTGTAAAGGTCAACTATAATTTCATCTTTTTATTATCCTTTTATTGTAATTTTCTTTCTAAATTAGAGAGAATAAATTATAGTATGGAAGTAATAATTTTTTTTTTCATGGAGAAATTATTTTCTGAAAACGTGTATTTCTTTTGCAGTTTTCCATTTCCATGACTTTTCTTCTCTGACACAGGAAGTGTAGTATGCCTGAATTTTCATTTAAAATAACATTGAATGCCAACCTAATATTAGATAAGTCGCATTTATTTCCTTGAAACAGTGAATCTGACAAATCTCATACACACAGTATTATTTTTTGGATTTAAGTTTAATTTCCTTTATAGGTTTACTCAATTTCAAATTTCATCATATAAACTAAAAGAAAGATACTTATGGAGAAACAAAATAATACTTTTAACCTCTCTCCACTTTAACTTTTATATGAACACATGCATTCAAGTAGAAAAAAAGTGCTTCCTCCAATATTACTTAAAATTTATCTTTAAGTAAAAAACATCCTATATTTTCTATATTTAGTATCATAATAATTTAATTAATTTAATATCTGACAATTTATTACATCAGTCACTGATAGTGTTAAAATAAAACCGAACAAAAAGACAATTTTCTTTTAACAAAAGAACTTTTAAATTTAAAGAACAAAACTCAAAAAATATATAAACAGGTCATCGAAATTTATTCTTAACTAAGTTTTATTTCAAATTTAAAAAAACTTCAAGAATCTTGTTGAATTAAAAAAATGTTTAACTAACCAGATCTTGTCATTTTAGAAAAAGGACATTTTAACAACTTTAACTTCATAAACCCAAACACTAAAAAAATATAAAATGAGCAATCAACCTTGTGCATCTGGCAATGTACCTTGTACAGTGTGAAAGCAACCAATATACATATAAAATCTATCCACAAAAAAACAAAAACAAAAGCAACCAATATATATATGAATAATATAAGGGGCAAGAAGAAGAATATTTGGAGAAAGGCAAGGTAGCTGCAAGAACTAGGTGGTTCCAAAAGAGTAAGATACACAGTGGAAGCAAGAGAAAGAAGAAGAACATGGATTACAGAAAGGTGTTGGAGGAGCTTGTGAGAGGCCATGAGTTTGCTACTCAACTTCGAGTAGTGATCAATGGAAAATATGAGTCTGCAACAACCACCCCATTTGTTCAAAGTCTTGCCAAGAACGTGCTTAGATCCTTCACCAATACCCTCTTCCTCTTGGACAAGTATCCCTCCAAATCTGAGGACTCCCAAGAAAGTTGCAAGAGTTTCACCACTTTCAAGAACAGAAGAGGGTGCTACAAGAGAAAGTAATCATGCTACTTTTCTTTCTTTTTCTAATCATACATATATATCTCTTATCCTACAGCACTTCTCTTCCTTTTTAAAAATATATTTCTTCTTAGACTGATCGGTTTGTGTGCATGAGTAGGGTTTGAATTCACTTCTCAGTTGTTAATTTGAGTTTGAACATTTTTGGATCTCCAAGATAAAATATAAGTGTCCCTTTGGAACCCCAATGGTCATTGTTCTTCTATCCAAGGTGGTTGTCTCATGGACCCCATCAAATTGTTTAGCATTTACGATGAAATATATAAGATGCTTTGTCTTTAGGTTTTTACCCCTTGGTTGTGCTTGCTTATTCAAAACTAAGGTTTGTTTTTGGTCAAGTGTTAGTGTAAAATTAATCAGCATTTCTTGTATATGCAGAAGAACTACTCAAGAATGGGAGAAGGTTTCAGAAACTCCAACAGTTGATGGCCACCACTGGAGAAAGTATGGCCAAAAAGAGATCCTCAAAGCCAAATACTCAAGGTAGGTAAACATATATTATTATTCCATCCTCACAATTCCACAGATCCACATATTGCTTCCTTTTCCTTAATTATTGTCTTGTAAACCTGTGCAGGAACTATTACAGGTGCACTCACAAGTATGATCAGAATTGTCAAGCAACAAAACAAGTGCAAAGAATTCAAGAGGATCCTCCCTTGTATAAGACCACCTATTTTGGCCACCACACATGCAATGACTTGCTAAACTCTGAAATCATACTTGATTCCAATAATTCTCCTTCTGAAACTTCCATACTGCTTAGCTTTAACAACAGCTTCCCTACTCCAACCAAGCAAGAGTGGCCCTTTTTATCATCCTCATCATCTCTCAATCCCTCACCAGCACTGATCAAAGAGGAGAGAATTCCCTCATCTTCCTCCCCAGAACCCACTTTAGATGATCCTTCAAGGCACAATAATGTCACTCTACCATTAGATTATTGGGATGCTATGTCTTCTGCCTTGTGTGATTCAGTTGACCTTGATGATATCAACCTTTTGTTGGACTTTTATGATTAATTGCTCTCAAACTTCTTAGATCATTTTGAAAGGAGTGTACTTATGTCATAAATAAAGTTGGAAGAGTTTTGTTTAGCTAGCTCCATCATTCTAGTGCATATCTTTGATTAAATCTTCATCCATTTTTGATGAATTTGTGTCCTTTCATCACACAAATTAATCTCAATATGTCTTGTTTGCCACAGTTTTTGTTTTGAATACAAAACCAAAGTCCAAAGAAAGCAAGACAAAAAAAGCTACAAAAACGAACGAGTGATCATTAGTATCTATCTTCAAAAAATGTACCTTGGGAGGCAAGACTAACATAGTAACATCACATAGAATCTAACAACACCCAATTAATCAATTATCTAATGGTGAAAGTGAGATCCAGGAATTGTTCAATGTATGTCATTCATTATTCTCGTACACATGTACACTTCATGAAATATAGAATAAATTAATGTGACTAGAATGGACTTTTTTCCCACCTAAAGCCAATATGATGTGTGAACAAGTAGCATTAGTTTAGAACTTTGAAAAGAAGATCATCATGGTCATATATGCATATCTATCAGCAAATATAAATAGTTGAGTATGACCCAAATGGTACATAGAAAAAGCCAAGAAATGAAAGAAACAAGAGTTGTGGAAAGAGGGTACCTTGTAAAGTAAAATAAAGATAGAAAAGATGATAGGGTAAAGCGATGCACTAACAACTCCCATCACCATCCACCCATTGCATTTAAAAATTCAATTTACTACTAAGGCTGCTACAAAAGAATGGTGCTTTGTGGATACTGGTTTTCATTTCCTACGTTTTTCCAAATCTTTTTCTTACTTTTCCTGCAATTCAACCCTGCGTGCTCACTAAATTGCAAACAAAGTTCGTCTCACCACTCTCTAGAATATGATTTTTTGTCTTTGTTCAACTTATTTTAAAAGAATAATATGTAATAGTTTGTTATTAAATTTTTAATGATATATTTGTTTCTGAATTAACTCTTTGGCAACAGTTATTTTAAAACTAGTTACATTAAAGATTGAAAAGAAAAAGAAGCAAAGAGCATAGTAGAATCTTACAAAAATAAAGACAAGAAGGATCCTGCTGGTTACCACAGTGCCATTAATCTGAGGTCAACAAAGGAATCATGATCCATGTACACTAATTTTCCAACAATTTAAGATATGTGTTTGATAAATTTAGAAGAGTTCACACTGAAAAACAAAAAAGTTGTTTGAATCCTTTGAATTCAACGTTAAAATCCTGTATTTGTCTTAAATTATTTCAACAACCTTATAAATCTATAATAATAACTTGCAGATAATTAAATATGTTTTTATGGTGAGTTGTAAATGTTGTAAAGATAACTAAAGAATGTTTTTGGAAGGGAAAAAAACACTCAAAAATATTGGCTTAGAATCATAGGACGTGACAAAGCCAAAAAAATAAAGTACAAATCATGGAGGAATTACATATTTTAAAATTCCAATTCCACTAAATATTTTTTTCAGCAATATTTACTGTATTCATTTTCAAATTTAATATCTTTTATAGTAAATCTAAAGTGAATTTAGTTTGAATTAATCTTTATTATATTTTCGTTTCAAACATAATTTAAGTTAGAAAAAATCATACAATATAAATATCTGCTGAGAAAAAAATGGAGTAAAAGTTTACTATATAAACTTTGTTCAAACAAACTTCTACATCATGTTATTTTTACACCTACAAATAATTTTAAAAAGTTTTATAATAGTTTGCATAATTACGACTATATCATTTTTTAATTTTAATTTAGATAATCAATTTAATTATTACTTATTTATTGAACTAATGATTTTATAAGTGGCCTTCTGTTTCTAATTTGTACTTATTTATTAAATTAATTTATCTTTAATAATTATTTAAAATTTTTCAAATATTATATTTCACTTATATCTTATAAATAATATTTAAGTTTTTTTTCTCAAATTAAACTTACAATGAATATTGCCAGTCAAGAAAAAACAAACAACTCAACAAAAAATCAAATATAAATAAATAACATAAAAAATTAGACCATTTTACAGGAGATTGTTGAGTAGGTGAATTGCTAAAACAAAATTATTTCCACTCCTAAAAATAACTATAAAAGTTCCCTAATAACTTATATAAGTACACAACTAGGTCAATACCTTTTTAATTTTGGTTTAAACTATCAGCCAATAAATTAAAAAAAAATCCTCAAACATTCAATAATCAAAGACAATCAACTTATTGTTGATTCAATATTTCATTATAACAAATTTTCAGTTATTGAATCATCTGCTATGTATAAAATAAAAATTAACTTTATATGCACAAAAATTTTCTACACTTGTGAAAATATCAAAACTTTCACACTTTCAACTAATGGTCAATCCTTTTTCTTTTTCTTACATAGCATATTTTAATTTCGATGTTCTACAATTGTATTTTTCTTTTTCATTTCAATCATTCTTAATTTACATATTTTAACCACTAATTTGTCTGAATTATTCACAAGATTACCTAAAAAATAATTTCATGCATATTTTCCATAACTATCTAATGGTAATATAGGGATTGTCACTAAAATAATGATAATTTTATTATTAATAATAGTGTTGCTCTCCGGAAATATATACTCAGTTCGTTTAGAATTAAGTCAACAATCTTTTATTTAAAAATTTTGAAGTAAGACCAAGAAAAAATATGTTAAAAACATTTTTAAACAGAGTTTTCAAAAGGTCATATTGGATAAAGAGTTTTCATGATAAGTTGTTGATGAAAATATTAATTTTATACTTTGTAAGAAACTTACCTTATAAAATACATTGAAAATATTATGAGTCACGTTATATTGAATAATTTCATCATCTTTATAATGGTATCAAATATAAAAGGAGAACTTTTTTTCTTTTACTTTCACATTATTTTGGAGTTTGGGAGGAGAATCACTAAAAACATCCTTAAATCTTCTAGATTATTTTATAGTTGAATAAGATAACCCTATAAAAACAAAACACCATTTTTTCTTTTAAAATTGTTTATTTAACATTATGGTTATTGATGTAGATCTTGTTGACCATCCATTGCCCTTAAACTACAAAGGAGAACTCTATTTAAGAAAAAAAAAATGTATTTTTAGTCTAATTCTAATCTTAGATATATTTATTTCTTTTATTTTTTAGATTTTATGAATTATGTTATTTTAATGATATCTTAAAGGAATACGTTAGGTCTAAAATTCATTTGTACAACAATAAAAGATTAATAAATTGTAGAGCAAACAAAAACAAAATGGGTTTTCTAAAATCTAAAATCCAAAGTTGTATAAAAGTTGATACAGAAATTACAATTTTGGCGTAAGAAATTACTTAGTCAAATTGAACAACTTTTTTGATGATATATTTGTTTCTAAATTAACTCTTTTGGCAAAAGTTATTTTAAAATTAGTTACGTAAAAATTGTAAAAAAGAAGAAGCAACTATAGTGTAATCTTACCTAATTAGAGAGAAGAAAGATCCTGCTGGGAGGTAGTGTCACTAATCAAAGGTGAAAGAAAGAATCATCATCATGCACACTAATTTTCCAATAAATTCATAATCGTGTTTGATAAGTTTAGAAGGGTTCACACTGAAAAACAAAAAAGTCGGTTGAATCCTTTGAATTCAATGACAAAATCCTGTATCTGTCTCAATATTGTTGAACAACCTTTTAAAATGATATCAATCTATCACAATATTTGTATCATAATACTTCTTATTACTTTCTAGTAAAACGTGGTACATGGATTCTTAATTAAGGTTATTCATATGCCCTTTGTCTTCTTCTTTTGTTTTCACCAATCTTTGTTTTGGATATACCTTGTCATGTCATCATCACTACACTAAAAAAATTACCATGTCAAAAGTAAAAGAAAATTATTAATATATATTTAAAAATAGTTATTACAAAATTTATCAACTTTTTTTGCGGACTATTGTAAAAATAATTTATTTTATACTAAAAACACAAATTCAAATTTAATTAATATTTTTTTTTTGCTTTTGGTTTTGACGAACGGTTTAACTGAAGCATGATCAGCATTTTGAGCTTCACTTTCACCTTTGTTTTAACCAACCAAAGGAAAAGGTTTGAAGCTGCAAAATTCCGTCTTCCGTTCCGTTTCTTCACAGTTTCAATTGCTTCTATCGCATCGCATCACATTGCTCGTTGCATGTGCGTCTTTCACGGCAACCACGACGACGGTGATGACGGCGTTTGAGTCTCACGCGCTTCCTCTCCTCCTCCTCCTCTCACTGTTACTAACTCCGATCAATGCCTCCATCCACGACTACTCCAACGAGCCCTTCACCCACCGCTCCGACGCCTTCTTCTTCCACGGAGGCAGCGAAGCGCTCTTGGCCAAATCCTTCATCAGGTCTACTTCCCCGTCACTCTCTCTCATTTCTAGGGTTAGTTAGGGTTTCTCATTCCATTCAATTGGATTCAGGTTCGAAACGGTGACGTTTACTCGTCCGCGTGAATCCGCAAGCGTGCAGGGGAGGATGCAGCAGAACACGGGGCTAGTGGAGGCCATACTGCTAGAGGTACGGGATCGGAACCGGATCGGAGGTTCCTACCTCAAATCCGATTTGATTTGCTGCGATCCGAAGCTGGCCAAGGAGCGGATCTGCAACCTCGGCGAAGTCATAATCCAGAAGAACCCCGAGAACCCCGAGTTGCCGAAGCGCATCAAAACCTTCTTCCAGGGAACCGAAGAACAGGTCCAGATGGATCCGATGACCCTTGACATCAACGGCACCGGTATGTACTACCTCTACTTCATGTTCTGCGACCCTTCCCTTAAGGGCACCACCATTCAGGGAAGGACCGTGTGGCGTAACCCTAATGGGTACTTGCCTGGCAAAATGGCCCCTCTCATGACCCTCTATGGCTTCATGTCTCTGGCTTATCTTTTACTCGGTCTTTGTTGGTTTTTGAGGTTTGTTCAGTTTTGGAAAGACATTATCCACTTGCATTATCACATCACCGCTGTTATTGCGCTTGGAATGTGTGAGATGGCTGTGTGGTATTTCGAGTATGTTAATTTTAACTCCACTGGGACTAGACCCATGGGGATTACCCTCTGGGCTGTCACCTTTACTTCGGTCAAGAAGACGCTGTCGCGGCTGCTGCTGTTGGTTGTCTCCATGGGCTATGGGGTTGTTCGCCCCACGCTCGGTGGGAACAGGATTGCTTACAGAGTGCTTCTTCTTGGTCTGCTGTATTTTGTTGCCTCTGAGGCCCTTGAGCTTGTTGAGCATTTGGGGAACATCAATGACTTCTCCGGGAAGACCAAGCTGCTTTTGGTGCTCCCTGTTGTTTGCCTTGATTCCTGCTTCATTTTATGGATTTTCTCATCGTTGTCCAAAACCTTGGAGAAACTGCAGGCAATTCCAAAACCTTGGGTTTTCTAGTGTGTTGTTGTTATTGATTTAGTTTATGATGGTAACGGAGTGAATGCTGCCTTGGTTTGAGTTTTGACTGTTTCGCTGTACAGCTATAAACTCTAGTTCAGTGTGTTTGGTTCAGCAGGCATGACTTGTTTGAGTAACGTTTGCGCCTATTGTTCTTTGATTGTGTTGTTATTTATGGATGCAGACAAGGAGAAACTTAGCTAAACTGGAGCTCTACCGAAAGTTTACAAACACACTCGCGGTGTCTGTGCTACTGTCCATTGCATGGATTGGCTTTGAGGTAGTTATTGGAAAAGATATCTGATGTACAGAAATTTGTAATTTTAGAGCCGGAGTTTCAAGTCATGTTTTATTTAAGCATTTTTATTCGTGTCAGTGTTGCTAATTATCTGGCTTCTTTTGTGTTCAACCAGCTATACTTCAACGCTACTGATCCATTGAGTGAGTTGTGGCAAATCGCTTGGATTATTCCAGCCTTCTGGTGTCTGCTTTCATATGCTCTCTTGCTGGTGATATGTGTACTTTGGGCTCCTTCTCGGAACCCTACTAGGTACTTATTTTTTCCATGGCCTTGGTGTGGTGAATGGTGTTTTTTTATGCCAGTTACTTGGTGTTTTTATGCTAATATATTTAACCTGTTATTTGAAATGCTTTTAATATTCTTTAGCATAGAAGTACTTATTGCGATAGCAATAGTTGCTTCTGGTCTTCATTTGCTGATTTTTTTTTTCATTTCACTGCAAACTTGCACATTTAGGTGGCTGTTGGATTTTGTTTGAATCATATACTGTTAGATTAGATACACTAAGCTACTTTCCTTTAACCTATAGAAGAAAATGCGAAATTTCATTTAACCTTCATTATATATTTCAATTTTTGGCTATATGTGTGTGCCAATGTAGAAAATGAGACAACTATTTTTGCAACTTGATGTCATGAGAGATTAGTTGTGCCACTGTATGTCGCTGCTCAAATTATGCCTAAAAGCATACAAAAAGTAGTAATTCTTTATATGCAGTGTTGTGGCTGTTATGTCTTCGTTTTCTGTCTCTGATATGTCATCCACACACACCACAAGTGTTGTTACTCCCTCGCGAAGGAGAGTGCCTAATAATCAGTTTTGTTCTTCTTGGCTTTATCTGTATCCCGTTACCCACTCAGCTCTTTCAATTTTCCAAATCATTCCCATAGTAATTAATTGCTCAAGGCCGTAAAGGCCTTCTTCCATTTGTATATGACCTAACAGTAAAGTTGCCCTTTGTAACCGGTTACTATAGTTACAAATTTGTCAACAGCCTTGCATATGCAAGGGGAAAATTGTGTGCAATTTTAGTTTCTTTATTGGTGTTCAGAGTCTTCTTGTAGCTAGTTGGAATCTCCATGTAGACATTTCCTTCTTTCAGAATGAATGAATTCTAAGTTAAAATTAGACCATTTTTAGAACTTAGTGGTCATATTAGTTTCAATGTGTTATTTTCAATATATATCTTTAACCCACTGCACGAATTAGTGTTTTTAGCTATGCTAATCAATTAGTGGGCCTAGATAATCGTAGTCTTGCAGTTGCTACTTGACTTGTGTGTGTGTATAGGCGAATGATAACCTGCTATCCTCCATGGGATATTTTTTGTATACGCTTTATAAACCAATACTTGAAGTTAAGTTTGTCAACAGTGATAATGGTTTTAATTATTAACCCTGTTAATATATGTTGGGTCTAGATAGTTCTTGTCTTAGTCACTACTTGACTTCATCTCTGTTGGAGAAATGCTAACCTGATCTCCAACATCATACTTTTTTTAGGTTAGGTATTTCTTTATTTGCTTACATAACAATAGTACTTTAGTACTATGAATATTATACATTTTAATCATTAAATAAATCAGTAATCTTCTTATATTAAATCAGTGGTTTTCTCTCTTGCTCATACTGCTTCTCCATGCCTCGATGGGACGTTTTTCTTTCTGTTTTCGTGCTGTTCTATTATTGGAAAAGACTGATTGCATTTATATGTTTGTTTGAAGATATGCATACTTGGAGGAATCGGGAGATGACTTTGATGAGGAGGGTATCTCTCTGACAAGCAGTGTAGCAAAGATAACTGGGGATGTGGCAGCCAAACTTGATCGGAAGACTGATCTTGCCTTTGGGGAAGATCTGGAGGAGGATAAGCGAGAATAATGTCAAACTTGTATAGTAGTGTTTCACATGACATCATTTCTCACAAGGATGTCTGTAGATGTCCATATATACAGATATGGTTTTGAATGGTGCAATGGGAAACAAGGGACGGAGGCAGTGGCAATCTCATCAATAGATCAAAATGGTTTAATTGCAAGTCATACCATTAGAAATTAGAATGAACAGTTTTTCGTAACAGATGGTGTGATAAAATCATTCCCCTCTATGGTTTCAAATGACCATCATCCGTATGTATCCATCTCTCTGCCTTCAAATTTACAATGCTGTTTCTCACGCCCTTTTTCATACTACAATTAGTACCAAACCCAGTTTTCAAATTATGGCCCCAGGATGTTAACTTTTAAAGAAAATTTCTGACATTGTTGAGACTGACTGAGACTACCCAGCCTTTAATATATTTAAGTAGTTTCAAATTCCACTAATTGTGTTATTCCTTTCCTTCTGCGCACTTAATGTCCACGAGAAAAATGTGAAAGTGTTCTTTTAGATTTCTAGTTATTATTGTTCTAAAATCAAATTTATAATTTGCAACAAGATGGATTAATGGAATGAGATGATATTAATGACCTTTCACTTGAAACACAGGAAAAACCTTTACCGAATAAGAAAAAAAAGGCTAAAACATATTCAAGAGTAAACTTAACTAATTTTACACCTGTTAAATATGGTAATTAGATTTATTTGTTTGTATGTAAAATAAATTTCACAGCTGTTGAAATTTGTTTGTATGTAAAAATAAATAACTAGCTAACCTGTAAGAAAACGGGAAGAGTTGATCCAATACACATCTAAGGAATTTTTCCCTAAGTCAAGTCCTTGATTATTTGACCTTCACTTTGAATCAGTGCAATTTAATTAAACGCAATTATTGAACAAGAGGTACAACTAAAATAATCCCTTTTCAAGTCAATATCATTTAATAAACAATACGTAAAAATATTTTTATGAGTTAATCAATGGCGTTATCCCCATTTGATTTTAACTGGTTGGTGATAAACGAAAAGTATTAAATTTTAAGAAAGAAAGGTTTTTGTGGATAAACTTCAACACAGATAGAGTAATGATTGATTGTAGAGGTATCTGATAGGAATGTCCAAAGTAGCAATCATTATTGGCAATCGTAGAGGGTCGTTTGGAGGGATAGGAATGTCCCCTTCCTCCAACTTTCTCTATATCTACCAACCCATTCAATCTCTTTGTCATTCTTCACATACAATACTTGGATGTAACATCAAATAATATTATCACTCAGCTTCAATTTTCTTGTTTATTTCCTTGTGCTCCTTTCTAGTTATGTCTGAATTCTTGGTTTAGATTTTGTCCAAAAGCTAAGAAATGGGTCATCTCCATCAAAGGCACCACAAGGCAGGTGGAGGAGGAGACAGTCCCTATGATGACCCTTTCTTGCATTCATGCTGCTGCTGCTGCCACTGTTTTCTGGGCATCTCCTACCTTCTCACTGCCTTCCAAAGATCCATTCTTTTGCCTTGTTTCAACTGCTTTGGCTGGAATGAATCTGCCCCCACATCTCATCACATGCAAATGGAATGACATTCATCATTCTCACTCCAACTCATCCATTCCACTTTCTTCAATCAATTATGCATCTCATTTCTGGAACATTTCCTTTGAAAAGAAAAAAAAAAAAATCTACTTTCTGAAGAAGAAAAAGTTATGATCTTGCTTTCATTGAGAGTCGAACTCAAGACCTCCCGCTTACTAAACGGGTGCTCTAACCAACTGAGCTATGAAAGCACATGCTTTCAATCCCAAGTTCGGACTAAATAAATTTGTTTCTCTCTACTCCAAAGAGAAGAAAGATAAAACAACATGCAGGATCTTATTGTGCTTTCAAAAGGCATAAAAATGCTTCTTAATGTCCAATTCTCAATTTTAATTCTTAGTTTTTTTATTAAATTAGTCAACACAAATGTTATTAATTTAATATTTCCTGTCATGACCTCGTTTACATGTTCTTTATCTTTTATAATATATATGATATTCTTAGCTTATATAATAATAATAATTGGGAATACAGTTTTGTTTTCGACGAGATTTAGAATTAAAATTTTAATAAAAAAAAATAAATTTTATAGATTATTTTTATAATGATACAAGAATTAATTTGGTTTAATTAAAAATTATGTAAAGTCTCTTAACAGAAAGAAAGATCCACTAAGTAATTAGAGTTTAGGAAAAGTATTTTTATAGAAGATGTTTTTTTTTTTTTTTTTTTT
>Ga0209489_101180_pt1 | contig 53224 bp, 23 predicted proteins | sample SiratrowhiteBW_FD_187527 | JGI IMG/M metagenome (GOLD analysis project Ga0209489, IMG submission 187527) | Root nodule microbial communities of legume samples collected from California, USA - Siratro white BW (SPAdes) (version 2) | ecosystem: Host-associated > Plants > Roots > Nodule | place...
CACGTGAAAAAGAAAAAAAAAAAGGAATAGGTGGAGAATATTAACTATCTTCATTAATTTAAATCTTAGTTACATCTAGTTAAACTAAAATTGTGTTCTCTTTTCATGATTCTATTTAATGTTATTTAATGTTAAATTAAATCGTGTAATAAGGACACTGTTTCTTGAAGATGATATCTATCTCCTATACGTGATTTATCTATATCTCCAAATAAATAAATAAAAATACACCATTATGAGAATTTCAGATAAAAATTAGACCATTTTAGAAAATTTGTCCTCTTGTGTAGTATTTGATTTTCTTTAACAAACTGAGACTAGAAATATCGTTACTCAGATTCATAAAAAAAAAATATAGATATCTTTTAACATATATAACATGTTTTCGTACAATTTTCGAAAATCAGTACAACTTTCGTAAATCAATTAAAACTTTAGTAATTGTTTGGAAAGTCAGTTAAAAATATTATCAATTTTTTTTATTAATTTAGAATATAAAAGCTAAAAAATTTAAAATAATAATATACTTATATTAAAAAATTTAAAAGATAATAAAAAAAGTAAGCAGGTTAATCATAAAAATATTATCTAACAAATGATTAGTTCCGATAATATCTTCTTATATTATTTATATGTGTAGATTTATAGGGTAGTTAATAATCTTAAACATGAATAAAATATTCTTAAAACTTTGATAAAATGAATATATGTTTGTCAATAAGTCACCTAATATTTTAATGATAAGAAATAATAGTAAATTTTGGTTTATCTAATGAGTTTTTAAAGTATGAATCAAATTAAAACCTTTTATTCAATATCAAATAAAGTTTGTTATTCACAAAATAGGAAGCACAAAATATGAAGACATTTTTTTCTCTTAGAAGTATTAAATGACTTGCGAAGAAGCAATGAATGCATGAAATGTTAAACAACCTTGTTATCATCAAACAATATCAATGCAACATTTAACTCTTAGAAGATTGTTTATCTTTAAATGAGAAATCTCACAACTTTAAAGTAAATCCTAACACATGCACAACCTACCCTCTAAGTAAGTAAGTGATGTATTCTCATTTAAGTGCGATTAATATAGATGACATAGTTATTCTGATAAAGTTTGTCATTTTCTTTAACAAAAGGAGTATAACAATTAATATAAAACTTAAATTCAAACATTTATAATGGAAAGCTCTGACACAAAGGGCAACACAAAATCACTAAGTTACAAAAGATTTTTTTGGGACATCTAAAAATAGAAGTTCATCATGCATATGAAAAAATGTTGAGAAGTTAAAAATTGATGACGAATAAAACATATTCATTCATTCTTTTAAGGCTTCTGAGTGCTTAGATAAATCATCTTCTAGACAGATTAGTAAAAGAGAGTTGTTCCTTATTAATCTTTCATATGTACAAAGTTGTCTCTTAAAACAATGAACTCACATTAAATTTACTCATTAGAGTATGAACCTTGTAAACAACATTTTTGTAATTTCTGTAGTTATATAGCCTGAAGAGAAGTAGTATATTTTGTTTGAAAAGACATTGTGTACTTGTACTTAAAGTTAGGAAAAGTTTATCACATATTATGGAACGACTTTTTACAGTCTTTTAAACTATAAATGGCAGGAAGAACACTTATGAACAATGTTTAGTTAGTAAAACCCTTTGACTTTGATATTGGAAAATTAGACGTAGTGAAGATCAAACGATAAACTATATATAAAATGTACTTATTGTCTCCTATTACACATAACTTCTATAAGTGTCTAATAGGTCTTATTTTGAAAAACTTGCAAGGTTGTTTTAAAGCTCTATTTAAAACCCTCTAACCTCCCTTCCTCAGTCCTCTTGGTTTAGCTTAGCTTCAATTTCCTTTTCAAGAGCATTGCTTAGAGAGTGAGTTGTGCAAATGTTAAGATCTATTTTGAAAATTATGAGACACCACTTTCGGATAAGTTTATTCCATGAATCCGAAGATATAGTTTCTAAAGACATAGTCTCCGAAGGCAGTCTAGTCTTTCGATAAATCGTCTTTACCTTAATTATGCTTACTCGATCTAAATTTTATCATTTCATTCTCTCTCTTTTTCTTATTAAAAATATCCTGCAATAATAATTTGCATTATTAACCTTAAGCTTATTATTTGTAAAATACAAGTTAAAAGAAAATTAATATGCCCTACTTCCAATAATTTTATATTAATTAACTTACACAATTCTCATGTCATGATAATTTTCGAATAATGTCATGTAATTCATACTCAGTTTCGCTTTTAATGCAATAGGACTTTATTGCTTATGATTACTTATGATTACTTAGTGTCCAAGGAACTACATAGAATAAAAATCAAAAGACAATACCATAAACTGTGTAAGTGTAAACTCAAACAAAAACTTGCAATTTATAACAGTGCAAGCTTTTTGATAACATAGTTATTCATTAGAAGCTCATCAGATTTAGGGGCAAAGGAGTTACAACATAAGAACTTATACTATTCTGATGCTGCTGTATCTGCAACCATGAACCTTTTTGGCTTATAGTGAAATATACAAAACAAAATAAAAAAGTGAAAACCTGTGGATTGAAACTAATGGAAGGGAAGTCCTCTAGATTCTGAGCCTGGTGACCCTTCACTACTTTGTGAATCCCCTCTCCATGCATCCTGCACTTGAGATGCAAACTGCAAGTTCCACAAAACATCCTCTATGGATGGCCTATCTTCTGGCTCTTTGGCCACACACCTCACACATATCTCCATCATTGTCTTCAATGATTGATCCAAGCATGCCTTACGAATTGCTGGATCAACCACATTCCTCCTACCCTCTTCATCAGCTCCTAAGCTTGCTTGCAACTGCCTCATAAGAACCAAGCATGAATGTGAAAACTATGTTTTTATTGAATGTGGATTATGAAAACTAACACTATCTTCCAAGTTAGGAGACACTGATTTAAGCATCAACTATTCTCTAGTTGGATCAAACAAAAATTCTCTATCAAATTAACAAATTACAAATTTGAAAGACAAATAAAGCAGAAAAAAGAAAATGGCACAATGGAAATGAATCAGAGTCCTGTATTTACCAGATCCCTAAAAGCCTCTGCATCATTCGCTGTCTTTATTTGCCTTCCTAGAATGAGTTCGAGAAGTATCACTCCAAGGTCATATACATCAGACTTATCTTCATGCTTTACACTACAAAAAGGCAGCAATCATTAAAAACCAAGCTTTCTTACTTGCATATACATACACATACACATTTGTGTAAACAAGATCCAAAGTATTTTTTCTACACTGAGACATGATGAGTTCTATTTTTCTAACATGTTACGCAACCTGATTAACTTTCTATCATCACCTTTTATTGTTGCTAGAATGTTTTAATCCACTTGAAGAATTTCCATGTCGAACCTGGAAGGATAAGTTAAGGTGAATAAGTAGTACCAACTAAGGCATTTCTTTCATCAAGGAAAAACTGTAAAATGTCAAAATTGTTTTCTTCTTACCTTCCCCATGTTAGATAACAAAGGCAGGTGATAACTGCTGATTTTTGCAACAAGATTCTGATCCAATAAAACATCTTCTATCTTGAGATCGTTGGAATATACACCAGGGACAATCCCTGTGTGCAAAAACTGGATTCCCTTTGCCACTCCAATTGCAGCTCCAATGCGTTGGGTCCAACTCAAGCATTTTTTAGCATTCTCATCTGCCAAAATTGAGGCATCAATACCATAATTCTGAAGAGAATGGAGAATAACAAAACTAACATTACTGTCACAATATTACATTACACCATGACACTGAAATTACTATTTAAAGAGAGTATATCATTGATGAGTAAATAGTCTATGTGATGATCATGTAAAAAGTTTTTATATGAACTTATCTAATCACAGATTATAATTCTTGATAAGTTTGTTGACCTCTAAAATAACTACTTTAAAAATCATACATATCATGATATCTTATTAGCAGACTCACATTATAGAACGTTTCACAGTAATATTGCTTGTAAATTAAACTCAATTTCGTCCACCTCAAATGCAAATTTTGAACTTCATGGAAGTTACCAATACAGATCACTTAAGGTAGGAGATAAATAAATTTGTAACTACTACTAATGAAATCTTTAAGAAGATATAGATATAAGACTTCTAGAAGGAAACTATTATCCTACGAAAGAATCTGCACTAACAAACTTTCCCTATCCTTTCTTTGTCATGTCGAATAATACAATTTTTAAAACCTCCTATATGAGAAAAAAACTGTTGTTTTGAGCAATTACCAGAGATCCAATTCCTGAGCGTGCCGTTTGGCACGTATTCAAAGACAAGATATACTTTGTTGACACTCGAATCATCCAAAGAACATTCAAAGCAGTGTCCAATGGCACTGACTAAATGACGATGCCTGAGTTTTGATATCAGCTCTATGTGGTTCACAAAGTTTTGAGTGCTGTATTTCTTTTTCATTTCTACACATCGAATAGCAACCACCGAACCATTCTTCAGCTGACCTCTGTACATCTGAAACATCAAAACACACTATTTCAAAACGAAACACTCATCACATAAATGTTTAAACAGTTGCAATTTAACTGTAACTAACAACTTCATGCTACATAGTTAAGTGAAGCATGACTGCATGGCCAAATTAGTTTGTGACGCTGGCAAGTGTACCACGGTCAATGAAAGGAAATAAAACCACTGATTTTGTATGAATATAGTTCAAAGAAAATATTTCTATATATGCAAAATACTTTGAGACATTGTAGCATACCTTTCCATAAGAATCTTCACCCATTAAAGAAACTGTGTCAAAGTAGTTTGTAGCTGCCTCAATCTCTTCCAATGAGAAACTTCGATAAGTTGGTAGGCCAACTGCTCCCAACTTCTTTGTTTGAGATATATACCCTTTTAAGTACAGAAAAAAATACATGTTTGTCAATTGTATATCCTTAATATTGCCAATCTATATATATAAAGAGAGAGAGAGAGAGAGAGAGAGATTTACTTGCATCAGAAAGCAACTTAGAAGTGTAACCAGAAGCAGCATTTTCTGATATTAATCTTGTTGGAGGATTCTTCATTTTGATTCTAGCATTTCCTCTTCTAACAATAAAGAAAATTAGCAAAAGAAGTGCTACTCCTCCAATAGTCCCACCTACAATGCCTAGGGAAAGAACTACCTTAGATACTTGTCTGTGCTTCTTTGTCTCAGGTAATATTCCCACAGCTAAGGCCTCAGTGTGGCAAAAAGGCTGCGGTTGCTGATTTTGATTCGCAGTGTCTAGACAATTTCTAGCATAAAGGAAAGTCCTATCACTGGAATTTGACACTAAACATTTAGGTAAGCTCCCAGTCAAAAGATTTGAGGATAAATCCACCACATTAAGCTCTGAATTGCAAGACAGATTCTCAAAAAGCATCCCAGATAATTTGTTACCAGAAATATTCAGATAAGTAATAGAAGGAAGTGACAACAATCCTGGCTGAAATGGCCCCACAAGTGCATTTGATGATATATCCAAACGTTCAAGCTGATAGTATGAGCTCAATTCAGCAGGAATACCATCCCTGAACCTATTGTTTCTTAGCACTAGTGTAACCAACTTGTTACCAAGTTTAGGAAATTGAGGTCCAAAGGCATTATCATCCAATTCAAGCACTTGAAGATTCGTCAAACGACTAAAATCAGGCAGCACCCCATAAAAGTGATTATGAGAAAGTGAAAGAGCTCTCAAATTCTCCACATTACCAAGGGAACTCGGTAGAGTTCCATTGAACTTGTTATTCTTCAAACTAAGCACAGTTAAGGCTGGAAGTGAATCAAGCCAAGGAGGAAATGTTTCAGCCAGCATGTTGTTGTCAAATATGAGTGTTTGGAGATTTGTGAGTGAAGAAAGTTCCTGAGGAATGGAACCATAGAGAAAATTGGAACTCATGTTAACTATTTCCAGGGATGACAAACGAGCTATCTTACCAGGCAAAGGACCCCAAATACCCAGAGAAACCAATGTGAGCACTTTCAAACTGGGAAGCCTTACTAGTGTTGTGACAAAGGAATTTATTGAGAAATTTCTAGAGAGAGGTGAATCTCTTCTTTCACCTATTATGTGAAGCTGTGTTATGGTGTCTTCATAGCACACTACAGAGAGGGAAGAGTTTGAATCTGTGTTGCAAAAATCTGTGTCGTTGCTCCAGTTGCTCAAAGCAGAAGGAAAGTTCAATAGCTGCTGAATTCTGAGAAGAGTCTGAGAGGTAGAAGATTGTAACTGCTCTGAGTAACAGATAGAAAGCAAAAAAGTAACTAACACCAAAAACACTGAGGGATGGTGTCTATTTGCCATTAGACACAAGTCATGCAGTGAATGAGAGAGTTTTGGTTATATTCTCAAAAGGATTGGAATTCTCTCAAAATTGAAACTTCGGGGGTACATGCATAAACCCTGCAATTACAAGAAGGCGTGTTAATTTACATAGCCAAAAAACAAAATGGAAGAATCTACTGAATTAAAATAATCAAATTTTACTGACTATTGAATGAATGAACTCTAAGTTTCAAGTAAATCCAAAGGTAAAATTCTCAAAGAAAATCATTGTGTCACGCAAACTCAAAAAGGAAAACCACTTGAGAAAAGTTTAGACATAATTCAACATGCAGAAAATAGAACAAAATGAGTCCTAACCAAAACCAAAATACTTGAAACAGAGAGAGAGGGACAGAAGAAAAGCTGGGAAGAGGGGAGAAAGCAAAAAGTTGCATGCCTTGAGAAGTTGCAGAGGCCACCCAATTGAACAAAATCCAAAATTTTTTCAACCATACATTTCAGAAGTGAGTCTCCTGAAGCCTGGAAACCATTTCTCAAAGGGTGAGCTTTCTCTTCTCAAACCAAGACAACAGTGATAAGAATTGAGACTTGAAAACAAATGAAAAAGACCAAAACTCACACTGTCCTCTCTCACAAGATGACATTTCATGGTTATCAGTCATAATAAATGAGAGTGACAATTTTATTTCCCCTATTTGTTTTGGTTGAGAGAAAATGGTTTTTTCTTTGTTTGTGTGGCAGAAGCAAAAGAAAGATTCTTGCAATGAGGGAAGCCTTTATTCTTTACTATGATATGATTCTTTAACCTTTTAAGGCTTTAACCTCAGCATGTGGTGCCAGCAGATTTCCTTGAAGGAGCTAGTTTTGTACTTTTCTCATAACTATGAGTAGGGAAATTGGCTGAAGATAGCTTTGGTTTTGGCCCAGAGTTCAGTAAGGGAAGCTGTCACTTTCATGGAGGGGTAAGCCTTTGCTTTCTCTCTCCAACTTTATGACATGGTCCCCCCCTATTTATATCTGTTGTTGCTTTTGCCTTTTGGTTCTTACTTCTCTCTCTCACCAACCTCTCTACCTTCATTTATGTGTCAATGGTTGGAACATGGATCCATGAAACCTTCCTAGTAAGAGTTTCATCTGAAAAGTTGGTAAATCCATGTCAGCAAAGGATGCAAGATCTTGAAGGAAAAGGAAGGAACCACACACTGTTTTACACGGATGGTTAAATCATGTGATGGTTGTTTCTTAACAAACCACTTCAGTCTCTAGAATATCTTGTGAAAAGATACACTTGCTCTTTTTTGGTACTTCAAAAAGATGGCTTGGGTAAAAATTGTGTTTTCTGTTCTTTGCATGAGGAAAAATAATGCAGATCTAATAAATGATTAATCAAAAGAATAAATTCTGTTTTTTTTCTTTTTACCTTTGATGCAAACAGTTTTTCTTAAATTTCTATCTCTATGATCCTTGACATGATTACTAGTTAACCATGAGCCTCTATTATCAATTTTGTGACTTTAAAATATAAAATAAATATCTTAGAAAAAAAAGGTTAAAACTAATAACATAGTATTTCAAATACAAAAAAATAATAATTTATTAGATGTTTAAAATTAGTTGGTAATACGACAGCACTAGATGTAAATCAAAGAAAAGATATTAGCAGACACGTTCGTAATTATTTAGCGCTATTAAGAGATTTGTGCATATTAAAAAGTATTAAAATGTAATCCATATTTAGGGAAAATGACGGAATATTTTGAAATAATAAAATAAATAAGATAATTTAAGTATCTCTTATGACTCATAATAGAGGAGAATGATTCAATTTAACAAAAATGTGATGACTATTTAAAAACGTTATATGAATTATAAGTTAATGAATAAAACATTATTTAAGTTTGATCTCTATAAACAAAATATCTTTGAAGAAACATCAATATTTATAAAGACAAAGTTAGATATTTCAGATATTTCACTGTTCCTCGGGCCTACATGTTTCGTCCTAGTTAAAGCCAATGAATCTTCTTAATGGTTCCTTGGTTGATAGGTGCCTTAATTAATTTTTCCTCCTTTGTAAAATAATAAGTGAAAGTTTAACATAAAAAATAAATATATATCATGTGATATTTGAAATTTTAATAAAAAAGGGAATTTAATTTAATTTTACCTCTAATTCATAATTGTTTTGATGATATTTAATACAATGTGGCCTAATTTTTCAAATGAATAAATATAATTTACTATAACTATTATATTTATTATTTTTTTTTCAACGAAAGATATTTATTACCATTTTAATCTTTGTAAAAAAAAAACCCTAAACGTCTTTTATTTTAAAGTAGAGGGAATAATTCACTCTTAAATCGACTTTTGAGGGAACAAATTAACAATTCTTTTAATTTTTTTCAGAGTAAACCTAATAAAAAACATATTCACCCTAGACCCACTCCCAATTTTTTAAAAACATTAAACCTTTTTTATATGAACAGAAATCATGCCTCTCCCATAGATTTCCCAATTGAAATGTTGAAATAGTTTTGTTTTTTTGTCCTGCTGGAGTATAGTAATATATAAATATAGAATTTAAAAATTAAATACACTTAATTAATAATTTTTTTTGCATGAGTAAAAAATTTATAATGTAATAATATCTAAATAATATTAATTTAATATATTTTACTAATTTAAAAAACATATATAAATTTTGAAAACATTAAAGATTATTTTTAATATTATAAAATATTTTGACTTTATAAGTAAATTTGAAATTATTTTAGAACCGTGTTTATATAAAATGAATATAAGTATTTAAAATAGTAACGGTTATATTAATGATTATTAATTAAATATTATTATTAAGAAATTAAGATAATTAATATTAATAGTAATAATTAATATTAGCTTAACGTTATGCTAACGTGTATTGATAATTAATATGAATATTAAGATTTACACCAAACTCATATAAAGAAATAAATAAAGCAAATTACCAATTCAACCTAAAGGAGTAATATAAAAAGAAAAAAAAAAGCAAATGAATAAAATTAAGGTAAACCGATCAGGAGAGGTTCATCTATATGTTCAAAAACAAAAAATAAATAAATAAATAAAAAGAAAATTAAAACTAAAATATATAAACTCTTCTATCATTTATTTTTAAAATACTCACTCTAATAGTTTTTTAGAAGTACATTTTATAGGTCTTTCAAGTTTTTTAAAAGTTTCAGTCTACCTTTTCAAGTTGATTTAACATTTAGAAATTAACTTACACTCCTCTTCAAAAAAAGAGTCTAAGTAACATAATTTGAGTTAAAAGTTTCCTCCTCCAAAATATTTGCCTACCTCTTAAAAACTAAATGTTATCTTATATTTCACTACATTTAACTATGAGTTTATGATAAAACAACTTTGTAATTTTTATACCTTCAGGACATTCTAAAACACTACTAACTCTTCACTTCAAATGACCAAAAGTAATTTGGCAAAGGATTTTACACCATGTACAAAAATTGGCTTCGTAATCAATAATTGTAAAAAAAAATAAAAATTAGACACTCAATTTCCTTTGTGTGTTCCATTATAAGTTCTATATGTTAGTTCAACACACTCCTTTCAACTTCTATTTAGGTAATTTATACAAGGAACAACGAACATGTTATCTAATTATCATGTCATGGACACTTGGTCATCATACCCATCAAAAGACATCTACCTTGACATGCATGGTAGTGTGTCACCGCCAGAAAGAGTTTGGAGAAATTTCCTCCAAAAGACAATTTAAAAAATACAAAAATATAAAAAAATATATATAGAGAGAGAGTGAAGCCTTCCATATGACAAAAATAGCTTGAAAAGATGTATAGGTTTGAATAATTTGTTTTAATATTAGAATAAGGCTTACTAGATTATAATAACTAATTGTAGATGTCTATAATACTACACCTCCATTTAGATTAGATATGATGTGACTTTTTATCCTATAAAAAGGAGATCATTCATGCCTTGTAAAATCATCTTTGAATGAACACACAATACAAAGCTTTTGATAGCCTTTTATATGTTCTTTGTATGAGATGATGTTGGCTTTGTTGAATTTTCCTAAGTGATCTCTTCTTCTCTTACCTTTCTTTGAGCATCCAAGAGAGTGTCTCACAAGATCTTAATGGTCAAGGAAGAGCACGATGCCAATTTCTCAAACCTTGTTTTATTTCTCCATCAAGCAAGAAGCAAAACTCCACAACTCTATCCTCCACAAAGACAGTGCATGGTAGTTTCCAGATACTAATAACTTCTTTGAGTAAAATATCAAGTGGAAAATGACTTTAGTTTTGAAAACAATATTCAAGTATATTATGACAATATTATTGCAATTAACTTATCCAAAAACCCCATCCAACATTCAAAGAACAAGGATATTGAAGTAAGCTATCATTTCATTGGTGAATATGTCTAGAAAAATATTTTTAAACTCAAGTTTGTTAATAACATAACCAATGGGCTAATATCTTTAAAGGTTTTTCTAGTGGAACACTTCAATTCCATTAAAGAAATCTAAATATGACAAATTTCTTTAATGCCACTTGAACAGACAATGTTATCCTTTGTACAATACTAATAATTTTATTGAGTTTGTACAGCAAAAACTATCAGATGATAGTCATCAGAAAGTTGGTAATAGGTCATCTTTTGACGGTCTTTAAGAGGGAGAAGTTATAAAGTTTAAAATGTGTAGAAAGTGAAAGCTCAAAGGGGGAGAATAATAGGAAAGCTAATAAAGCATGAAAGGAAGAAGGCTAAAAGTTAACAACTTTAAATAGTCTTCTAAAAGAGGAGAATGGAAGATGGTAGATAAAAGAAGAAGAAGCATTAAGCTAAAAGAGAGCTTAGACTCAAGAATATCATGAGTTTAATAGACTCTGTTTGTTTGAGGGGGAGCTTCCAAGAAGAAGATAAAAGATGAAGACCCAAATTTCCTTTATTTCTTCTACCCTATACTTCTTTTTAATTTTCTCGAAAATTTGTTGATGAAAACTTAATCTAGTGAAATTGCTTTTTGAAAATATATATGTTTAAAATTTATTGCAGTATAAAAAAAAGGGAGATTGTTATATCACAATTCAACAAACCCTTTTATTTGGTTTTGATTTTATGCTTAAATAATAAAGTATGAAATATAATTTTATAAACATTAGGTCTCCTTAGATGCAAGTGCCTTGTCTAGCCAAATAAGTGCAAGTATTTTGGATGACCAAACACAAACATTACTTGTTATGTGCTTTGTCTAATAGACGAAGGCATGTTCCTTAGTACTCTTTGTCTAATAAGCTTATACTTGAATAGAGGATAAGTATACATATCAAATACTTACAAATGTTTACTCTTTACGTGTAGAAAATGTTTGCCTCTTCGTTTCTTTTAAGAGGATCTCACTTTAAAATGTTAACATCAAGATCTCTTGAGGAATATGCTTAAAATTAACCCACACAAACAACTTTTCTAAAAAGATAGAATGCCAAAACTACAAAGTAAGTAAACTATATCAGGTCCTATCTTTTTTTGCTAAGAGAAAAGAAATTACCTACCTAGGCTTGATAAGTTTTATTATGTGTTAGAGAAGCTTCATAAAGAGGCTACTTGCCTTTATTGCTACATGAAAAGCATTTAACATGTTTAGGTGCTTGAATGTGGTCAAACAATAGCCCAAGAAGATGAAAGACCTGTAAACCTCATAATCACTCCAAAATGATTTGAAATGACTCTTTTCTTCTCATCTCTATATATAGAATATCTCTATGAAGAAGAAAGGTTAACAAGACAACCACAGCTTAGGGGAGTTTTTCTAAACACTTTCAATATTTAATGTAATCATAAACCTTTTGTATGTGAGGAGTTCACAACTAAGAGAGTGTTCTTAAACTTATATTCATCTTAGAATGTTAATCTCTTTCAATAAGCAAAATCTTGTGATCTTTTATATCACAACCTTTGTTTATCAAAGTGTTTTATCCAGGAATCGTTGGATGCAAACAATATTGATGTTTTTTTTTAAAAGTGGTTGTTTCCAAACAATACTTGTACCTTAGCCAAAAGTGTTTGTGTCTAAAAAATAATTGTATCTTAACCATAAGTAATTCGGTCCAAATAATACTTATATCTTACAATAATAATCTATATTAGTGGAAACTTGATCAAGTTGATTAAGAACTAAGACATAGTCCATGTGTTCTAGATGAACCAATATAAAAATAGTATGTGTTATTTTCTCTATCTCTTATTTTTTGATATTGCATGTTATTGATCTGCAACTAAAGTAAGAAGGAGACTTTTGCAAAATCGTTCTTTAAAAGAAGTTTTTAACATTGCCTTTGTCCTGTTGAAGTTACATATTTCGTCAAATGTAACTCTTAAAGGAAACAACATCAAACTTTGTCTAGTTGTGTTTTTCAAGATGAAGCTGTGTGAAAAGTTTTAAAAAATTTTAAACACATAATTCAACCCTCCCTTCTTATGTATTTATTATGTTATCATAATTTTAGTTCAATAATATAACAATCAAGCCAAATATAAAGCATTAATTGTTAAGTTAAGGCTTGTTTGGGAGTTGGAAGTAAAACAATTCAAATGTCAAAGTGACTCTCAGTTGATCACATGATAGATAAATGGAAACTATTAAGATAAAGAATCCTTATTACACAAATATTATCTTATTGTCAATGATTTGATTAGACAATTCACCAAATTCAACATTGTTCATGTATCAAGAGAAAAAAAATCAAGCTGATGTTCTTAGCTAGCTATCATGAAAACGGTTAGGAAACACCAAACTCTTATCCAAGAAATCCTTAGAATGCCAAGTTGGGACCACAAACATGGAGGAAAATTGACAACCAATTGGGATGGTTCTTATCGAGTAACTAACTCTCTACAAAACAGAGTATACGAGCTTGAAGAATTAACTAACAAAATTATAGTTAATCCAAATTGTTGTAGAGGAATGATGTACTGTTTTTTCCTTAGCTTAGTTTTTATTCCTAAGGAGAGTTTATCCTAGTTAGATTTTAATAAGGCACTTTCTTAAAATAAATCACAAATTCTTAAAATAAATCACAAATTTTTTAGAAATTTCTTCAAATCACCATATCGACTTAATGATACCTGAATGAGTACACTTAGATCCTCAAAGTAAGCGACCAAACTTCGAATGAAAGACATTCGATGAATTTAGGTACATCGATCAAGGTAAAGGGCTAAGACATTGAATCAAATTTATTCGATGTATACATGTAACTAATTTGTTCAAAGTAAACCACTATGATATTAGATTGAAATTATTTTATGTGTATATAGTTGTTCAAAGTAAACAACTAATACAATGTTATTTAATATATATACCTATGCCTTTCAAAGTAAATGATTTATCAAGTAATCAATAAAAAAATCAATGTAGAATTTGATAGAAAAGAGGTTGAATTTTTAAACATGAAAATTTTAAATGGTTAACCTAACCTTTATTATTAAAATGAATACTATCTTTACCAATAAAAATAAGCAATAAAACTTAATAGTAGATTATTATAGATTATTAAATATAATTTTTAATCATCAACTAAATCATATCAATGACATCTTTTCCTAAGTTAAATTGGCTAACATTATGGAATGAGAAAGGAAATAAATATTAGTTCATAAAATAACTTTTTTGAATGTTACATTATAAAACGAAGAAAAGTAAAACATCAATCTCCTAAATATGGTAATATCTCGAAGAAAACTAACCTCTCCCATTTGTCATAAAACGTGATGATTGAAAATATTCAATACAAAATAGTATAATAAACATAACTCCAATAATAAAAAATTCCAAAAAATAAACCTTCAACAAGTGATTGCAAAAAATCTAACCTTAAAATTAACTATAAATAATCAAAATAAAAATTCATTCATTTACATAACAAAATTTATAAATTTTGAGCTTTGGAAGTTTATATGTAACAAATATATCAAAATAAGTGGGCTACACAATTACAACTAAATATAAGTATAATATACCTACATGTATTCAAATAACTCATATAAATAACAATAGTATATGGTTAGTTAATCATAACTAGTAACTAATGAGTATTGGACTGAGACAATATTTAAATATTTTGATAATTAAATATATCTTTTGATTATTTATAGTCTTTCTTAAATTCCAAAACCTATAAATACATTATAATATCACACAAAATACTCATCACTTTTTTTTACTAAATATACATATTTTCTTTAATTTCTTACAAAGTTCTTTCATATTTAAACTCTAAAAAATCTTGTGCAGCATAATTTCTCTCTCCGACTCTTTTTTTAAAATAAATTCAATTCTCCAAAAACACAACTATTTCCATTCAAACTTAACATTTATGTCCAGTAAAAACTTTTTAGATGTCCCAGCAAATTATTTAAATTTATTAAAACTATTTAAAAATAATTGATAAACATGTTCTGAATGCCTTCATTATGTTTTAATGTATTAGAATTGGTAAATGAAAGCCAACTATATATCTTTTTTGTCATTTTATCAAATTTATTTATCCTTTTTTTATTGTTAAATTATTTTTTCAACGACTAAATATTTGCTGTATAAAATTTTACAGGTATAATGTCTTTTCAGAACCCATATTCAATTCTCAACAATCTTTTTTAGTTCTCAACCAAATTGTTAAATTATGCTGCACAAGATTGAACTTAAAGATTGTTCCAGGGAATATTGGAATAATAATTACTTTCCAATTAGTGTGTATCAGAAAAAGAAATCATTTAAGTAAATGTTAGTTCAATGTCTTGATTTGTTAATTGAATGTGGCATTAACTAGATACAAACAATGATTCAGGTATCAGGTAACATGTCAGATTTGCAACCTAATTCTCTGTTTAGTGTAATGAGATTTAATATGCATAGAAAATTTTTCATACACAATTTAAATTTAAAATATCTTTTAGTAGACCATATATGCTTAAGAATTAATGGGTCTGGTTTGACTTTATTAATTATAAAAAAAATAAAAAACTGGATTAGACGTGCATTCTAGAAAAAGAAAATAAAACAACAAAATTTTATTTACGTTGAATTGTCAAAAGGACAACTAAGTTGTTCACACCAAGATAAAATTATTACCTCTTTGTGATATTTTTTTATTTTCTTCCTATTTTTTAGGGTAGAAATTATGTCGTTCATGTATCAATATTTTCAATTATTTATACAATATCACCTCAACTAATTTTTTTATTATTTTTTTCTTACAGCTGTGACATACAATTTGTTTGAAGAATAAAATATGCAATTATAAAGAAAAATAAAGATGAGTCCATAGTCAAATTTATGCAATTCAAGAACCACCCAACCTATATAATAATTGTGACATATTTTTGTGGATAAAGATAACTGGATAGAGGGTACATGTGACATGTCATACACCATGTATAGTACCTTGTGCAGTATCTCAAATTGAACAAGACTTTAAAGAATGAAATGGCTAGTATCTCCAATTTGGTAATTATTATTGAATAAATATCAAAGTCCACCATTTTATAAAAATAATTTAAATTTAATTTTGTTCTTTAATTATTTATTTTAAATTTATTAAATAGTTACTTATTGTATTATTAATGTATAAAGTTCAATAATACTAGACATGAGTAAATATATTAAAAATTTAATCTCACATTTATTGAAAATGATGTTAAATTCTCTCATCTTAAGTTGGACTTAAATTACTTTATAATTTCAATTGGGAGTACTTTTAGTGAGGGTTAATGTGATGCCTTATACACTACGATGTTGGTCCATATAACTAAGAAATTTCATGTGGGAAGAAACAAAATCTGACATAATTTAACCAAATAATGTTAACCATGTAGCAAAAATGCAAAGGGTGTACTTTGCATTAGCATTATCATATCACATTCACATGTAGAATACCACCTAACTCATAAAGATGCTAGCTTTAAAAAACAAGAGACACTTCTGACAATTGCATGTAGTTGCCATTTGCAATGTACTTTAAGGGTGTTGAGTTATATATATTAGAGACATTGGTGGTTACAGCCTGTTCTAGGATTTTATACAAATAATAAAAATGAAAGAAGAAAAGATGAAAATTTTGTAAAAAAATAGTAGCACATGCATTAAATAAGGTATTATATTTTCTTGTGCATTAAATAAGGTATTATATTTTCTTGTGTCAACAGCCATACTTGTCTGTCCAAGTGCATTTTTTTTTCCAGTTGTGCTTAACTTCATAATTTTTTTTCTATGTTGGAATTTTGAGTTAGATTTTTGTCAGGAAATGATTGTCCAATGAAAATACAGCTTGCTAGCACTCAAAAACAAGTCCTTTGTTGTCAATAATTTGCGAAAACTTTTTTTCCCATTATTTTTTTTTTCCCTACTCTCTCTGCAGACCAATTAAATTCTTCAGTCATATACAGTAACTTTGGTTTAATCAAATAAAAAATTTATTATTTCAATACATCGATCACATCAAAATAATATCAAATTAAGTGTTAAGTCATTAAACATGACCACAATCCACGTAAGGAAAACTTTAATTTTTAAATAAAAGATTAAGTCTTACATTGAATGTGGAAATGAAAAAATTAAAAAATATATAAAGAAGATATGTAAACTCAATATTTTAATATTTGTTTTGGATCGAAGTTGATATCATTTTTTAGGTTGATCTGGCTTTTGTCTTATTTTTTTTATTTCTTTAATAAATTTTTCCTAATTTTTTTAACAAGTGATATGTGATGGTGACCTACTCAAATGGATACGGGTTGATCTCTATATTAAAAGTCTTCTTGATAAATATTTTAGACAATTGTTTAATTGTGTTTCGTTTAAGATATAAACGACATTACAAGTGAAAATCATTTATGAGTGAATTGAAAATGTTTCTATTAGAGGAAGAGTATACTAATGTAAAAAAGAAAAAAAAAAATAACACTCTCACTTAATAAAAAAGATTTACCAAGTATCCAAATAAATTTTTCTCTCACACTAACTTTTTTTATTAGATGAAATAATTCCAATAATATATTAAGGAGGAGTTTATTAATAATAACTGATTCTTATGTAAATTATTGTTAATAGACTAATTATTTATTGTGGAACTAAAATTGACCAAACTAACTACTTGGTGGCAGCTACCAAAAATAATTCAGAAAGAAGGAAAAATATATGAAGCTTCATATGAATAATGTTCCAATTATTTTGTCGGTGTTTGCTGAAAAACAATGTGAAAGACATAACAAAGAATGAGAATAGAAGTTGAACAGAAAAAGCATTCTAGGTAAAATAATGGTTACAAATTAATTGTACGAGGAAAGTGTAGTTTGAAGGGTTGAGTTGTGACCCACCACAAGAAGCGACAGAATGAAGCAACAAAGAGGCAACCCACCATGGAAGTGAGAGCTTTATTGTGTAACATAAGAATATTTGGCACACCCACTTGCTCCAACATCATTTTCTCATTCTCTTCCTTTTTCATCCATTTACCTTTTGCTTTCAAAAAAGATAGAGAATCATTTTCCCATGAATTTAAGAGGATCAATGTTCAATTCAAACCTTTCATAATAATTGGGAAGTCGGTGCAATGTGATCTTGAAGGAAATTGAAAAAGAATAGATATTTGATATTCTTTGGTGGACCCAAAAGTTGGATAGGGTCATAAATCTCATAACATTAGCATTAGGTTAAGGTGGGTCCTAAACATTTAAATAAGAAAAATAAGGGAGGAAAAACAATTAAAATCTGAGAAAAAAATTATGCAGTGACCTTTTGGAGTTGGTTAATTGGATTTTTAATTATTTTTTTTATTCTTGTTATCGTGGTTAATTCTATTATGGATGTTGTTAATGCATAATACATAATAGGCAGCAACAACTCTAAAATTAATGTTGTTTTTGTTTTACCGAACTGACAAAAGTTATTATTTTTAGTATAGATTCATTATCATGGTTATGGGTAGAATAAGTTTGGATTTGTAAACAGTAATATTGCCAAACTTGCTTTAAGTAATATTTTTTATGAGATCGATGCAACAACATGATTCTTTTTTTCTTGGATTTATCATTTGGTGGAGTCACAATTCTTCAAAGTATTATTTAGTTTGAGATCGTTTTTGACATATGGTAAAATTTAAAAGAACATTATTATCAAAGTGATATTTTGGAGTTTCATAAATTCTAGAAAATTTATTTTCTTATAAGTTGGGTGACTTATCTACGTGACAAGAAGTTGATAATTTTTATCAAACTTCATTACATACATGTGAGATTAAATATTTTTGTATTTTTGTTTTTACAATCAAAAAATATTGAAAAAATAATTATATTATTGAGTTTATCGAAGAATTCAATAATATATTCGTCAATGTTAATTATCAAATCATGTTAATGTCAATAAGGTGTTTACTTTGTTAGTAAGATGACTACTATCATATTTATTTTATGTCTAAAAGCTGTTAAATAGTGATATCTTAAACATTTAGATGTAAACATAACTTTTTTTTCCATAATGACTTGAATGAAGAAATTTACATGCAACCTCCTTGTAAGCTTATTGTTCCCTTTCTCAACCACATTTGCAAATTACAAAATCCTTGTATGACTTTAAGCAAGCCAATAGACTATAAATACAAAGTTGTATCAAGTTTTAATATATTGTGGTTCCACACAATTTAAGTCCGATTATTCTCTCTTCACTAAATATACAATAAAGATTCATTACAATTTTCACCTAAGTTGATGATTTGCTTCTCAAGGGTTCAAACTTAGTAAAAATAAACATGGTTAAATAACTTTTGCACACAAAATTTGGATATGGTGATTTAAAATGATTCCTTGATATAGAAGTTGCAAGATCAAATAAGAAAATGACTCTATTTCAAAGAAAATATGTTCGTGATTTGCTATAAGAGGCATGACTCTTAGTTGTTAGGCCATGTACCACTCCAATAGAGCTTACTTTCAAACTTTCCAAGAATGAACTTCTCTCTAAAATGCTACCACTTACATAAGGCTCATTAGAAGAAGATTGATGGTGATCATGTATTGAGACTAGAAGGTTTGTTTTAATCTTTTCTTCTTCTTGAAAAACCTTAGTATCTCATAAAAATGTAGAAATTAATCTATAATAACAAGGTCATTAGCTAAAGTTAAGTCTAGAACTATAACTTGTTTTATGTGGTTTCTGCATATTGAACTTTCTACTATAATTCATGTTATTCTTTATTATGACAATAAATTTATTGTACATATCTCTTCTGATATATTTCATAAGAGAATTAAAGACACTGAAGCGAATTATCATATGCTTTAGTTTATGAAGACATCATCACAAAACTTTTTATTAGTGGACCATTCTTTTTTTTTCTATTCAACAAATGTTTCACATATGCGTTTGAGAAGGAGAATGTTAGAGTTTATAAATTATGTTGTTAACAAAATTAGTTTCTGTTTTTTTTTTCTTGTATAACAATTTATACTCTGTTCTTCTATTTTCTTTTTCAACTCTTTGTATCACTCTTCTCCTTTTACCCATTTCACATTTAGCATTTACACTCTGATTTAATCACATAGGATATTATAAATTTGTAACTTTTATAATAAATATGTTGAAAATTATACCATTCAAGATGTATGATTGAATACCAGGATACAATTGTTTTATAATCTCAATACATAATACTACATTACTTTTACATAAATAAATATATGACACAACAGGATTTTAACTAAATTCATGTTGTTTTTAATTAAATGGACCTAAATTATTCTAGAGAATGTACATCTAACATGTGTGATTTGGAAGGTTTGTTGACTTTGTTTACATTTTTTAAGGCCCACTAAACTCTCCTTTATCTGTAGACTAAACTCATATTTAAAAAGACATCCTTGTTCATTCAATAAAGTGACACTGAAGTACTGAAGTCCTCTATATTTAAAGAGACAGTCATGTAGGGTTAACGAATAAATCGTAAAATCGCATGTCAATAATGTGAACATACTCCGAATTATAAGGACACAAATTGGGTCCAGTGACGCATTTCTAGTATCATCAGCTTGAAAAAGAATGCGATTTGGAAGATTCTCTTCTGTAGCACTTTTCTCTTCACACCTTCCAACTACTTTTTTTTTTACAAGAATATCCTTTCACAAAAATAGTTTCTAGAAGGTATTTTCAAGAAATTTTTGAGGTCTAAATTTTTTTTAAAATATATTTCCGAACTAATTTTTAAAATGTAGAGGGAGTTTAAAGAAGAAAAGTATATGGTGCACAAAGAGAGACATGATTTTAGATAAAATAATTATGTCTAAAAATGTGTCATTGTAGCCGCATATATGAATGTTATTTATGTATCTCTTTCCGTCATATATTGCATAAAGAAAGAAGTGATAGTGAGAAATAAGCTCTTTCCGTTATTTTAACAAAAGGATGAAGTGCAGGGGAAAAAGGTGCGGAAATAACTTTAGCCATTGTAAGATTAACAAACAAAAAGCCAATAGCAATTGCTAATCACTGGTGCTAAAGATTACACTTTGTTGAAATTATACTGATATAACTAAAGTTTGATAAAACCACATTCCCTCCATGTAACCTTTCACACAGCTACAGAATGCATAGTACAATGTAATTCTTTAAATTAAAAGTGTGGAACGAAAATTTAATATTGGGAATGGTAAACATAATTTCCCAACTTTTTACCAAGTCATTAACAGAACCTAAATGAGTGAAATCTCATTCCATCTATTCACCAAGCTATTTCAGTGAAACTGTCTTTGTTTTGGGTTTACAAAAGCGAATCAATTTGTATTTAAAAAATAAAACACTCTATATAAGCGAGTAAAGTGCACAGTAACTGAACCACCCCTAGAACCAGCCATTTCAGAGTATTTTCAGAAAGTATGGATATACTCAGGATTTCCGAGCCAATAATTCACAGGTTACTACATCGTCCATGGATGAAGCAGACTTCCCAGCACCTATGACAGGAACTATGTTGAAGATTGGCTCCTCACCATTTTTAAATCTCTTGTGACTCATTTCCGAGAGTTCAAAAAGTGCATTGTAGAACATAGGTTGTAATAGCTGCACCGACATTTGAAGGCTTTCCGGGATGTAGAACCTCAAACTCTGCATAAGATGAAACGAGAATTTGAGAAGTGCAGAGATTGACCAAGCTCACAAAAGAACACAAAGAGGGTGTGGAATAAAGTGGATAGCTGGCCTTTTTTTATTTTTCTCTTCAGATAATTTTAGTTTCTGGTAACCTTTTCTTATATCACACTAGGCTCCACTGTCCCTTAATTCCAAGAGGGGACAGACCCCAAAAAGCGTAGATACCTTTTTAAGCACAAATGAACATGATGGGCAAGGAGATGCATAAAATATCTAGATTTAGAAAGAGTGCAAATTAAAGAAAGCAAGGTACTTAAAATTTTGTCCTTCATCTCCCTCGCCAAAAAATTAAAACCCAGACAAACGAAGAATAAAATTGATCCTGTATAATATTTTAAGAAATATACTAACCATTATATCTTCCCAGGCAAAGTCATTATCCGTCATAACTTTGTCAAGAAGATAAACGCAGAACTTTGATATCTTCTCCATATATTCCTTAGGAAGAGAACATTGACCATTATTCACATTATCAGCAGGCTGCGAGTCAAAACATATCTTTCTGGCTAGCTCACTTGTAATATACAGTATAATGGCACATATCTTTCCAGAAACCACACATTTCTGAATGCAAGAATCATGCCAATTTTCTGGCTTGAAACCCCAATAATGTGATGGTGTCTCTGATCTAGATCTTTCCGTTATGGCCTCAGGTACTGTATCTGTTCCATCGTCAACATAAAGAATAGGCTTTGCTTCTACAAGCGCTCTGGAAAGTACAAATTGCAGATGCCCATGGACATAAATATTGTGAGGATTTATAATATACTAACATTAATAATAATAATTAAAAAGAAACAAGGATTCAGTAAAATCCCTTCTAAATTCCAAAATCACAAAAGATGGAAGATGAAAGATAATCCAAATGAAAGATAAGACAATGTTCCATGTTCAAAGGAACCAAGACTCTACCATTCTGTGCAAAAGTGTTGTGGTTATCTAGAAAACAATAAGTTACCCAAGGAGCGTATCATTTCTTATAAAGAAGACTTTAAATTTAACTCAAACTCACAAAACTAGCTTTGTAAAGTGAGATTTGCATTCACTTATATACTATAATATGGATCTCTAACACATCCCCACACACTCAGAAATGGACATCTTGAGTGAGCATAAAATTAGATATTAGTGAGTGGTATGATAGTGATCCAATAATAGGTTACATAATAGACCCAACAAACTTTATTAAGATAGAATTTGGTACCACCTTAGAAACTAAACTTTAAGCCTATTTTAATATTATAAAACCAGTTTGTAAGGTGAAGTTTGCATTCATTTATATACTATAAATCTTATCTCTAATAGATGTGAAATATCCAACATCCTTAAAACAATGAAACCTGGTATAAACAAACATCATGAGAGAACTTTTTTTACAAAAAAGGAAAAAGAATACCAATTTGTAGGTTCTAAATATATAAATGGTTGTCCTGCTCTAGTTGCAGATCCATGAAAGCGAAAAGGTTTATTGTTTAAAGAAGCACAGTTAAGAAAAATATCAGTTATGGTATACCCTACAGTACCTTTTAGGTAGATCAGGAACAAGCACATAAAGGAACAAGGGATCCAACCCTTTGTAGGTGTCCACTTCCTGCAGATGGGAGATCTTCATCTGCCTAAGGATTATTTCTTGTTTCTCCTGAATATTGAGTCTCTCTGATGATGAAATACGTTTAGAACAATAAATAACAAAAACAATTGCAGATGTCGATATTGAACAATTATAGCATTTCGCCACTGCTTCACTGTTTTTTAGTGCTTGTTCCAGTTCAACACCAGGGCCTCCCTGGCAAAGATTCATTGTAGGAGGATCAAGCCCTAATTGACCAGCCATGTAAAGCATACCCTCATGCAAGGTTGCCTGCAAGCAAAAACATTAGGAAGAACAGGAGTCACTAGATAACATTTGAAATGTGATAATGGTATAATGTGCAAAATTAGATGTTAAATATATGAAGGACCCTATACGAAGTAAGAAAACTAGAAGAACTAACATCATTTAATTAGATGATTACCATGTAGCCGATCCCTTTTTAATAAGGGTACCCAGAAAGGAATCCCAACTCTCAAGTCAAGACACAATGAATGAACTAGAAATTAAGTTCAAGCAACTAAAGTATCAACCTCATTTTGGATCAGTTAATTTTGCGCTCAAAACAGCTTTACAGTTATTAATCAGAGACTACAGCTAAAAAACAAAGTTATTGGTCCAAATATTTAGGTATCAAGTAAAACTAGTTAAAGAAAATCAAGATAAAGCTATTTTTAACTTAGGAAACTATAAGAACAAGCTTATAGAAATAAGACAAAAGATCTGCAAATTGTTATTTATATATATAAAAGAATAAATGCATTTCACACTTAAATCTTTTTCTATACTCTTAATCTTTCCAATTAAAAATTAACTCCCTTAAGAGGCCCAAATAACTTGGTATGCAAACAGCATGATACTCTTGGTCCAATAGCAGAATGTTTGACATTAATTTCAACAAAACTAATTGCCCAATTAATTCTCTAAAGAGAGAAGAGCACTAAAATTGCAAAGAATAATATGTTCCTGTTTGAATTTTGTCATTAAATATACACTAAAATCACTTTAATCTATAATAAGCAGCATTCAGCTTCAAATTCAACTGCTTTCAGTTGTCACATCTCAGGTCAACTTCCATAAACAGGATACAGATAACGTGCAAACTACTTGTTCTGATGATAAATAATTGGCTGCTGCTGAAATCAATGGGGTTTACCTGGCTGTATGGCCCAATGCAACTAGGTGCCCAACAGGAAATACTCTGCACATGCAAAACCTTTTTATTTTTATTGTTTGATACCAGAACTTCTATGTATGCACTGCTGAAACCTGATTCTATAAGAGGCATTTCAACAGTACTACGAGACGGGACGCCAAATGGACATTTATCCTGTCTTATACACTTTACATACGTCTCATTTGCCTCAGAGAACTTATTCATGTCATCGATGTAAAGGTGAATATAGAGGACATTCTCCCATCCAAAACCAAGGCCCAATAACTGTGATTCAATTTTCCCCAAGACAATCCTCAAGTCTTCCTGCAAACCTGCACTAAGGAAATAAGACAAAGTTTCACCAAAGTGCAAAATATTGTGAAAGAGGTGAAACAAAACAGAAAAAGTAAAGAACAATTATGACCATTGCATGAATCTTGCAACCAGAAACTTAAAGAGAATGTGCCCTTGTTATTTGCTCTTGAGATGTTAAATTTATGTTCTATGCCATCCATTGCGTCAGCTCTATCATCCACAGGCTTGTACGTGGCCTCACATCCTTCTAAACTGTCGTGTACTTCATAAACAGATCCCAGTTTCTGTGTACAAATCTCATGTATGTTGTCTTGTGATTTTAAATACTGAACATCAGCTTTATTTTCCAAATGAAATGCCAAGGGATGAAGGATTCCAACAGGAGCTATGGCATCTGAAGAGTGCATCACAACTTGATGTTCATCGAGCACAATACAAGCATTCTGAAAAATGTAATGAATATGGATAAAAGAAGAAAACGGAAGAACAATATTGATAATAAATTGAGACCAGTATTTGGTAGAACCATAAAACTGACAACAAATGAATGATGGAAAATTGAATTTACAATATAGAATTCTCCAGATCAATATTTGGTAGAACCACAAAACTGAAACCAAAATGTATGAGTGCAAATTGAGACCAGTTTTATGGGTTACAACTAAAGATCAAATGAACAATGGCCAATTCAAGAGTTGGTGTGCAAATTAAAGCGTGAAACCAAATAAAGAAGTGATAAACCTCAAAAGGTGGTCGTATGAACTTACAGAGAAGAGAGGACAATCAAGAGTTAATGTTTCATATTCCCCTCCTTCACCACAAACATTAATTCCATATAATCTGCAAAAAGGAGTTATAATAAAGGATAGGGTGAAATAAATATGACAAGACCGTAGAGTCATTTACTCTAGAAACTTTAAAGAATTTACACAGATAATACACAAAGAAAAAGGAGGGAGAATAACTTGTGACATACTCTTTCAATTTATGTAAATAAGCATTTAAGAAGGCTAATTCTTTACCCAAGTGCTTTGCAGGATCCAAACCCATGGCAGCTACCTTCAAACATAGATGGAGCATTAAATTCAAAACTATCAATTATTCAAGTACATTACAAAAAGAAGTCTAACATATTTATTGGGTAGAAGAAAATGGTATCAGATGTAAAACTTTTAATTTTTGGCAACATATAACTCACCTCAATATATTCAAACAAACCTCATTTTTTTTAAGAGTACATGAAATCATTACATTATCATTAATACCATCAATTGATATCAGAATGACAAGATGCTCAATATTATCAAAGCACAATTTGATCACTCTGCACAAATGGTAAGTAAGAAACACACAGGAGTAAGAACAAAGGAATTCCCTCCCATTTTACAAATGAAAAAGAAAAACCACAAAAAGCAATAAGCGTTAGAAACAAAATTAAACAAGTTATACCTTCACGGTTACAGCTACAATTCCATTTGTAATCTGGTCAAGACCAACTTGGAGTAAGAATTATATGAACAATAGAGAAAATTAAAATCCTACTACACAATTGCATACGTGTATGCTATCAATTATGGTGAACAATAGTCCAAAACACTGTTTACCATTTCCTGGAGAAGCAATGACTGATCTTGTTTCCATAAGTATGCCAAAGAAACAAGGCCTAACCTTGAACAAACACTTTCCACCCGCAATCTCTGATAGTCAGATGCAATGGCTCCAGAAGACACTGCAGTAACAGAGGGTATCTTCCTTTTCACTTCACGTAACAAAATGAACAGGTCTTCGACTTCATCACCTTGAGTTGCTTTGTAACCAAGCTCCTGATGCCTATTAAGAAATTATCGCATAAAGGTTTAAACCAAACATTATATAAGTTAAGATGTTTAACAACGTTATAGGTCATAGCTTAAAAGGTGAACCAACAAATAGTCATTAGAAAACCTAACTGGTGAGGAGACTAATCGAGACAGAAAAGGGCCAGAGAATGGGGAACTATTCTAGCAGACAATTAAGAACCTACTGGGTAGAAAAGCTAGTTTGAATGCTCATAACATACAATGATATAATTATTCTAAAAATATATAGGATAGGATACATTTAAGATACATATATAGATATGTATATAAATTCATAAAAATAATAAATATATAATTATTCTGCAAATCCAAACTAAAAAAAATTAGACCTTTATATTATAATCTGTTGTCATCATAAACTACTACTTATTGCCTATGAATAGGAATAATACGATCAATCTCACTGCTTTCTTGAAATCATCAAGTTCCACTTTTAGTTCACCAAGGAAAAATGTTTTTTATTTTGCTCAGTGTCATGTTCTTGTGCTAAATTTCATAACTTTTTTAAAGGCCTGGAGTACTTCACCTATACATATCAGGGAAGTATTCAAATATCTAAGAATATTGGTATTGGATATAAATACGTGAAACAAATGAAAGTATCAGTGCCTCATTGTCGTCAACAATGCATTAAGGTGCTAGAGTAGCCTCGGGCCATTAATCCAAACTTGTAGCAGAGCATTTGTGGCAGCTATCCAGGAAACCACAGTCATCTCAGCGAGTATGGTGGATAGAGGGAAATCCCCTCTTTACCACTGTGCTTGTGTGATGCTGAACCGTTTTTTGGGGGGATTTTTTCAGATTTCAGTCTATATTTGAAGCATTGGGTTCATCAAAGCTCTCTTTCTCGGAGGCTTAACAGTTTTTTGATTCCATGACTTCTGTTATTATTTACTTATGTACGTTTAGCTTCAAATTATGACTTTCAGTTATTAATTATGATTATGTTTCTCCTTTTGGGTACTTCCTAGTTTTGAGCATCTATGTATTTATAGTTCAAATTACTCAGTATTTATCTCGAAACTTCCAAATAGCACCATGCCTAGTACTTGTATCACGCTGTAAAAGATTTGGGGTCAGCAATTCCCCGCAGCTATTTGGCATTGATAACTATGGAATGTCAATAGGAGTTTAATTACCTTTAATTAACTAACCTAACCTAACCTACTGATTTCCCTTAAAATAATTGGCTTATCAAAAGATTTATGATTAGAAGGCTTGCCTTGAGGAGCCTTGTATTCGCCTCCTGAACAATGGCAATCCCATGCATTCAGCATACTTGACAATAATTTGATGTCCAACCTGTGGAAAACATTGAGCAGTCCATTTTCATTTTGTACATTGATGGAAAAAACACTTTCCAGTAAATAATTAAATATAAGCAGAGGTCTAAGATGGTGATTCCCTAACAATTAGGTTCATTACTTCACATTTTTTTAAAAAGAAAAAAATCATATTTTGCCAAAATGAGAAGAAATAACAAAAAATTATGAGGAAAGTAATTCCGCTCCAAACAACAGCTTCAATTCCAAAGTGCCAAATGAAATTTAAATTCCTAATGTTACAATGAAAAATACTAAAAATTTCTAATCTCATGCATCATGCTTAGTTTAAGAAAACACTGATGTAAAAGCAATGCTAATACTTTCTGTTATTTCATTGTTTCATCAGTTACAAAACGCATGTAAAAAAAAAAAAAAACGTTTTCTTTTCAAATTTCACCCAAAATAAAAATTACAAGAAAGTTAAAAAAACTGAGCAATGGAAATAACAAAACGGGAAAATGGAAAGGAAGCATACAGTTTGGTACATGTAACTATCGAGCTCGTCCACAGAATCATCAAGCGGCATCAAATTGGCCAATGCAACAATCTATTGCAACACCAATTAGAATTGATAAATAAATTAAATAGGATAAAAATGACAAATGATTTCAGGAAAATAGAAAAGGAAAACCTCGTGGCCATATTCAATAGCCTTCATCATGGCATAGCAACTGTCTTTGCCGCCGCTAACGAGCGCCACCACCTTCATCGTCGCCGTCGCCGCTTACACCACTGAATAGTGTGTCGTTTTAGGGCTCTACTGAACGAACAGAGAAGCAGTAAAACGCTGCGTTTGGCTTTTTCTACTTCCTCATATTGGTGAGTTTATTTAAACTTAGAAATAAATTACTTAAAAAAATGACTATTAATAAATAGTTCTTGTGAAAATTACCTAAATTTAATTATAGTTATAACTAGTATTTTTTAATTAAAAGTGTCTTTTCGTCTTTTTGAAAACAGCTTTCGCGTCAATTTATTTTCCAAATAATCTATCAAAATAAGTTATTTATAGTTTATTTTTGGTTTATGCTTTTTTTAAATTAAATACGTATTAAATAGTTTTTCTATTAAAGAGTTTTTTCTTAAAAGAAAAACTTAAAATAAGTCCAAGCTATTGTAGTCTCTCGATCTGAGTCTTTCCGTTTTTTTTTCTTTAAATACTATATGAGCCTATTTTCTAAATATTCTTTCTCTTAAAAAAGAAAATACATAAATAATTAATCCTTTGAAAGTAGTAGTTTATATGTTTTATTAAAATAATTTTTTTCAAATAGAATTGAGAATATTTATTGTTACTTTAGAAGATGTCATAAAAAAATAGTTTGCAATAAACTAAAGTTGTCTCACGGACCTAAGTTTACTAAAATTAGGAAGTCTTGTTGTAACAATTTTTTAATGGGCTTTCATTTTATATTTAAAAAATATTGGATACTAAAAAATACAAATTTCAAAGAAATTAAATAAAGAGAATGTTCCATAATATCAATGATTAGTAAAAGACATGTCATTTTACTAATTAATCATTCTATGTATTAGTTTCGTTATGGATGTGAAAATTAAGAACTGACGAGGGTGGAGTGAGTGGCTGCAGGTTCCCCTACGCGTTTTTTAAAGAAAACATTTATGGTGGCTTTTGTTTTTATTTTTAAGTAAAATTCCATATTTATCTCTCCTTTTCTTGAAATTTAATTGATATAAAATTTGTATTTTATTTGTGTTAAATAATATGTACATTTTTTCTACTTAGATATTCGTTAAATAGTTTTTTGCAATAAGTAAAAATTATAATAAAAATATAATATTATTAAAAATTTGATGTCGAAAGAATATATTTTTTCTTTTCAATATTGTCTATTTGCATAAATTTTAAATAAAGTATTAAATAAAATAATAAATTTGTAGTAATCTCAAATGATAATTATATATATATATATATATATATATATATATATATATATATATATATATATATATATATATATATATTATCTTTAATTATATTTTTGTATTTGATTTAAAAGATATCTTTGTAAAAGGCAGTCAAATCAATATCGGAATCAAATAATATTTACAAATATGAATTTGTTATATCTAAAAATGAATGTTTCAATTACTGTTTGATTTTATTTTTCATATGTTAGACTAAGATGTTACCCAAGCTCTTTATTGATATTGTTGTAATCCAAGTATGAATGTGTGAACCAAAGAATTCACTCAAATAAACATGACATAGAAGGTAAAAGGTGTACTCGAAGATATAAAAGAAAAGAGAAAAAAAAAATCATTTTGTTTTTTTTCTTTATATATCCCTCAAATGAATTATAAGACATCCTCATTCTTCTTCTTTTTTAATAATTGCTGTACATTTCATGCTCTTATGGTTTAGGATTGTAATACAAGATAAGTTAATAAAACATAATTTGGAAATATAATAATTGTTGGTCCAAAACTAAGGAAAATTAGTTACGTGTTTGGTGTAAAAGAATTACTGATATACATGATTAAAATTCATTGAAATGGACATTGATGGTTCAGAATCATCAAATTTATTAAAAGAAATTATAAACAAAAAAACAGTTTTTGTAAACTCAATTCTCTTAACACTAAATTTACAGAAATTAGTCTTATTGCATTATTTTCATTTGCCTATAAAATGAAAATAACATACAAATATATGCAAATAGGTCTAAGTCAAATAAATATTGCATTTATTGCATTTGAAAGTTAATATATTTTAAATTTGTTGCACTACATATTTTGCATGAAAATGATATTATTTGCCACGTCAGCTGTGTAAGTAATTTTCTCTCTTCTTTCATTTCCATAATTTAAAAGAAAATTTAATTTTGCGAAAATCTTATTTTGTTTTAGAAAATATAAATACATTTTTATTAGAGATAGTGCCATTACATTTATTTTAAAGTTTAGTTATAATAACATTATAATTAAATATATTTAGATGTGCTTACTTATAGTTGTACCCTCCAGCATCAGAAATACTCAAAAGATATAATCATAATTAAATATAATTAATAATATATTTATTTGGTATTAAAAAATTTAGGTATATCTGATAATAACATTTGTTATAATTAAATTATTATATATACTGAATTACTAGTTATACTTTTTGGTTATCTTAGTAATTTTGTGTTTTCTATTAATATTTGATCTTGTATCATCTTTTTGAATGGAAAGTTGTGATTCGGATCTTAGAAACTCTTTTTCAGATATTTCTGTAAAGAAAAGCAAGTTGCACAGTATTTACATATATAATAAAGATTAAGATATGTTTGATCTGTTTCTAAATTTGTTTTACAATATGATCGTTTGTATTAAAATATTTTTTAATGGATGAAAAGAGGCTTTTGATAAGAATATTTTGGTACTTGATTTAATCTATAAATTATCTGTTCATTTACAATTCGTATATTTAATAAAAAAAACAAAAAAACAAATAAGCTAAATAACATTGAAATATTTGATAGAATGATAGAACATGATAAATTGTTCATTAAATATAACTTGATAGATACTAAATCATTTACTAAAATCTTAAAAATACATGATCATAAATATATTTAAATATACAAGTTACGTATAGAGTTTATTATCAAGACTTTAACAATAGAGGTGTAAATCATTTAGGTTTCAATAGGTATAGGTAGAATCTTACTTATTAGAAGATAAACTATTATTTCCTTTCCATCCAATCTTGAAATTAACTTATAATTTGTTAATATCTTTAAAATTCATATGGAAAATCTTGTCTAAAAAAACGAGTAAATACAACAGTAAGAAGGAAAATTCATTAGTTTTATAATTAATCAACAAGGTATAATACAACTTGAAGGTTCAAATTGTTGTAACCAGGTGATGTAGTATTTTTTTCTTATATTGGTTTTTGTAGGTTTTTTTGTACCTTTCGGCCTCCAAGATACTTGGAGATATAATTGTGATTAAATACAATTAACAATAAATTTATCTAATATCCAAACAACTCAAATATACCTGATAACAATAATATGTTATTATTGAATAATTATATCTTAGGTATAATTACTCAATAATGAATTATATCTTTTTCTTATCTTAATTATCTCTTAATTATATTAGCATTTATTCAAGGAGTCCAAAAGCCTATAAATACACATTCATCTCTTATGGAATACTCACTCAATACTCATATAATTAGTATTTTCTGTAGCACCTACCAACCTAAGTGTCAGAGAACATTTTGCAATTGAATCTCCCTCCGTCTTCACCAACAAATCAATTCATGTCTCAGAAGAGCAATATTCATTTCTAGTAAAAACATTTGACACCCACCATGGACTTAGGCAAAAATTTTCCCATGCCACAAAGTTTTATAATTCTTACTAAAAGAAGAATTACCTATTACTTGAAAAACTTGAAGATGCTCAAGCCCCAAGAGATGGTGTTTTGATGATGAAGATGTTATAGATGTGTCTAAAATGTTTTGGCTTTCAATGCAATTGTTATTTGAATCTTTCACATAAGGTATTTACAAGGTAAGCACACAAACATCTTAAAATGAGTTTTGAAATATGAAAAATGTTTTAAAAAAGGTTTAACAACATTATAGTCTATTATCTATCTTTTAATATATTAAAGTAGAAACTTAAAATATCATGTTTAAGTGATTTAATTGATTATCACACTTTTTAACATATTAAACCAAAGAGTTAACAAATTAAATCAAAGGATTAACAACTTAAACCAGAGAGTTGTGAAAACAAGTCTTAGTTCTATTAACACTAGTTTTAATCAATTAAAAGAGAAGTTGTTATAATTATTTTTCAAAGAATAATTGATTACATACTAAAATAATTTATTAAAAGTGTCAAATCTAGCTTTAATATGTGATTTAAAAACTTTATAAATAAAGCACTCGGCTCAATGTTTTTATGCAAATTTTAAGAGGATTGATATATAATTTGAAGTAACAAAATCTGAGTTTTTAAAGACTTTCTTTTACTTATTTCTACTTTCAAGGTTTGATAATAAAAAGTTGTGTCGTTGAATCTTGTATATGCTTTTGCTATGAATAAGATTGACCTTTTATTGTTTATGGTGGTGTGTTCTAGTATTGTTTTGTAATTGTTGTTTTGTTGGAAGTGTTTCTAATGTTGTTCTTGATGAACATGAGTTGATAAGACATATATCCTCTTGGATGATAAAGAATTGATAAAGGTTAAGATCCTCTTGAGGTGGGTCAACAATTTATAGGCATATATCCTCTCTGTAATCAAGAGTTGATAGCGGTTGATATCCTCTTCAAGTTGTCCAAAAGTTTATTCTTGATTGTATTAAACTGTGAAAGTTAGTGAAAAGAATAATTATTAGGTTGAATTGTTGAGACTGGATGTAGGATCTTGTTTATTTGAGTATAAAAACTCATGTGTAATCTTTCTTTACCTTTCTTTTTATATTTGTGTTACAACCAATTATAGTATCAATCTTGCTTTCACTTATAATTGCATTCAATTTTTATATCTTAAACAAGTTTTACAAGAAACTAAGATTTTCAGAAAAAAAAAATTTAAAACCAATTCATTCCCCCCTCCTCTTGTTTTAATAAAGCCATTCTTGTTTCCTAACAATTGCCCTTAGTTAGTTTATCAAAACAAAGATCTTGATTTTTTTTTAATGGTTTTGCAAGAATCAAGTTTTTTTAGGAAGGTTTTGGTATCAACATGCCTCCACTAATTTGTGGTGAAAATGATCCTTTTTGAAAAATGAGAATGCAAATTTCTATTTTTCAAGAGAGGAGAAAAATGAAGTTTGAAATCGAGATGTTAATATCCAAGTGAAGATGTTTCTTGATGTGTAAAATTGTTGTTTGAATCATTGAATGATGTTTAAATAATTCTAATAGATTGATAATATATATATTGATGTGATAAATATGTAGTTTAAAAATGCTTGTAGAGCAATATAATCTATTAATTTGAAATTTAATTAATTATTTTTAAGATATTTTTGTATAAAGTTGTAGTTTAATCTAATATCATTAAGGATTAATCAATTATTATGTGTTTTCTATTTGATATGTTTATGTTTTAACCAATTATCATATGAATTAATAATTATTTCAAGTGCTTATGTTTGTCTATTTGTTTTAATCGATTAACATAAGTAGTATCTTACGAAGTGAGTTTAAGTCTAACTCATTCTTACAAAATCGACTCCTAAGGTGAGGTTTGTATCCACTTATAAACTACTGAAAGGTCTCATCTCTGGTTGATGTGAGATCTCTAATACACCCCTCATACCGAGACTCCTTAACTCGTGCGTGGGACTATATATGTAAAGGTAGCCCGATAGGTCAAACATTGCTAGGATAGACTCTGATACCATCTTATGAAATATATACCATATTATGAAATGGAAAGATGAACAAAAATGAACAACAAAAGATATGAGAATGAAAAGATTATCTTTGTTTGTTTTTATTGAGAACAAAAGTAAATAGATGAATATATACAAGAATTGTACTCATTCTAGGTCTAGCCAAAGAGAGAGAAGAAAAATAAAAATATTACATTATGAGATTCTGTCATAAATACAAAATAATATAATTGATATTAGTTTCTTTCTAGAAGTCTTGTATCCATATCTTCTAAACTTCCTGCAAGCTGAGAAACAAATATTGATGAGATCCAACTTTGGGAACAAATATTCTTAAGAGATTGTGGACTTAAGGTTTTGGTATAAATGTTAGCCAGTTGCTAAACGAGAAGTAGATGGATGAGACCCTTCTTCAATTTTTCTCTAACAATGTGACAATTTATTTTTATGTGTTTCGTACGCTCATGAAACACCAATTTGCTGTAAATGTATCTTGTTGAGTCACTGTGACAGTACAAAAAAAATGGTTGCTCAAAAGGGACTTTAAAATCTTGAAGAAGATAAACTAGTCATTGAATTTCATATGTAACATTGGTCATTGTCCTATATTCAGCTTCATAGGAACTCTGATATTGTTCATTGCTTATTTGATTTCCAAAATATAAGGAAATTATCAAGATACACACTAAAACCAGCCATTGATTTCCTTGAATCATTGTAGATGTTCTCATCACTATCACAAAAGGTTTTTAGATGGGTAGAAGTTTTGGAAGAGAAAAATAAGTCAAAACTTGGAACTCTTTATGATTCAGCTCATTATTATTAGAATCTTCTTTCTAATTTTTAAACTTAAACTGAGATAGAAAATCATGCTTTCTGTAACATGTATCAGTCATAGTAGGATTGGTTCTCCCAATACGCAACAAAAGAAACAAATTTTTTTGGATCAATCCAAGACAATAATTGATACTAGTAGAACAAACTATGAAAAAATGAAATATTTCTAGAAGTCTCATATCCATATCTTCTGAAATAATAATTGTTTTCTACTATATTAATTTAATTGTATTTTCTTTTTCTGGAGCATTTTAATTGATTATAAAAGATAATAATAAATTATTTAGACCTATTTTGTGTGACATATTGAGTTAATCTTTTAAATGACTATTTCTAATGTTCTCGAAAGATAATAATGACTCTTTTATAAACCTATTTTTGCAAATATAAGAATTAGATTATTGCATATATGTTGTCATTTTCTAAATATATAAATCAAATGAAGATGCATATCTATCTAGTGGTTATAAGAGACTTGTTTTCTATAGGGGAATTTCGTATCACATGTGTAAGAAATTGTTTGTGATCCTTTATATGTGTAATATGTCACCACTTGAAAATCTTTATGCATAACGATTGAGCAATCTGTTATAGATATACATGCATGAAAATCATAAGAGATGCTCTTTAATATCCTTTATATGAATGTGATGAACTGCCACATGTTTAAATTCACTAAAATTACTTGATAAGCTGATATATAAAGAAGAGAGGAGCTTATGTGTTCCTTGAAAATCTTTCCCGATAACAAATAATCTATTATTTTAAAGTTTGGTCGATTATTTAAAAGTATCAGTTTTTATATTTTCATTGTTTTAATTGATTTTTTTCAAATTTTAATAGATTATCAAGACATCTAATGATAAATGACTTTTTAGATTATTTTTCTAGTTGAATGCAGTTGATTTTTTGTTTTTTTTTAACTAATGTTGTTTTTATACTCTTAAATGATTTAACCATGTTTTTACTTTGCCATTTTTTTTCAAAGCATGTATAATTCTTTTTACATGTCTAATCAAACCATGTTCTATGTTAAAATGTGTGTTTTGATGAATTAATTCTTTACATGCGATATTATTATAATGTAATGTTTTATTTGATGAAGTCAAAAGAAAAACTTGAAGTTTTTAGTTTTTACAGTTAATGTGTTGGTGTGTATTGATGACTCACGTCCAAGGAAGATAAACTATTAAAAAATGTTCTAAGAAATTTTAAAAATAAACTAAAATTGATTTGACAAAGGTTTGCATGAAAAACAGATTTATTGATATTTTTAAAATAATTGTTTTTTAAAATTAATCAGTTGAAAATTTTGTTAGTAAAATCAATCGATGTAAATGAATTTTCAATCGATACTGTTTCACTAAAGTTTGTTTTAAATAAATTTTTTGAAAAATATTTGATATTAAGAAAGTTAATGTGTTTCTTAAGAGAAGTGATATATAGAGAGTTTCAAACGAGAATTGAGAACATTTTCACAAAGAGTTTAATGAGTTTTTGATAAAAAGTGTTCAAGAGAGCTATTTCTCTAATAAGTGGCTATTCTACATTATGTTTCATCTTGTTCCAGTTAGGATAGTTTTCTATAACTTGGTTTAGATTTGTTTGTTCTATTCTTGTTGCATTTTGTGGTTATATTACAGTTCTATTAATTGTATTTAAGTTTTAGACTACATTTGAATAGGGTTTTCATTTGTAGAAATACAGCAGGGTATTGAATTGATTCTTGATTGATCCTGCAGGGTGCAAGATTGAGTCTTGATTGTGTGGTGTGTACAATTGTTGTGTTTTAGTAAAATTCTTTGTAAGTTTACAAGAAAAATTGGATGTAGCATTGTGTTATCGTCTTTTATTAAGTCGCAGTCAAGGTCTTTATGATCTAATAGATGAAGTTTTTCATCTTTCTATTTTCATCGTAATTCACTTTATTTATTGAATTCGCAAAGTTTCGTTTCTAATATAATTTTTAGGATTGATTCAATACTTTAATATATTAATAATAAAAAAGGGACATCACATTACTCTCACATCCAAATTTTCTAACCTAAGGTTCCTTACCTTTTCGATTACTTATCAAGAACTTCAACTCCTTATAACAAAAGATAATCTAGTTTACAATACATAGTTCTAATCAACGATGTGAAAAGATACTTAAAAATTATTTCTAAAGAAGAGGATACATAATTGAACTTATTCTAAATAGATTTATGGTCGCGGATAATTACTCTATTCATTACCATGAGTAAGATATTCAAACGTCATCTTAATTATACCACTTCTATTCTAAAGTTTTTTTTTTCTAAAATCTTACAAAATTTAGATTATTAAAAAAATTAAATAAAAATATAAAAACAAATATTAGGTACGTTAATAATTTTAATAGATTAAAAATATTTATTAAACTTTGATATTTAATTATTGTAAACAATATTAACTATCGTATCAATGTTTTATATTCAATTATTATAAATAATATAAATTACAATTTCAATGTTATGAATATATACATCCAAATATATGTCATTATAATATTATGATAATTAAATTTTAAATAGTTATAATGTAACTACTCTTAAAATGTATATATTTTTTTTTAAAATAAAACATTTTTCTCCGAAAATGAATTTCCTTTTTAGAATGTGCTTTCTCAGTAATAAATATTTTATAATAATATTTTTTTATGTTGATATTATATATATATATATATATATATATAAAGAAAGAAAATAAATAAAGAGAAAACAGATAAGAGGCACAGTAGAGAAACGTGTTGAAAGTCTGGACTAATATTGATGAGACGTTACAAGAAAATATTAATGTTTATTGAGAAAATTATGTATATCTATTATTAAAAACAAAAAAATATAAAAAATTCCTAATCTTTTAAAGCGATAATGATAATAATAATAATAATAATAATAATAATAATAATAATAATAATAATAATAATAATAATAAATATTATGTACTAGGCCTCTCCAATCAAAATAAAAACATCTCAGAGTTTCAGATATCTCCCATTCAAATTTATTTTCAATAAATTTTTTTAACAACTCCAAATAACTAATTATATATATATATATATATATATATATATATATTAAACTTGATTATGATATATAGTTTTTGAATAAAAAAATTAAATGATTTCAAAAAACTTATCATTTTATATTTTTTTATTTAAACTTAATTATTATATAGAATAATATTTATTAAAATAATATTTTTTATTCTTAAACAAAAGTTATTTTTAAATTGAAACAATTGTGTTGCCCCCACCCAAAGGCAAACAATACAAGACTATCTAACATAATAATAATAATAATAATAATATTATTATTATTATTATTATTATTATTATCTAGTTTTCCAATACCTCGTGAAAAAAACACAAATTTGACCAAATCTCGGGTCATGGGTCATGATACTTTTCTTGTGATAAAAAGTCAGTCAACCTTATAATGACCACTTTCTTACAAGGGAAACAACCTAAGCCCATGGTTTTCTATAGACATGACAATAGGTCCCATGATGTTATAAATGGCAAAATCAGCAAACTATAGCTGCAATTTCAACGTAAAAGAAGCCAACACACATACACATATTCATTGAACATGGACACAAAGGGAAAGCGATAGGAAACTTTTGCATTGTTTCTGCTATGGATCCCATAGCACTATAGTAGTAGTAGTAGTACACAGTGAGATGCTACTACTAAAGGTTATGTTGAGTTGGAGAATACTACATTTTGAAAAAAACTTAAAAGTAAACTAAAAAGGCGTTGGACCCAGATACTCAATGCCATCCATTTCTGAGTTCTCTGGTGTCTCTATTTCTTCCAACCATGCATACTTATCCTTGTCATTTTCCTCTTTCACCTCATCCTCTTTCACCTCAACGATCCTTTCTTCTGCATGATAAATCATTAATGGTCAGACACATGAAAATAATGTATAATTCTATATAAACAAGACTTTATATAAGTTTTTGTCATTTCTTGAATGTGTTAAGAGAGAGAGTTGATTACTTGGGAAAGAAGTACAAGGGTGATCTTTGTAGTAGGAACAGTCACGGCCATCTTGTTTGGAATAAGGAGGGCCAATGACATCAAGAACAGCGCATGGAGTCACTGCTGTGAATTCATGCATGTTGCCTCCAGTTGTTGGATACAGCACAGAAGTGTCACAGGATGATGTGAACACCTTATCAGCTTTCAGCTTTGCCAATCTCACTGCAAAAACACCATCTATGTGGGTCAGTTTTCAAAAACTAATTAATTAATGGTCACTAAATGATGACAATTAAGAGAGAGAACCCACATTGAGATGGTTGTTGTTGTTGTTGCAGCATGTTGTCCTTAGAGACCTCTTTAGAGAGCTCAGGGTCAACCCAATCATAGGACTTGATGTGCATTAGTCCCACCAGAAGCTTGCTGAAAACAGTCATGCCTGGGTGGTTGTGGAGAGGAATCACTCCTCCTTCAGGTATGAAAAACATGCAGAGCTGCACATAAGGAAAATGTTACCATAATTATTTAAGCACACAATCTAGTTAGAACCAATTTCTATTGTGAGTGTTGGTGATTATAGACACTTACTGAGAACTTGTCACCCTTGTACACTGTTGTATAAGTGACCCTTTGGTTCTCTATTACATTTCCAGGCTTGAAGAACTGCAGATCTCTATTTAGTCCCACATCTTCTGGCTTCATGTTATCTGAAAGATATCAAAGAATCAGACATCTAAAAATGAATATACAGTATAAAAGAGAATAAATTGCAAATCCATCACATGCATCACTATCTACATAGAAAAAAATGGATGCATGTTACAGTTTTCTTCATCTCTATATAGGCACTAAAGAATTAAAGCTATTGGAATGAAACACAAGTAAAGTTAAATAAACAAGACTAACACACAAAATAAAATTAAATTATGCAGTCTTGAGAAAATGAATTTGTTAATTGAGTGAAAAAACAACTTGAAGAAGTTTTCTTCTTTGTAATCTCATGTAATTAGAGAAACTAAACATTAAAGTATATAAATTTTCTTACCATAAATTATCATATCTATAATAGCATAAACATCCAAACAGATGCAAAATTCAGACAAACTCCAAAACATGACAACATGGGGAAAATAGATCAACAGATCCCAGAAACTTTCTTGTCCAACAAGAAGTACTATTTGCAGTAACATCATACCAAGTATCTGACGCAATCTCTGAACATCTTGTGGTGAAGGAACAGTGCCAGGACCTTTGAAAGCTTCTGTGCATGAAAGAAACAGCTGCTTAAGTGTGTTTGAAGCGCTCACCTCGTGTTTCTTAATCCTGCGAGGAAGTTGTTTCCTCCTCTTGCCAATGTCCCTTCTCACATAACCAACCTTGCCCCCACGTCCAACTCTTTCTCTCCCCCTATCCACCAAACTTGTCTCCATCGTCACCAACAAACACCAAAAACCACCTCTTTTATGAAGCAAACCTCACTAGTCTCTCTCCTCACACCAACACAAGACTCACACAACTCTTCTCATAGTCTCAAGAACAGCCTTTGCATGTTCTATGAGATTGAAAATAAAGAAGAAGAAAAAAAAGAAAAGTGGGCAACCAGAATTCTCAAAAACTGTGGTATGAAGAGGCAATACTTATATTGGTTTGACTTTGAGAGGAAGGTAATTGATTTCTTGATATTTGAAATGAATAAACAGTGAAAAAATGCATGAGGAAGAGAAGGTGAAGAAGGATGAAAAATTTAAGAATGTGATAAGGAGAGAGAAGATGAAAAATGAAAAACTAGGGGCGCATTGTAATACTGTTTTGTATGGAACAGTGGAACGAGTTATAAAAGAAAAAGAAGGAAAAAACAACGAAGCAAAACCGGTGTTGGTGGTGCAATTCATTTCCACCCCATAGATTCTCTCGAAACTGGCGGTTAAAGCGACCCCTGTTTTGTAGGTCACAAGGTGACTACATCACACCGAATTTACAATCATCTCCATTTCGCTACTATATCTTTTATTTCGGATAAAATCATAAATTTTTATTTTTCATTTTAATACAAATTTTATGTTTATCTTTTATTCTAAGTGTAATGTATCTTATCATCTTAGGAAATAAATTTAATTTGTTTTGTCCCCTTCCTTATCAGATATAATCACACTCATAAATGATGATTACCAAATGGGTAATTATTAGTAGTTGACTTTAACAACATTATTTTTAATAAGAATATTGTGATTTTTTATAAAAACTTATAATAATTATGTTAAAAGTTAGGTACAAATAATTCTAAGAAATATGTGTTAGACTTGTATTTATTACATAGAATTCTTTTAAAATGAGTGTAGAAGAGAGTTTTTTAATAAGAAAGTGAAGGGTAGCCTTGTGAAGGTAAATGGTTAAATGGGGAATGGACCACTGATGCATGACAACAAAATACATCTGGGATATTGAAAAAAGAAAAAAGAAAAAGAAAAGTAAAATTAGGTCACAAGTGTGACAGACATTGTCTAATGAAACATAGATAATTCCCGTGTACTCTTGTTTCTAAGTACACAGATATAGATGACAGTAGAATAATTGTAAAACATATCCTATAATTAAAATGTAATACTAGAAATAGACTTTTTTTTAATGGATTAACATCTATAAAGCTTGTAAAATTAAACATAAAATTATGAAATAAAATATAATATTTTAAAATTTATTTTGAATAAATGTTGATAGCTAAAAGACAATGAAGAGAGTGAGAAGGTTATCTCTTTACATTAATTTCGTCTGCCATGTTTCCAAATATCAAAGCTAATGTGACAGGCCATGAATTTAGAATTTTGACGTATAATACGTGTAACATATTTTCTGAATCGCCCGTTGTAATTGTAAATCTGTAGTGACAAAGTTGGAATAAAGAAAATATGTACAGTCAAAATCAGACGACACACTGACAAATCTTATCTTCTTCTCTGTGGACGATGAGGACTTTCAATGTTACTATTAAAAATGGTTAAACATAGTGGAATCGAAATCATTCCTTGTTTTTCTTTCAAAATTAAAACTGAAATTATAAAAGTTTTTTTTTTAAGAGTTTTTTAAACTTTAAAATTATTTATTCAAAATTAAAATTTTAAATATTTGGCAAAAAAATATTTCATTTTTTATCTCAGTTTCTTGGCTGAAATATCTCGTTGACCTAGATAGATTAAACATATAATTCTTCATTTAAACACACATTGATAATTGATATATTGGTATAGAAAATTTGGTTGGAAGGAGATATCACAATTGAGTTAAATTTATCTAATATTTTTTATTGATCCACTGAGTGTCTGAATTTACTAAATTCCTAACAATAGGAAATCCAGATTAACAAATAATATATCAAAAACATTATAAATTTATTTATTTGAAAATCATTTTTGAATTATATATAATGCACTTGATAATTCAACAAAATAATAATATAAATAAAAACAATTATTGATATGATCTCAACATTTTAAGTGAACAAACTAGTATAAATATATCTTTTTAAGAAAACAAAATATGTATATAATATATGACTATTAAAAATAAATATTTATTTTTAACCATTTTTTAATATATACATTTTATTAAATATTTTATTTTTAATTCATTTATTGATTTTATTATTTATAAAATTATCTATGATGAATAAACATGTTCAAATATTATGTAATTTTAAAATTATAAAAATTAATGAAAAATATTTATTTTATAATTTTATATTATTTTTAATATTATAATATTTATTTATCTTTTATTATTTCATATAATAAAAATAACATTATCTTGTGCATTTATTACACCAGCAAATTTAAGATATTATGTATATCTTTAATCTAATAATTAAATAAATATATTTAAATAACTTTAAATGTTTTTTACTTTAAATTTTAATTAAGTAAATTAAGTTTGAAATATTGTAACTGAAAAAATTAAAACTTAAACATATACTTCATATATCATTTCAACTTATGCTAATTTCATTTATTATATAAATGGTAATATCAACTGGAAAAGAATTATAAATAAAGTACACTACTGTACAATGTTTTAGCATATTAGATATATACATCATTTATCACTTGAAACCACCACGCTAATTTCATTTGTTATATGAATGGTAATATCAACTGGAGAAGAATTATAAATAGAGTGCACCATTGTACAATGTTTTAATATTTTCAATACAAATATTATCAACAGAAAAGAGACCTTTATATATTTCAAAAAATAATAGTACGAACATAAGTGATTACAATAGAAAAATATTACCATGATTTGAGGATTTGTTATATATAATTATTTTTAATATTCTGAATATATTAATTTGTTAAATTTAATATATAATTAAAAACAATAAAATATATATATACTAAATAATTTTTTATACATGCTTATAGATATATAAGAGTCAATTTGTTCAATTTTGATTTAATGAATTGCAAGATTTCGAAGATGAAGCTAACATTCATTTACATTTAATGTGTATAAAGTTGAACGTTTTGTTTTTAAAACTTTATTGTATAAATATATTAGAATATTTTTGAAATAAAAATTGTTTAAGAATTAAATAAATAAAATATATTTATCATTTATAAAGTATAATAAAAAAAATCCAAAATTATTTTTTATGCATTATCATTAATTTTATTTGCATAAATTAATATCAGTGTAGAGTGAAAATATAAATTTTTTTTTAATAATATAATCAAGGGTGTCTAATGTCACCCTTAGCTAAACCAGCTTCGAGCAAACTCAATAGGAAGTAAAAGACTAACATTAAATACTTGATTCTGCTAGTAGAATTATCGACTTTCAGGTACATTTGCATAACCATATAAATTTGGAATTGTTTCTTCTTATTCCTAACAAATAATTATAAGAATACAGTGAGAAGACAGGGGAAGTAGTTCTCAGGAATGATGCACCTTCAAAGCTGGTCAAATGATGATAGTAGAAAAGATGTAGCTAAAAATGACTACCGTCGTAGTTGTCTCTGCAAAAACAAATATATTAATTGCATGAGTGAAGATAATGCATGTGACATTCATTTTTTAATTCATAAAAAAAAAGCTTCAGAGATTTCTGTCATATGAAGCATAAACAAAACTGGTATAGTGGATGCAAGAAATATTTCCAAGAGTTATATAATACTTACTCTAGGAGCATTGTTGACAACTTGGGGCCTCCTATCAGAAACTCTCTCAGGGTCGGGTATCAACTCTGGACTATCATGTTTGTAAAATGCTTGCAAAGCTCTTCCAATAAATGGACGAACAATATTCACCTCCATTGCAGACAAATTTTTTATCTGCAATAAACAGAGAATTACAAGGTGCATTTGTCCGGCAAAGACATAAATAGACATGTAATGAGACCAATGGCCTGTTTTTTTTTTTTCAACCAATATTTCTCTACGATAACAAAAACAGTAAAAACTTCAAAAAGACTGAATAATGGAATGGACATCCAATTCTCAAAACAATTATTAAAAATGAGGTGTAAGAGAAACATACCAAAACTTTCTCAACGCCCCCATTTCAATATTTAATTGTATAATTATGGGGAGAATTATAAACCTCTATAGTACAATGCAGTATTTGACATCAACTATATCTCGCAGTGATCTTCTATAAGAGGAAAATTTTGTCTTGTTTGGTGGCTTTTCAATTTTCAAATATCTAAAGCAAAAAATAAACTTAAGATTCAAACTACTAAACATTTACTGGATTCACAGAAGATTTTAATACTTCTAATCTGAAACTACCAAAGACTAAATTGTTATATTCACATCATTCACTTTTGTTTCCTTAAATTTAGCTATATGGAAACTTTCTGAACAACATTGCCAGCGCGCACAAAAGAGAGATGAAAAAATCATGTAACTTTGGTCAATTACTTTTTAGACAGAAGATGATTGTATTACCTTTCACCCATGACCAGAAACAAGTAGAAGAATGCATATGATTGTATGTTAGATAAATCCTAGTTGTAAATAGAAAAGAAACAAATCACTGGAGCATCTGAATACACAACACATTATGATGGTTGTGTAAAAGTCTCTGTAGATAAAATTAACAACATGCATTTACTATAAATGTTACCTTAACAGCAATTGTGCGACCATTGAATGCTTCCAAGTCTGTTTCAACTTTATGAAACCTTACATTTCTTATATCCTCAATTAAAGACCTCACCATATATAGATCGGGAATGTTATCACGTGCACTAAAAATGAATAAAAAGCAAGTTAATATAGTAAAATAAGAGCATGGAACAAAATAAATATTAGTGTCCCTAAACTTACTGATCAAAAAGAAGTCTTGAAATTTCCACATAATGGAAAGGCAATTGATCTGACATTTCTTGAGAGTCTCGTTCTGCCTCCAAAACTTGACTCAACTTCTCTAGTCACAAACAAAATTGGATTGGAAAATATTAGGTCTTTACTTTTGGCATCTGTTTAAACTGAACACAACTATATTCTCATGAATTTTCACCTATACAAACATTAAAAAAAAAAAAAAAAACAGTACTACTCTTATTTACATCAATTATCAACCATCTACGAAAAGAAAAAAAAAATAAAAAAAAAAAGTCATTCACATTGATGAAAGAATAAATGACAAAACAAATGAGGAAAGATGGTGCGACTCTTGTTGTATAATAATATGAATATTTAATTCATAATAATGAAAATAAAAAATAAACGATAAATGTGAAAAATGGTCAGAGGTCAGGACGGTAGACAGGAAACAAAAAGTACTCAGGTTATGGCTGTTGTTGAGAAGAAAAAATCTTTAGAGAGCATGGTCACTGTCAGAGCTAAAATTTCTTCTTCATACATCAAGACAGCTGCTGTCTAGAAAAAAACCCATCGGAAGAGGAAAAAAACTCAGAAATGTCAGTGGTGAATAGTACTCATAGAAAAAAGTTGGTGATCAACAATAATACTGGCTTGAAAAAAGAAAATCACTGGAAAAATGTGGACACTAAACAATACTAGCTGGAAAAACATCTCTGGTGAACAGTACTCACTGAAACTGCCTGTAGTTTGTATTATTCGCTAAAAAAATGTCTATAGCAAACTGTACTCAGCAGAATAGCGTCAGCAGACAGTACATGTCTAAGAAAACATTAACACTAGCCAGAAAAAAGCTCGCCACCAATAGGTGAAAGCTAGTAAAAAAGTTGTTAGCAGTGAACAGTAATGCAGGTGGTGAGCAGTGTATTCACGTAAACAGTGACAACATAAAAATAAATAGAAATAAAAAAACGGTTTCCAAAAATTTAATCCGATGAGAAGTGAGCCCACAGAAAATACATATTTGAGTTTCCTTCTAGATGGATTGTGATACCATATAGAAAGGATTAATGAAAAAATGGATCACATATGATGGTACCATTCTAGAACCATGTTGAAAAGAAATAAATAAAAATGGAATATAATAAATTGTGTATTTATATACACAAGTATTTTTATTTATAATAAAACATATAATAACAAGGAATAAAATAATATCTCATATTAAAAGATATTTGGTAAGATGTGTCTTATCATATTTCTATTTGATGTAACTCAATTATATTTTTAAAATAATCAAATCATATCTCTAACCCATTATAAACCAAGTTGAATATCAGGAGTTAAAAGGATCCAAAATAGCATGACAACCAGACTTGCCGTTTTGATGCATACTGAGTGAAACAGGAAAAAAACCTAGCCTGAAGTTGTTGAAACAAAATCATAAATTATGAAAACATTTTTCAAGTTTCTGTCACAACAGACACCTCTAACCTATGGATATGTACACCATTAAAAGATTGTCGTTGTCACTGTTAGATTGTTGGGAGGGGAGGAGGGGGAATAAGGAAGAAAGGAAGCTCACCAACAGACATCCACTGAGGAGGGCGAATGGAGCACTTGCCTCTCTTCTTGAGGGCAATGGCCAACCACAGCGGTACTTGAGTAACAATCTGCGGTGTAAATGGGCCAAAATCTCCCTGCCATTGTGTTAATAAATAAGAAAGGTAATGTGTACACATCTGCAAAATAGAACCAGTTTTGGGGTGTTTGAATTCTTGCTTACAGAAATGAAATTGAGAGGTCCCATTTTGAGATTGGGCACAATATCTACGATCTCATCCTCAGCAATGAACTCAAGCTGAGTGACAGGCAAAATCATAAGATATATATTAATAATTTTAAATAATGTAAATTAGAGAAATATTTTTCAATACAAATAGCATACCTCCTCTGCTGAAAACAGTGAAAGCTCATGGTTTGATTGCCCAGCCATCTTGTCTCTTTCAATTTGAACTCAACCTAATGGATCTAATGGGCCTGTTTTAATTGCATCCAGATGAAAATCTAGAGACAAAATATCCCTGCTAACAAATGCAGCACACTGCAAAATCAACTTCAGTAGTATATCATTATCTACTGCAAAATTGAGTTGGGAAGAGAAAAAAAAAAGACGAACAAATAAAATCTGCCACTAACAACAGTTACAAAAAGTACAAGAGAGGTAGAAAAGGCGGAAAAACAAAGAACGAAGCTTGAATTTGAGAAACAAAACCAAAGAATACAAAAAGCCAACAGCTGGCTTTTTTTAATTTTACCAATCCCACCTAAAATTATTTTGTGGGCTGCAGATTGAAGATTATTTTATTTAATTTAATTCTTTATTAAAGCCCAATTTTTCCTAATCTAAAAACACACATCCTAATTTCATTTATCCAAAATTTAGATTCTATTCAGTTGCATGAAGCATCCTCGGTTTGATCCAGGGAGAGACGTTGCGAAGCTAATTTAGGTACTAACTAGATGACATTTTTGTCTGATTTAAACAATAAAATGGGACTAACTAGATGACATTTTTGCCTGATTTAAACAATAAAATGATGATACTTCACATTATTGATTTGAAAGAAAATTGAAGAACACATGCACATTACTGATTTCAGAAACTAAATAGCTAAAAAATATTGCAGACGTGTGATAATGCTTGTAACTTGCTTTTTTAAACTAAAGTCAATATCATATTTGTCCAACTAAAATCATTACAGAAGATTGAAAAGTAAAAAGAGAACAGAAAATAAATTTCCAATGTATCTAAATAGTAATATAAGCATCAAAACACTTTCAAAATAAAAAATAGACAAGGTTATCGAATGAAATTACTATAGCTCCAACCTAGTTCACCGGACAATTTTTAATTGTTTGGTTTCAATTGAATGAGAAGTGAATGAATGTATCGGAATAACAAGCCAACAAGAAGAACACAGTCTTACAAGGTTTCTGCATAGTTAGCAGTCTGTTTACATTGGAATAAAGACTTAATTGCATGTTTTTGCCCCAACCATTCCAATTGTGTGGTTTTTATCCTTAAACATATGACAAGTCACTGTCACATCAAAGATTAAAATTGGAATATACAGGAGATCTAATTGACACAATTGGAAATCAAAGATTAAAATTGCACATTGGGGATAACAAAAGGGCTCAATGGGCACAATTGAAATATCTAGAACTAACATCGGACAATTTTCGTATCAGAGGAAACAAAAATATTAATAAGTCTAAGACAAAATATAAAGTGCGTGCACCTTGACATCTGTGGAAAGGGGAGGTAGTTTTAAAACAAAAAGGAAAGAATATGTAACTTAAGCATCTCAAAGAGGAGTGTATTTTGTTCTTCTAATATTTATGTGGAAGATAAAGTGTCGGCTATTTCGGATGGACTTTTGGGGGATTGATGTGATAGAAAATTGGATCTCTATTAATAAAAGCTGTTTTTTAAAAATGCTGGGATGATTTTTTTCTTGTGAAAGATATCACTCATGATAGCATCATTACAAGAATATGACATCATCTCCCAATTAGGTTGGCATCTCATACTTCTACAATCATACGCTTCCTAAGGATATTTATTAAAAGAAAAAATAACATTGTAATACAAAAGTACATGGGGCACCACACCAAAACTTATGCAATCAAGGTAACTCAAACCTATTTTTACAAGAAGGTAAACTATCACACTAATTAAAATCCTTCTTCATATCCACCTCAAGCTGGCTAAACTGTCCACACATTTATTTTCTTCACTAAATATGTGAGAAACTTTAAAATTCAAATATTTACTTATGGCAATGCAGCAATTCTATATACCAAGATAACATTAAGGAACAATATTTACTTATGAAATGAGTCTTTAGTAATTAACATGTTACTGCTCATCTTGATGAACTATGCCATGCCCAAATAGATAGACGAAATAGCAGCAAATCCCGTAGGCTTCTTGCTTAAACCTTTGTTTTAATTAACCACTACTACTACAGTTATGAATGACTTGCGCCTTTTCTAGTTGTATACTTATATTTAAGCATTGGGAATCATAAATTGTTTATTGCATGCAGCTTTTTGGTGCTGGGTATCTTGGACCCTTTGGACACTTTTTTCATTTAATACTGGACAAAATTTTCAAAGGAGGTAAAACAGCGGATCCTTCTGTTTTAAGTTCTAACTATATGTATCACAACCTGAATTCAGGCATTGCAGTTGGTACCCTGTCATCAGTATGCTTTTCTTACAGTTTTTGCAGCATTAAATATCCCCTGCTTTTACATGTGAGTTGGAGTATTTAACTTGATTGAAAAGAATTGGTTCATTATCCCGTTTTTTTAACGATCATCAATGATTGAACAATTTTTTTTTTTGGTTTTCAGTTAGTAGTACGCAAGACTAGCCACACTACCATGGTTTGGCAATAAGGAATGAAGAATGAAGCTGTTGAGGCCTTCTTCCATTCTGAAACTCAGACACGAATAAAGAGTGTTTTTATTTTACATTTTGGTTCTTTTCAATGTTGAAGATTAGGCAATGAAATGTTCAACTAATAAGTAATGTTTGTATGAATGAATGTATCTTGTTTTTACTGAAGTTTTGATTTGTTTCTGCACTTCACAATAGTGCCAGGATAACTTCACAAATGTGTATACTCATGATTTTGCCATTAACTTAGCTCTTTTTTAAAAATGGATAATAATTTTAGCATTTCATACTAAAGTAAATTCTACTGAGTTTGGTTTGTGTGTTTTTTTCATCAAGAACGTCATTTTTTAGATATGTTTGCAGACACTCTTATTTTGAATCAAAATTGACTTTGTTTCAAAAACAAGTTTAACTACAAGTTAAAAGAAATATAGTTCATGTGTTGGGTGTCTTTGCCAACAATTCTAACCTTCTACAGTTCTACCATTTTTCTTCCTCAACAGGGCCATGGCAGCCTTTTAAGCAAACTACAGTTAGTTCATTTTTCTGCAATGAGGATATTAAAAAAGCAGTAAAGCTTAGATGCAAGAAAACTTGTTCACTAGTTTCTATCTATAAATCATTATCTTCTAAATATTGCAAAGCTACAGGATCTTTTCAACAAAACAGCACATTACATGCATCAAAGGTGACAAACCGTTAAAAACAGCACTGCAGACAGAAGCTTTTAACTTAAGGGGATTACAAAATCTTACCTGAGTACAACCAATAGGGGCTAGAACTGCCCTCTTCGAATTGGGAAAAACAACCTAGGATTTTTAAAATTGGGGATTTTGACATTCACAGATGCTACTACCTACAAAGAACACTTGAAAAATGGATGCAATTAGGGAAAATAGACTTTGCTCAGTTTAAACACATTCTAGTGAACAAAGATAACAAATAAGAGTTTTAATGTCGCTACCTTTTTCAGTGGGTTTCGCTCGTCATGTCAACCTAGCTTTTTGTTCTTCGATTGAAGTTCAATCTTAGGTTAGGAACAAAAGAAAGGAGGATTTAATCTTAAGCGATGCCACAAGAAGCTGACATTGAGGATGACGAAGAAAGCTAAGCTTTTGAAAAAGAATGCGATTCTGATTTTGAAAATGGGCAAGACGAGGGAAGAATGGGAATAAGGGTTCTCATTTAGGGTTCGGAAACTAGGATTCTTATTCCTTAATTTACAATCATCTCCATTTTTTGTTCCTACATCTTTTACTTAGGATAAAAATATAAATTTCAATTTTTTACTTTAATTTATTTTTTTTATTTTACATGTATCTTATCTTCTTCATAATTAAATTTATTTTGTCCAGTAACCTTCCTTATCAAATAATTACAGTCACAGATAATCATTACTAATGAAAATTAGATCAATAATTCACTTTAACAAAAATATTTTAATAAAAATATTGTGATTTTATAAAAATTTGTAATAATTATGTTATACTTATGTGTGTACACTCTTTCCAAAGTATAAATAAATAAAATTAAAAGTATGCCTTATGAAGATAAATGGTAGAAGGGTTAATGAATTTGGGATATTTAAGAAAAAAAGAATTAAGTCACAAGTGTCATGGACATTGTTTCATAGAACATAGATAATTATAGTGTACTCTTGTTTCTAATTACACATATATAGATTTACTCTTTTACATTGTTTTGTTTATCCTTTGTAATTTTTCTGTAGGGTATGTTTTACAAGCTTACTGAAAAAATTCTAAAACTACTCATGTGTTTTAATTGATTAACATTTAATAAAGCTTATAAAATTAAACATAAAATTCTCAAATAAAACATTATATTTAAAATTTATTTTTAAAAAAAAAATTGACAACTAAAAGAGGATGAATAGTGAGAAGGTTATCTCTTTACATTTATTTCGTCTGTCATGTTTTCAAATATCAAAGCTAAAGCTAAGTCAGGGTCTTTGATGTTAGGAATTTGGACCAATGGTAAATATAAGTTTTTATAATTTTCTTATTGTGTAATTTTCTTTTTATATTTATGAAAATGAGTGTTTATTTTATTATTTATAAAAATTAGTAAGTTATGTGTGTGAGATATGATTAGAGTAACAGAAAAAGGTAAAATAAAAATTGTGTAATTATCATAATTAAATAAAATATTGCGTGTTATTCTCGTTTGTATCAATGTTAAAAATTGGCTTTCTTATATAGTCTTTTATTGGTTTGGGTTTAATAATTTTGAATCTTCTCTGCATTGGAATTTAGTATTTTTTGGTAAAGTTTTTTTTTTCTTTATTTGGCTAAAGCATTATTTTTATACAATTTTAGTGATTTTTGAGTCTTCTTTTCTCAATTACTTAAAATTTAAGTTATTACTTAAAATTTATTACTTGTCTATAATTTTTTTGTTTTCTTATTAAATTTGAATTAAAGCACCATTTACCATTTTAATATAATTATTTCGTACAATTATTTGCACACTCAAATCATACTATGAAGACGTAATTTTTATTTTACTTTTTCAATTATTTTATTTTTTATTGAAATTATGTTATGTAAATAGATTTTAATTAAAATTAAATAATTCCAAAATCGTTCCTAATGATTTTTTATACAAATTGTGTCACGGAAATACAATTTATCTAGTTTTATAAATTGAAAAACAGACGTACATTTTTATAAATATGAAAAAAAATTATTCTGATGTTGGAAGCCTGTGAAGAATAGTACAACCAAGTTAAATTTATTTTATATCTTTTATTGATCAACTGAGTACCTGATTTTATTAGATTCCTAACAATAGGAAACCCAAATTAACAAATAATATATCAAAAACATTATAGCATTTATTTATATGAAAATTATTTTTAAATTACATATAATGCATCAATAATTCAATGAAATAATAATATAAATAAAAACAATTATTAATATATATCAACATTTTAAGTGAACAAACTAATATAGATATATCTTAAGAAAACACAATATGTATATATAACTATTAATAATAAATATTCTATTTTAAAATTTTTTTTAATATATACATTTTATTAAAGGTTTTATTTTTATGAACATAATTTATTTATTGATTTTATTATTTATAAATTACCTATAATGAATAAAAATTTTCAAATGTTATGTAATTTTATAATTTTAATATTATTTTTAGTATTATAATATTTATTTAATTTTATTATTACATTAATAAAAATAATTTTATTTTGTGCATTTATTACACCATAAAATTTAAAATAGTATTTACAATTTAAACTTAATAATTAAATAAATATCATTTAAATGAATGTAAATGTTTTTTTTTTTACTTTAAATTTCAGATGAGTAAATAAGATTTGAAATATTGTAACTGTAAAAGTTAAAACTTATATATATATATA
>Ga0209489_101181_pt1 | contig 53216 bp, 27 predicted proteins | sample SiratrowhiteBW_FD_187527 | JGI IMG/M metagenome (GOLD analysis project Ga0209489, IMG submission 187527) | Root nodule microbial communities of legume samples collected from California, USA - Siratro white BW (SPAdes) (version 2) | ecosystem: Host-associated > Plants > Roots > Nodule | place...
AATTATTAATATTATTATGATATATTATATAATTAAATTATTTTTTTATAAATTTATTTTAATTATTATTATAATTTATTTTTTTATGTTATTATTATTACTTTTAATAGTATTCTTATAATCTTATTAAAAACTAATATTATTAATAGTAATAATAATAATAATTATTATGATTATATTTTATAATTAATTATATTTATTTTATTATTATATAAATGTACATATTAATATATTTATAATTAAATAAATTACGTAAAACCTTTAAGAGAAAACCCAAACCCTTCCCCTCCCAAATATCTTCCCTTCCCCTCTAAATCTTCACAGATAGCAAAGAAAGCTTATAAAAAAAATGTCTCATTTTTTTTAACAATATTTTTTTTCTTGATTTTCCAACTTTCTTCTCCTTTGATCTCTCACAGCAAATCCGCGCTCAGATCCAAACAGACCCGTTAGGGCAAGGAAGATGAAACGTTAAAACCTCCGAAAGGTTATCTAGTGCTACATAGACATGCGACATTGCAACATCACATCTTAGGGTGACGTGACACAATTAAGTCAAATGTTACCCGCTCAGATCCAAACAGACCCGTTAGGGCAAGGAAGATGAAACGTTAAAACCTCCGAAAGGTTATCTAGTGCTACATAGACATGCGACATTGCAACATCACATCTTAGGGTGACGTGACACAATTAAGTCAAATGTTACCCGCTCAGATCCAAACAGACCCGTTAGGGCAAGGAAGATGAAACGTTAAAACCTCCGAAAGGTTATCTAGTGCTACATAGACATGCGACATTGCAACATCACATCTTAGGGTGACGTGACACAATTAAGTCAAATGTTACCCGTCTAATCAATGTGACTCCTCCAAACTCTAAAATACTTATCATTACCTCAAAACCAATTATTAATGCTATTAAAATTTTAAAATTTCACTTTCAAAATAATAATATTAAACTTGACCAAATTGCTCAGATTTCACTAAGAGAGAGTGAATTTGAGGAAGTGAATTTCAGACGAAAGTGTGTAAAAAGTTTAATTGTTTGAATTAAGAAAAAGATAGTATGATTTGAGTGGAAAGTTTGTAAAAATTTGTGAGTGATGTGATGTGTGTAATTGATAAAATAATATTTGAGTACGTATATAATTGTAGTTTAAATTAATTAAAAATAAAAATAGTTAATTTGTTGTTTGTGAATAATAAATTATTATTATTTTCTTGATAAACTTCTCAGATTATTAATTATTTAAAAACAAAAATAAAAATTAAATTATTATTATTAATAATAATATTATTATTTTATAAAATTTATTTCCAATAATATTATAATTTCCACTAATATGTTTTTTATTAATATTATTATTTTATAATATTATTATTTTAATAATTATTAATATTATTATGATATATTATATAATTAAATTATTTTTTTATAAATTTATTTTAATTATTATTATAATTTCTTTTTTTATTTTATTGTTATTAGTTTTATTATTATTCTTATAATCTTATTAAAAACTAATATTAATAATAATAATAATTATTATTATATTATATTTTATAATTAATTATATTTATTTTATCAATATATCAATATACATATTAATATATTTATAAGTAAATAATTACGTAAAACATTTAGAAAGACCTAAACCCTCCCCCTCCCAAATCTTCCCTTCCCTTCCAAATCTTTGATAGCGAAGAAAGATTTAAAAAAAAAAAAAAATTCTCATTTTTTGCTTTTTAACAATTTTTTTTCTTGATTTTCCAACTTTCTTCTCCTTTGATCGTTTGCAAATCTGTGCTCGAATCCATACAAGACATTAACACAAGGAAGATGAAACGTTAGAACGTTCGAATGTAGTGTTTGGTACAAAAGATTATCTAGTGTTACATTGAGATTGTGACTTTACAACATCACATCTTAGGGTGACATAACACGATTAAGTCAAATGTTACCCGTCTAACCAATGTCACTCCTCCAAACTCTAAAAACATTATCATTACCTCAAAACCAATTATTAATGTTATTGAAATTTTGAAATTTTACTTTCAAAATAATAATATTAAACTCGATCAAATTAGTCGGATCTCACTAAGAATATGTTTGGCTGAGAGGGTGAATTTGAGAGAGTGTATTGAGACAAAAGTGTGTGAAAAGTTTGGTAGTTTGGATTAAAGGAAAGATAGTAAGATTTGAGTGAAAATTTTATAAAAGTTTGTGAGTGATGTGATGTATGTAATTAATAAAATAATTTTTTAGTACATATAATTGTAGTTTAAATTAATTTAAAATTAAAAATAACTAATTTTTTGTTTGTGATTAATAGATTATTATTATTTTTCTTGATAAAGTTATAAGATTATTAATTATTTAAAAATAAATATTAAATTATTATTATTATTAAGAATATTATTATTTTATAAAATTGATTTCCAATAATATTATAATTTCCATTAATATTTTTTTATTAATATTAATATTATTATTATTTTATAATTTTGTTAAATTTATTATTATTTTAATAATTATTAATATTATTATGATATATAATATAATTAAGTTATTTCTTATAAATTTGTTTTAATTATTATTATAATTTCTTTTTAATATTAATATTATTATTTTTATAATCTTATTAAAAACTAATATTATTAATAATAATAGTTATTATTATTATTATATTTTATAATTTATTATATTTATTTTATTAATATATAAATATTAATATATTAATAATGAAATAAATTACGTATAACTATTTTGTGATATATTACATAGAAGATTAGATAACAATAAGAACAATAATTTATTTATTATTATTATTGTTGTTTTATTATTGGAAAGACATTTTTGAGTGATGATATGAAATAACTCGTGCTTGTAGTAAAATCTGCTATTATATAAAAAAAAATTAAAATATATATTATTTATAAAATAAATTAACAATTTTACGTAATAATTATGGTCGAAAGGTTTTAAAGCCAAAATTAATAAAATCTCATATAACATGAATAATTTCTCAAAAAAAATAAAATTAAAGGAGTTAAATTTATCATCAATAGAAAATTTCAAAAAGAAATCCATTGTCAAAAGTGACCGAAATATAAGATTTAAATAGAATCATAATACGTGGTTGGCTTGGTTAAGATGAGTTTGGAACCACCCCAATCTTTTGTCATTATCTTAGTTTTATCGTTTCGCCCCCGAAGTTTCATTTTCATTTGGAGTGAAAGCTTTTTGTGCATTGAAGAGGATTAGAGAACCCACTCTTGACACAATATCTCAACTGCTACACTCACCCTCTTCCCCGAGTTCAGTAAGTACCAAAACCTCAAAAACCAAATGCTGACAAACCCTAAAGAACCAACTACACTTTCTGGTTGAGAATTGAAAATTAAAGCACAAATATATATTGACGTAGTTACTCATGAACTCATATTCCAACTTCATATTTCAAACATATCACACTTTCTTATTTGACTTTGCCATGGCTCGGCCACTTGTAACGGTCCACCCTCTACCAAGTATTTCACATATTGGCTTCACTGTCATGACCCTTATGGTGTGTGCAATTGCATTGCTCATGTGTGCTTCTCATTCACGGAAATGGCGGAAGTGGGTCTCTTGCTATGCCTTTGGAGAAGAACCTGTCATAGAATTCAACAATGAAGAGGTTATGAGCACTTGTGGTGAGCAACAAGAAGAGGGTTCACTTTGGCAGAAGAACATACTCATGGGAGGGAAGTGCCAGCTCCCTGATTTCTCTGGTGTCATAATATATGATTCAGATGGTAACATAGTGAATCATGCTAAAACTTCTCGCCCATTACTGACATGGAAATAAGGATTTGAGGAACCCCACAAGCCTTTTTCATTAGCAGATGCAGAACTAGGGTTGCTTTCGATCTGTGCCACTTTATGTTTCATGATGGTCTCATATAGTCTTATAGTTTAAGCAGTGAGAATAGATTATTGCATGAGTTAGACCAAGACCAGAAAATGGCAACTTGTTGGGAGGGTCTCATTTTTATGCATATATGAAACTCTTGTAATCTCCTATACATGCCCTTAAAGGGGAACATGAATCTTTAGTTTGAAAGTACCTTAATTTTCAGCTTTTATTTAAATACATATAAAACCTCCAAATCTTGACAAATATGCACGAAAGGTATTTGGTTATTCCTCAAAGAATTTAATTAAAAAATAGAATAATAAAATTCAAATGGTTAATTTTGTTTGTGTTGTCCCACATCAATATGTTGCTGTAAAACAGAGTGTGCATTAAATGTGGTAGAGTTAGTGTACATCAATATGATACACTTAAACATGTAAGCAGATTATAGAGCACCAAATTCTGCTGTTTTCGTAAAAGCTGAACAAACACCCTAATAAAATGAAAGGCAGAGTTAAGTCTGCAAAATTAATACAAAAATGAATTTAAACTTACATAACAGAAAAAATCCACAATTAAGAGGCACAAGGAAAAAACAAAAGTGAGATAAAAACCCACTATATGTGCATGATAGTGATAAAAGCAAAGTTAAATAAATTATTTTTATCCTTAATAATTTGGTACAATTTCATTTGTATGTGACAATTCAAAACCCATAATTTTCGTAAAAGATATCTTAGTGTTTTATGTAAATTTTCCTTAAATAAAATTGTGAAATTAAAATTCTAAGGTACGCTAATATTTTGACTCCATATAGTAAAGGATGAAAATGACAAAATTAAGGAAAACAGTAAGACATTGGTTTTTCCATTCAAATTTCATTAGCTTTGCATCTCCTTATAAAGTATTAAAATACCCAAACCTTAAATCCTAAATTCACTTATAAATATCATCTTAAGAAATGGACATTAAGTCTAACTCAACCTTACAAAACCAGCTCGTCAAGTTATAAAACAAGACCGAGTTCAAGAGAGGAGTGAATTGAACTATTAAAAAAATTTCACAAAATTACCTTTTATAAACTGGAGAATGAAAGTTCTTTAATAAAACTACTAAAAAATGGTATTATGAAGTTCACAGTACAAAAATCAAACAGTTTTAGATCTGAATCAATCAATAAAAATATTTAACTGAACTAGAAATAGTAATAACCTGATTATTGGATTAATCAATACAATATCAAATACAGACTGAAGCAATTTATTGAATTGAAATGTAATTCAGAACAACCCAAAAACAACCAGAAGAACATTATCAACAACAAACTTATGATAATTCTCACAACAGAACAGTTCAGATTAAAGATAACACAAGAAACAATACTTGTTTCAAGAAAACCTGTTTCCAGAAATTAAACAGATTAAACAATGAGTAAAAGAAACAATAAGCACTCCAAAATTATCAAAAATAGATTTTATTTATTATTAAGAAGAAATAACAGTTTCGAAACCAAACATAAATACCAACAAAATGAACAATCAATTATGCACGAAGAATAATTAATTGAACGAGCGATAACAGAAATGATAAGTGTTCAAGAAGAGAGAAAGAAAGATCAAGAACACAAAGATTTATGCTGGTTCACCCTTCCTCAAGGGCTACGTCCAGTCCTTTGCCAACTAGCAAAGTGTTCCACTAAGAAAAATCTCCAAAATTAATGTTACACAATACACAACACTTGCAACCCGCAAGCAACCACTGCTCCCAGCAGCAAACAACCTACTGCACCCTACAACAGTTGTTCAACCAATGTAAAACCCACTGCACTAAAGTAGTTACAATTACAAACCCTATGTAATATTTAACAATACACTCACAGTACAAAGATGGTCAATAATGAAACTATTACAGCAATGACTCTATTCAACAGATTACAAATTGAATAAGAATAGAGTAGAACACTTAGCTCTGGATCAAGATCGAAGTTTCACGAATTCACATCCAAAGTAATGCTCTAAGATTAGTGTTCTTGATGAAAATTGATTGCCAAATGATCTCAAGGTGTTCTCGTTTTTTCTCTCTTTGAAAATTTCACAAGTATTCACACAAAATGACTTAGATGATTTGAAACCATGTGCTTGCACTTTATATAGACAAATTGTTTTAAATCTGTTAAAAACTCAATCAATTGTATCAATCGTTCAATCGATTGAATTTTCTATAACTTAGAGAAACTTCATCAAGTTCAGATTCTGAAAACAATTTACTGAATTCCTTTCTAAATTATATGTTCAAAATCTGAATTGGCCTTATTTAAAACCTTTTATTCATTCGATCAAGTAAAATTAATTATGGAGCTTACTTTGAATTATAAAACTTGCAACATATGATTTTAACCAAAACCAAACTCTCTCACACACACAGCCTAAGTCTAGAACTAAACTCTAACAAGCTCTATAGCCTTCATGCAATCCACACTGCTAGCTATGATCCATTGTAGACTTCATCCTTTTATTGGTTTCATCAAATCATATGGCAGCTCCTGGTGCTAACAAAGGTGAGGTTTGCATTCACTTATAAACTATTTAAAGGCCTTATCTCTAGTTGATGTACGATCTCCAACACACATCTCTCACACCAAGACTCCCCAACTCGTGTGTGGGACTGTATATTAAGGATGGCCTGATAATGACCCAATAGCGGGTGGCTCGAAAAGTTCAACAACCTTTCTAGGATAGACTCTAATACCATCTCAAGAAGTAGACTTTGAGCTTAACTCAATCTTACATAACCAACTTGTAAGGTGAGGTTTTAACCCACTTATAAATTATTGAAAGGTCTTATATCCATAGTCGATGTGTGATCTCTAACATTTAAAAGAAAGACATTATAGAGGTATATCACACCAGTCTTCCCTGCATTTTTTTGGCACATCAAATTGTAAACAACCTTACATCCAGATATTTATACAATAAATAAATGAAAATGAACAATATATTTCCATCAATCCAAAGAATTATTCAATATTTAGATACATATAAATGAAGTATAAAAATATATGAAACTTGCATAACACATGTTGTTTCAACAATACATAACACACAAACCTATAAAATTGAAAAAATAATTAATATAGTAAACAAACATACTATATCTTGATAGGGGTTAAGTGTTTTATAATTTTGGTTATCCAACTACTTCCCTTGAAATTAAATATGATAAGAGATTTGATGCAGGTTGTATAATTAAGAACATTTCGTACATAGAGAGAGAGGATAAAAGGGTGTGGATAGGATAATGAAGAAAGTTTTCAATTAAATCTGCATATACTATCTTACAAAACATATTACCTGGGGAAAATAAGAAAGTGTTCACATTGCTATGGTCTTTAGACATTATTCAAAAAGCTCGATTGTTAGGGTGGAAAGTGCTTTTAGATAGGATTCCTAGAAGGAAAATGATGTTGACACCACTGTTCAACGTACCCTATATGACACTCCTTTATGGCACAGGCGTAAGTTGGCAATGAGAGACAAAATCACATAATTAACATTAGTTTCCTTCTAGAAGTCTTGTATCCATATCTTTTGAAACCCTCCGCAAGTAGAGGAGCAAATATTGATGAGACATAGCTTGGAACAAATATTCTTGAAAGACTGAGGACCTAAGGCTTTGGTATAAATGTCATCCAGTTTCTCTGTGGTTGAAATATAGGAAGCAAATGGATGAGATCCTTCTTCAATTTTTCTCTAACAATGTGACAATCTATTTCTATTTCTATGTGTGTGTGTGTGTGATGGTTGTTGGGACATTGTGGGCTTCATTCGCGTTGTCGAATGCATTCCAAATTAACTAGGAGGCTGGATTTTGCAATATAACGGACCTAGGTCATTCTTCGAAGGACCACTTGAATGTTCTCAATTACTAAAAATGTAAAACAGTAGCACGGTGGGGGGTGACAAGTACGAAACTTAAACAAAATAAACAAAAAGAAAAACGATTCAAGCAAAATAGAGAAGTTCACGTAATGAAAATCAACCCGGTCTCCCTTCGGTTCTTCCTAATCCCTCACTGGTTCCTAAATAATATCCCAATTACATTCGTGGGTTAAACAGACCGGAATCCCTACATCTATCTAACGTCTCGAACACTTCACAATTACAAAGCATTTTGTCTAACACCTAATGTGTCAAACCAATGCAATTGCATGGTAAGAAACATCATCGATTCGACTCCACAATACACTCCAAATGGACTATATTCAATCAGTTATAGATTTAACTCAATCATTGAATTTTTAAAATAGAAAACGAGTAGGTAATTACGGAAAAACAACACAAAACACAAACCTAGGGATAAACGAAAGCGGGAGAACCTCTAGGGACCGAATTGAGTAAGAACCTTAGCCACTCATGGTGGAATGAACACGAACAATAGCCAAAGATAGAAATGAAGAAGTGAATGAAGACGGAAATAAAACTGCAAAAACCAACAACGATCCAAGAAGAAGAAACAAGCAAGTAGGCGAAATTGTATTTCAAAATCTGTCCCCAAGACAATGTTGGCAGCTGCCCCCTTTGCTCACTATAATATTCAGAGTTTAACCTAACCTAAGGTGGCTCAGGCCCACCTGTAAGTTTCCCTAATACACCAAAAACGCACAGTTTTGATCCCAACTAATTTGGGGGTAAAATGACTAAGTTATCCTTAATTGAATATTTCGGCTCAAAGTGATATCTAGATTCTGTACGTCAACTTCGAGGCTGAGTTTTTGCACTTTACAGTCCAAATTTGGTCTTGGACCCTATCACAACGTTTGTAGATCTTTGAGTTATCTACAAAACGACATAAAGATCCAATTAATCTGAGGTCTGTAGCAAAAGTTATGGACAAAATACGAAACATGCTCATGTTTGGAAATTTTCTAAAAATTTCATCAAATTGAGTCAAACTTTCAATTAAAGACCAATAAGCCCAAATACAGTAAAATGGTCCAAAACTTGTAATTATTCTTATCAATATGCAATAGGAAAGTGGTCAAAATAAATACATATCAGGGCTCTGATGTTTGTAATGTTGTAAAAAACATTTTCTCTCACAATTAGATCCTCCTAGGGATGAATGCTAATGTGGTTTCTGTTATCCCTAAAATTCATGGGGCTACTTCTATTAAATACTTTAGGCCTATAGTTGTGGCAAATTTAGGTTTAAAATCATTTCAAAAATCTTAGCTGATAAGTTAGCTTCCATTGCTGCAAAGATTGTACCTCCCAATCAAAATGGTTTTATTAAAGGCTGACACATTAAAGATTGTATTGGTATCACTTTGGAAGCCATTAACATGTTTTCTAAGAAAATAATAGGTGGTAATATGGCTTTCAAGATTGATATGTCCAAAGCTTTTGATACTCTCAGTTGGGATTTTCTCATTCAGGTGTTGAATCAGTTCAGTTCTCACCTTACTTTCGTGCAATGGATTTTGACTATCCTTCAATCCTCTAAGCTTTCTATAAGGGTTAATGGTAGTTTGGTTGGTTACTTTCCTTAGGGGTCAGACGGGGTGATCCTCTTTCTCCTTTACTTTTTTGTAATGTTGAAGAGGTCCTCAGTAGAGGGATAACCAACCTTATTCTAACCAAACATATTCTTTCGATGGCTAGTCCTAAAGGGTTTTGTTTCCCCTCACATGTTCTATATGCTGATGACATTTTTTGTATTTTGCAGGGTCAACAAATGCTCAATTTTTAGTCTTATGAAGTTTTTACATTCCTATGGCTTAGCCTCGGGTCAATGGATAAACACTTCCAAAAGTCATTTCTCCACTGCCAAGGCTTCTCCTAGCGTCCTTTCTAAGATTAAAGACGTGCTTTGTTATAGTAGGGGCAATATTTCCTTTAATTATTTTGGAGTTCTTATTTTTGTAGGTTCTCCTAAAGACAACTTCAGCCTCTTGTAGATAAAGTCAGATTTAAATTGACCTCTTGAAAAGGGAAATGTCTGTGATTTATGGGGAGAGTGGAGCTAGTTTACTCTGAGATTTATGGTTCTTTATCTTACAGCTTTCAGGTTTATAAGTGGCCTTTCAGCTTGTTGATAAATAGGTTATAAACTTTATTTGGACAGGTGATATTAAGAAACAAGGTTTTGTGACTGTTAATTGGAGTATAATTTGTAATCCTAAGTCTGAGGGTGGGCTTTAAGTTGTTAATTTCCAACTTGAAAATAAAGCTTATCTTCTATGGCTTGCTTGGGACTTCGGTTACAATTATCACCCTTGGACTTCTTTATTGAAGGCTCAGTTTCTTAAATCTCAATATCAGAGAGTTGGGTCCTTCTTTTCCTCCTCCATCTAGTTTGGTATTAATGATTGTATGATGTCATTTTAGAGCACACTTTTTGAATGGTTGGTAAAGGTGATAATATTAATTTCTGGAATTATCTCTGGTGCTCTGAGAAATACATCTCTTTCCTTAGAAGTGTTTCTTATGCCAAAATGATTAATTTGAAATCTATTGTGGCTCAGGAATAAAAGAAAAGTGGTTCTTGGGACATGTCTCCTTTTTTTAAATATTAAGGTGTACATAATTTACTTTATATTTCTTTGACCTCTTGGGAAGATACTCCTAATTGGATGCTGAAAGATTCTGGTTCTCTAACTCAACAGGCGGCCAGAAATTTTTTTAAGAATTCCAACCCTACTTGTCAATGGGGTAAATTGATTTGGACTAATTTTATTCCTCCTACGAGCACTTTAGTGCTTTGGAAGGTTTTACATCAAAGGTTAATTGTAGACAGAGATATTCAAATTAGAGGTCTTTCTTTGTGTTCTATGTGCTCTTTGTGTAGAAAACAGGAAGAATCTCCTTTCCATCTTTCCTTTGACTGCTCTATCACCTCCCAGATTTGGAATTATACCAAATAGGTTTTTCATGAGTTTATTCTTCTTTCTATTAATGATATTATTGATTTCTTAATACTTGAAGGGAGTCTCTTAGTTATTCTTGTCAGGTTTGCAACTATTACTTACTCTATTTAGATGATATTGAGGATGAGAAACCGTGCTAAGTTTTAAGAAAATATTTCTATCTGCTAGGCTATCCAGACGGTTGAAGACTTCATCAGAATGACAGGTAAGTCTTCAAGGAAACACATGCCCAAGGACATTGTTGAGTTCTCTTGTTTGAAGTTTTTTTATATCACCACGCGTTGTCGAAAAGAGACATCTCATATTCAAATTATTTGGGATTTCCCTCATGTGAATTAGGTGAAGGTCAACACTAATGGTGCTGCTAGAGGGTGTCCGGGTTTGGCAGCATGTGCAGGTATTTTTCGTGGTAGCAGGGGTGAATATATAAGTAGTTTATTCTCTTTTCTTAGGGTACAAAAGTCTTTATATGCCGAGGTTATGGGAGCCATTTTGGCTATTGAGCTTGCTTGAAACAAAGACTTCAGACGTATTTGGCTTGAGTGTGACTCTTCCCTACTTTCTCAAGCATTTAGTTTGTTTAATATCATTCCTTGGACTTTGAGAGGGAGATGGAGAAAGTGTATAAAGATATGTATCAAAATTGAATTCAAAGTTTCTCTTATATTCCATGAGGGAAACCATTATGCTGACAAGCTGGCTTCGTTGGGTATCGAGAATAAGTTAGATTTTAAATGGTATGACGTCTTGCTTGCTGTTATTAAATTAGATTTTTTTTTCATAACAGGTATCAACTCCCTATTTTTCATTTTGTCTAGCTTGGTTGGGGAGTGTTTGTCATCTTTTCTTGCCATGGTTTGCCTAGTCCCCCCATGGTTTTATATTTTTTCTTTTCCTATTAATAATATATTTCATGTCATTACATATGATTGTTGATCTTTGAGGTGTCAGCCTAGTTGAGATGTCAAAGTTCATAGTGATGCCTAACATGAATTTTATAAAAAAAGAAATAACTATTGTTATAAAATTATAATAAGATTTGTTTTTGTTTATATATAGGTGGTTAAGTAGTTTGGTAGCTAAATGTGAAACATTAAGGTCAATTGGAAAACAAGACTTTTGATGATTGTATCTCTTGTTTTACTTATATAAGAAAATGTATGTAATATATTTTAGTATGTTGCTATTCCTTTATCAAATAAAAAATATTCTAGCAATTTTCTTTTGTTTTTATTTGACTTTTAACCTTTCCATCTTACTTTACAAAAAAAATATATATTTTAAAATAACTAATTACTTTTATTTTAAAAAAATAACAATATTATACAATTTTTGAAGGAATGTTCCAATCATATTACAAAAATACAAGTCCATAAATAAAACCGTACAAAACCGTGTAAAATAGTACAAACCATAAGCAATGTATTTATAATGTACCACCAAAAATTAGTGAAAATAATCCAAAACTAACACTCTTGAAGTTGTTTCCATTGTCCCTTATTATCACAAAGTGCATGACGTTGATAAGGAAGACAACAATTTTGAAACAACAAAAGAGTTTTAAACTGAATTATCTAAAGAGATTTCTAAGTCGAACACAAATATTTATAAAAGAATTTGTTGTCAAAATGAAAGAGCTAGAAGAAGAAATTTGACTGTTATGCAGAGCCTATTTAATATAATAATGATGATTTCTTAAAGATGATTGTAGTTGATGCTTGCTCTATAATTGAGCTTTTTCTTAGATATCATGGATATAAAGATTGGATGGGAAAGGACCCCTTATTTAAAAAAGACTGGATGCTATACCATATTAAGGCGAACTTGCTACTGCAAGAAAATTTACCTTTTCTCTTTGTTCTTGAAAAACATTACAACCTCAATAGTATGAATGAGAATATTTTTCTTCAAATTACTTTCAACAATTTTAGGAAATTGTCTTTAGGAGAAGTTGTCCAAGAGAGAGTCCAAAAGATTTCACCAATTTTTTAAAATCTTGTATAATATCATCATCAAATCTTGATCTTGGAAGACCAGAAGAATACAATAAAGTTAGACATGTATATATTGCAAAGCAACTACCAGAGACAGGTATTAAGTTCCAAGTGAATCCAAGTGAATCCAAATGACGCTTATTTTTTTTTTTAACAATCATGAATAAAATAAATAAAAACACTTAAGGAATATTCCAATCGTGTTACAAAAATACAAGTCTATAAAAAAACTGTCACCATGTTCTGCATAAGTTAGCCCAGCTTCTTCTTTTATATATATAAGAAGTTTCATTAGTGAGCTCATTTTCAAATTACTGGTTCGTCTCCTATACTAATATAACATGTCTTTTACAATGTTTGTATGTACTTTGACCTTTATGGATAAGGGTAAGTTTATCACGTCGATCTTGAATATAAACGACACCACGTAAACTATCTGAAAAACATAATGGAAGTTGGGAAGTGTCACCTTGATGGAGACATTATTAATGAATGTCTAAAGATTCAAGATGTTCTCATCGATACTGAAAAATATGTAAAGTTATTGGTTGATAATATAATTATTGTTAGCTGGATGGGTGATGCTAATGCAGTAGTTATAATGATTAACAGTTTGGGGTCCCATCTTGCTATGCCACATTTTAATTGACACTATTTCTCTCTATACAATACCTTATGTGAAAACCCTTATAAAAAATATAAGGTAATCTTCTTAAATGAGTACTTCAACACTTATAAATTATAATAACATTTGTTTTTGTTTATGTGTAGGTGATTAAGTAGTTTGGTAACTAAATGTGAAACATGAAGGTCAATTAGAGAAGGAGACTTTTGATTATTATATCTCTAGTTTTACTTATATAAGAAAATGTATGTAAGGTATTTTAGTATGTTCCTATTCCTTTATCAAATAATAAATATTATAAATACTATTATTATTATTATTATTTGTATTACTACTATAATTATTACTAATATTATTATTTTTATTTTAAGTATTATATTTTATTGTTATTTGATTTATATTATTATTATTTTTATTAATATATTAAGTATTACTGATGAAATAAATATGGTGTTCGTTAATTTATTGATAGATTTATTGATGAACAATTTGACGATAAATTTTATGTAAATTTGTCAATATTTAGCGATGGAATAAATCTGTCAGTTAATCCGCCAATATTAGTAACAAATTAAATCAGTTGGTAATGATATATTATTGACAGATAAAATTTTGTCAGTAATTTTTCATCGATAATCTGGCTTTTTCTTGTAGTGATTATACCTGAAAATCTAGCTCTTAAGAAATCATTATCTCATTTAAATATAAATGAAAAATATCTACACATGTTAATAAAAAGTTCTAGGAAGTCTCATGATAAGAAACAAATATATTATGATCAAAATAATGCATCTATTAGCACATCACCGAGTTCTTTTGTTGCACATCCTAGATTGTCTATTAATATTCCTACAAGAACCTTCAAGAATAAAACTTGGAGAAAAACTAACATGAAAAGACCCAAAACAAGATGGGTACCCAAAGTGAAAGTTCTTTCTCTTGCAGATAAATTAAATCCAAGCAAGAAAACTCAAATTTTGAAACTGAAAAAATGGATGCTCACTGTTCATAAAGGAAAGAAAGTCTACATTCCCATAATTGGGAGGCAAGAAACTAAGAGACAACAAAAAAAATGAATGAGATTTATTGGAACTAGTCAAATAAGGATTAGACATTCACTAATAAAGATTCATCTAAAATTAAACAATTTGTCACGTCAATAAGATAACTTTTTTCTTACATTCATCAGTCTAGGATATATGTGCATTAGATTATCTTACAAGGTTTAGAAGTATTTGATGATATATGACTGTCTAAGTAAGGTGTGATATTTTCTATATAAAATTATTTGAATTTTGATTTTATAGCCACTAATGTTCTTTTTAAAACAATTATGTTATTTAGTACAATATTGTTTTTATTTTTGAAATATAATCAAACATCATTTTATAAAAGATCATGTTCAAAAGATACCATTGATCTACAATTTATCTCAACTGATGAACAATTAGCAGATATTTTTACAAACCCCTTGTTGAAGAATATTTTAATTATTTAAGAAAACTTTTAGGTATGATCTTGATTGAATGATGGAAAATATCAATTGGTTGAAACTCATTCCATCAATTCTTTTAATCTATTTTCAATTAAGATTAAAAAAAATTATCTACATCTATATTTGTTACTTTTAATACATGATTCATATTATTTTTTAAATTTTTTTTTTCAATTTTGCTCATTTTGGAAAAAGTCAATTAAATAAGATTTAATTTATAAAGAGAGATATATTGATTTAATTCAACTCCATTTTGATTACAATATTTTTATATTAAAATTTTTCAGTTTCATTTTTCAAAGTCTAGTGCAAAGTTTTTTCCTTTTCTAAACTTATTCATGTTATTCTAAGTGTTGTGTATTAGGTTAGATGTGAGTTGTAGGTAGTAGCTAGCTTAATACAAGTTTTTGTGAAGATGATAAGTTCATGTGTAGGTTTTATGTGTGATGAAAGAATTCATGCATGTGTGAAGTTTGTAATAATTAAAATTAGTGTTTAACGCTGAAATTGCAAAAGTTTGATATGAACTACTATAATCTCCAATTTTAAGGTATTTTGACTCTATATTATAGGTATGAAACTATGTAAAATTTCATTATCACTATTAGAGAACATTTCAAATTAAAACCACATTTTATTTCACAATCAAGTAACCTAGTCTATTATTTGAGAATTTTAACACTAGTTTTCCCTATCTGGAGGTTTGTTTTCAAACAGTTCCAAGACACGCTACAATACTCCCAAAAATCTAGGAACCTAGAGCAAGTTGTCAAAAAAGAATCAAATCTCAATATGACTCTAATTAAGTTGAGATGAACAATTTTCTCAATTCTCCCTACCAACGTAGATGAAAAAAACTAAGAAAAAGCAGTAAACGAAAGATCCTTGAGGTTGATAGGAACTTACTCTGATTAAGGTTTTGATCAGGTAGAATAGTCTTTTGATTCCTACGCTATTGAGAGGTGCAATCAAAATCTGAAATTGATGAACTGTGAGAGAATATTTTAGAGAGGAAGAGAGTTTTGAAATTGAAAGTGAGGGTTCTAGAAGAGAAAGAGAGTGAATAGTGCATGCAGGAATCTCTTTTTTTTGTCAATAAAAAAGAGGAGTTTCACATTACTTCCCAACTATAAAAATTTTAGTCCCCAAAAAATAACTTATCAAGAAATAGGTCAATATATAATGTTCGCTAATTGCTTAATGGAAGAAAAGATGAGAACATCTTATCCTGGCCTATTTCTTAGTAAGCTAATTTTCAAGGATGAAAATCTTTATAGCTAGCGACTAATGTGAAACCCCTATTCTCAAAAGAAAAAATTCCTACATTATCATTTACCCTCTTTCTCTTCCAAAATCCTGCTTCGAATTTCAAATATCTCTTCACTTCCCTCTGAAAATAATTTCTCTCCACCATTCATCAATTTTAGATTATGATCGCACCTCTCAAAAGCTAAGGAATTAAGGAATGATTATTCCTAATCAAAACCTCGATGAGAGTAAGTTCCTATCTACCTTAAGGATCATTTATTCTCTGCTTTTTCCTAGTTTTTGTCATTTTTCTTGGTAGGGACAATTGAGACACTTGTTCCTCTCAACTTAATTAGAGTCATACTGAAATTTGATTATATTTTGATAATATAATGTGTCTTGAAATTGTTTAAAGAAAAACCTCCAAGTAAGGGAAGCTAGTATGAAAATTTGTACTATAGTACACTAGGTTAGAGTACTTAAGAGTGAAATGAGACACGATTTTACTTTGAAAATGTTGTCTAGCAGTGATAATAAAATTTTGTATACTTTGATAAAATGACTGATTTTTTGTTAATTGAACTTGTGGGAGCAGTGGATGTTTGAATGCTTAGTAAATAACTGCTGCCTTGATGTGAGATGTATCCTTGCATGTTCAATGTTATAGATTGAATGAAGTATGTTGTTGTGAATGATGAAAATGAAGGCCAAAATTTGGGACAACGTATTACTTGTGCTTGTTGTGTCTATCAAGTTTTGGCATCTATATTTTAACAGAGATTCTCAAGATTCATTAGTAATCTAAGTCATATAATATAACATATTAATTGTTGAGAAGCTGATGAGGGAGTTCATACACACTGGGACCCGCTTTAGACACTTAGTTTTAGATATGTTAACTTACCTTGACACTTTCTTTAACATTTTTCTGGTAATCTAAGTCTTGTGTTTTAAGTTACATGTGAGTCGTAAGTAGTGTAGCCAACTCAATACGAGTCTTTGAGAAAATTATAAGTTTATGTGTATATTTTATGTGTGATGAAAGAATTCATGCATGTGTGAAGTTTGTAATAATTGAAATTAGTATTTAATGTTGAAATTCCAAAAGTTTGATATGAACTACTATACTCTCCAATTTTAAGGTATTTTGACTCTATATTATAGGTATGAAACTATGTAAAATTTCATTACTACTATTAGAGAACAATTCAAATTAAAACCACATCTTATTTCACAATCAAGAACCTAGTCTATTATTTGAGAATTTTAACACTAGCTTTCCCTATCTGGAGGTTTGTTTTCAAACAGTTCTAAGGCACGCTACAGTACTCCCAAAAATCTAGGAACCTAGAGCAAGTTATCAAAATAGAATCAAATCCCAATATGACTCTATTTAAGTTGAGATGAGCAATTTTCTTAACTGTCCCTACCAACGTATATGACAAAAATTAAGAAAATAGAGCGAAAAAAAAATCCTCGAGGTTGGTAGGGACGTATTCTGATTAAGGTTTTGATTGGCTAGGATAGTCTCTCAATTCCTTCGTTATTGAGAGGTGCAATCAAAAATCTGAAATTGATGAACCGTGGAGAGAATTTTTTTTAGAGACAAAGGATGAGAGTTTTGGAATTGAAAGAGACGATTTTAGAAGAGAAAGAGAATGAACACTACTAGAAAATTGCCAAATAGTGACCGAAATTAGTAATAGAAAAAATCGATCACTATTGGTGACCGAATCAATGATCGAAAAAATCGGTCACTATCAGTGACTGAATTAGTGATCGAAAAAATCGATCACAAATTCGGTCACAGAATCGGTCATAGAATCGGTCACAAAATCGGTCCCTGAATCAGTCACAGAATCAGTCACAAAAATCAGTCACAGAATCGGTCACAGATTCGATTAAAAATTCGGTCACAGATAATAATAATAATAATAATAATAGTAATAATAATAAAAATAATATTAATAATAATAATAATAATAATATAGTACTAATAATAATAATAATAATAATAAATAAAATAATTATAATAATATTGATAATAATAATAAAAAAAAATAACATAAATAATAATAATAATAGTAATAATCATAATAATAATAAGAATAATAAAAATAGTAATAATTATAATAATAATAATAATAATAATAACAAGAAGAACAAGTTATAAAAATAGAATCAAATCTTATTATGACTTTAATTAAGTTGAGATCAAAAATTAATTATCCCTACCAACGGAGATGACAAAAACTAAGAAAAAACAGTGAAAAAAATCCTTGAGGTCGGTAGGGACTTACTTTGATTAAGGTCTTGATCGGGTAGGATAGTCTCTTGTTTCCTTGGCTATTGAGAGGTGCAATCAAAATTTCAAATTGATGAACCGTGGAGAGAAATTTTTTTGCAGAGAAAGGAAGAGAGTTTTAAATTTGAAAGAGATGGTTCTAGAAGAGAAAGAGAGTGAATACTGCATGCAAGAATCTTTTTATTTTTCAAGAAAAAAAGGGATTTCACATTACTTTCCAACTATAAAAATTTAAGTTCCCAAAAATCAGCTTACCAAGAAATAGGTCAATATATCATGTTTTCTAATTTCTTGGAAAATGGATGAAGATATGAGAAAATCATATCCTGACATATTTCTTGGTAAGCTAATTTTAAAGGGTGAAAATCTTTATAGCTAGCGAACAATGTGAAATCCCTCTTCAGAAAAGAAAAAAATATTACATGCACCGTTTACCCTCTTCATCTTCTAAAACCCACTCTTTCAATTTCAAAACTCTTTCTGTGAAAAACAATTTTTTTCCACCATTCATCAATTTTAGATTCTGATCGCACCTCTCAACACCTTGAAGAGAGTAAGTTCCTACCTACCTTAAGGATCTTCTGTTCTTTGCTTTTTCTTAGCTTTTGTCATTTGTGTTGGTAGGGACAATTGAGACCCATGTTCCTCTCAACTTAATTATAGTCATATTGAAATTTGATTATGTTATGATAACCTGCTCAAGGTTCCTAGATTTTTAGAGGTATTATAGCGTGTCTTGAAATTGTTTGAAGAAAAACTTCTACGTAAGGGAAGCTAGTCTAAAAAATTCTACTGTTGTACCCTAAGGTAGAGTACTTAATTATTAAATGAAACACAGTTTCAATTTGAAATGTTCTCTAGCAGTGATAATAAAATTTTGTATAATTTGATAAAATGACTGATTTTATGTTAATTGAACTTGTGGGAGCAGTAGATGTGTGAATATTTGGTAAATAACTATTGCCATCACGTGAGATGTATCCTTGCAACTTTCAATGTTATGGATTTAATGAGGTATGATGTTGTGAATGACTAAAATTCAGGCCATAAATTTGGGACAACGTATTAGTTATTTTTTTTGTGTCTATCAATTTTTGGCATCTATATTTTAAGAGAGATCGTCAAGATTCATTGATAATCTAAGTCACATAGTATAACATATCAACTATTGAGAAGTTGACAAGGGAGTTCATACATACTGGGACCCACTTAGACACTTAGTTATAGATGTGTTAACTTGCCTTGACACTTTCTTTCACATTTTTCTGATATTCTAAGTCTTGCGTATTAGATGAGAGATGTGAGTCGTAGGTAGTAGCCAACTTAATATGAGTCTTTGAGAAGATGATAAGTTCATGTCTAGTTTTATGTATGGTGAAAGAATTCACGCGTGTGTTAAGTTTGTAAAAATTAAAATTAGTATTTAACTTTGATATGAACTACTATACTCTCCAATTTTAAAGTATTTTAACTCTATATTATAGGTATGATACTATGTAAAATTTGATTATCATAATTAGAGAACATTTCAAATTAAAATCACATCTTATTTCACAATCAAGTACGCTAACCTAGTGTATTAAAGCAGAACTTTAAGATTAACTTTTCTTATTTGGAGGTTTGTTTTCAAACAGTTCTAAGACACGCTACAGTACACCCAAAAATCTAGGAACCTAAAACAAGTTATAAAAATAGAATCAAATCTTATATCATGACTCTAATTAAGTTGAGATGAAAAATTAATTGTTTGTACCAACATAGATGACAAAAACTAAGAAAAAACTGTAAAAAAAAATCCTCAAGGTTGGTAGGGGCTTACTCTGATTAAGGTTTTGATTGGGTAGGATAGTCTCATGATTCCTTCATTATTGAGAGGTGCAATCAAAATCTGAAATTGATAAACTGTTGACTGAATTTTTTTATGAGAAAAAGCAAGAGAGTTTTAAAATTGAAAGAGATGGTTCTAGAAGAGAAAGAGAGTGAATACTGTATGCAAGAATCTTTTTCTTTTTCAAGAAAACAAAAAGGGATTTCACATTACTTTCCAACTATAAAAATTTATTTCTCAAAAATCAGCTTACTAAGAAATAGGTCAATATATGATGTTTGCTAATTTCTTAAAAAATGGAAGAAGAGATGAGAACATCATGACCTATTTTTTGGTAAGCTAATTTTCAATGATGAAAATCTTTATAGCTAACGAGCAATGTGAAACCCCTCTTCTCCAAAGAAAAAAAAACCTACATGCACTGTTTACCCTCTTCCTCTTTGAAAACCTTCTCTTTCGATTTCAAAACTCTTTCGTTCTCTCTGAAATACAATTTTTTTCCACCATTCATCAATTTTAGATTCTGATTGCACCACTCAATAGCTAAGAAATTAAGGAACGATTATAACTGATCAAAACCTCGATGAAAGTAAGTTCCTACCTACCCTAAGGATCTTTTGTTCTCTGCTTTTTCTTAGTTTTTTGTCATTTGTCTTGGTAGGGACAATTGAGACATTTGTTCCTCTCAATTTAATTATAGTTATGCTGAAATTTGATTATATTTTGATAACCTGCTCTAGGTTCCTAGATTTTTGGAGGTCTTAAAGCGTATCTTGAAATTGTCTGAAGAAAAGCTTCCAAGTAAAGGAAAGCTAGTCTTAAAAAATTATACTATAGTACCGTAAGTTAGAGTACTTAATTGAGAAACAAGAGACATTTTTAATTTGAAATGTTTTGTAACAGTGTTAATAAAATTTTGTATAGTTTGATAAAATGATTGATTTTATGTTAACTTTGAGAAGGAAAAATGTTCCTTCATTATGAATATTCTTAATTGTTTTTATTTCTCTTTAAAATTGTACATCATTACAAGAGTTATAATATGAAATCCTAATTCATCTTTGTAAATCATACTATATAACTTATAAGACCTCATATAAGACCTCTTTGTTATGTTTAATTCAATGAAAAAGTCTCATAAAACCCAAACTTTTTAATATTTTATATACTTACTCATTGTCGCGGCCACGTCGACGACGGATGATGACGATCCGAAAATATAAGAAAAATGGTGAAAAGAAAGAGATGGAGTCGCCACCATAGTTTATTGCGGAAAAATATGGAAAAACCAAAAAAAAAAAAAAAAAAGGAAATGATCTGCGAACCAGAGATGAGCTCGGGAGTCGGTTACGCATGGGGAAGGTATTAACACCCCACAGCGCCTGTCCTAAGACAGTACCTTTAATAAAATGAGCAAAATCAAATGTGGTTTATTGAATGTTTACTTTTCCCAAAGATAAAATACAAATAAGAACAAAAATAATATTTTTAATTTAAAGGACCCGACAAGGATCGACCTTGCTCCTACGTATCAACATCCATAAGGGGTGAAGAATCAGGAAATACGTATTTCTAAAAGATAGATAAGTTATTTTAAGAAAAAGAAACTTGATTTTTTTTATTTTTTGAAATTTTATATTTTTTTTATATTTTTAGAAATTGATTTTAATATGGATATCGTAGACGCATTCGGCCTTTTGATAATCTAAACAAATTAAAACTTATCGAATTAAATCCCATAACGCGAACGGCCATTTAGGAATTCAAATCAAGAATTGTTATTATTATTTTTTTTTAAAAAAGAATCCCGCATGAGGCGAACGATCATTTGAAATTTAAAATTTATTAAAATATTCCATTTTTTATGTAAGTATGATAAATAAGCTTTTTTTTTTAGTGAAAGATTTTAGGGATAGTTTCGGAATTCAGGCAGATGTAGGTGCAAATCACTAATTGATGGGGTGCAAGAAATAAGTCAAACTAATTAAAACCCACCTATGGTCAAGGGTATTTTAAGGTATTTTAGGGATCAAGAAAGATTGGGGTGCGAGCTTAAATATGTAGGGTGCAAAATAGAAATCTGTGAGGTCTAATAAGTTTCTCTCCTTAAGAACCCATTAGGATTCATTCATCAAAACCCTAAAACATGGGTGTGAAGGCGCCGCAGGGAGGCACTCGGTGGCGGCCATGGGAGGCACTCATGCTTAACATTTTCTTACAATTACAATTTTGTTGCAATCGTAATCATCACTTTTTCAAATTTTTCCTATGCTTAAAGAAAACTTTGCCCATGCCAGCATGAAAATCATTCAATGCCTGGTTCAAAACGTTGTATGCCACCTTTTTTCTTTTAATTAAATTTTATTATTATTTTTTTAATATTCTAATTATTAATTAATTAATTTTTATTTTATTCATATTTTTTATTTTAATCTTAATTAATTTAACTTTGAATTAAAAGAAAATGAATAAAATTTTTTATCTTCAGAAAAAAATCCAGTATTGACACTCATAAATATCTCTTTGATTTTTATGACTTGAAGTCTTACATTTTGTGATATTTTTTATTTTTACTCATAAATCGTCATATTTATGGAGGAAATATTAGAATTTGTTAAACTTATAACCTTGTAAAGGAGTTTCTTTATTATTCCACTCCTTAGATGTATTGTCAAGATTATATATTAGAGTCCTTATCAATTAAGTTATTATCCAAAATACTTATATTAGAATCATGAGAAGCTAATGTATGAGACACACGGAATAAAATAAATTTATTAAAAATAGAAAATAAGAAAAATTTTGTTTGTGTGCCTCCAAAGATTTTACTATACAATAAATTGAAATAAAAAGACAATGAAAATACCTGTTCAAGCCCACTCATTAGAATGTGACAAAATTCAGGTTGAAGATAGTGTACTTTGACACCGAAAGAAGGTGTTACCTTACCTTCTCGCCTTAGACCCTTACACATTGCCACCTCATTAGGGTCATAAATAGATGCAACAAATAAATCTTAATTTCAATTGCTTCATATAAAAGTAATTTATTAATTTATTTTGACCAATTTTTATATTCAACTATCTATTTTTATTCTATTTATAAAGATAAAGATAGTACAGTACTTTTCGATGATATATTTTATTATATTTTTATAGTATTTATGTAAAGATAATATATTTTATTATTAAAACACACTCAAAAATATGCTTATTTTTATTAGTATTTTATATTTATTTTATGTACCTCTGTAATCTCCTTGTATAAATATATCATGCAAATATTAAAAAGTAAAACAAAGATAAAGTTGTACTTTTTAAAATTTTCCTTCTAAGATAAAACAAATATTGAAAAGTAAAACAAATATTAAGTTGTAGGTTTTTAGACTTTTCCTTCTAAGATAAGGATAATCGTTATGACAACATTATTCTCATACTTTTTCACTCATTTGGAAACATTTTCTTAATGTTCCTGGGCTATTACTGCTATATAAAAGTATACCAACAAAATAACATGATTATTTTATTTAGTACATTTTTAGAATTAATAGGATGTTTGTTAAAAATTATAGTTAATATAAATACCAATTTCTAATATAAATTCAAGAAAAAATTGTATGTAAAATTCAAGAATTAACTATAAATCTGAATATTAAATATATTTTTCTTATATATTTGGGAAAAAATAATTCCATTTTCTTTATATTGCATAGGTTTAAGATACTTTAAAAAAATAAGTATTTTTTTAATAATTATTTAAGTATGAAACAAATTTATTAGATTAATTTTAAATATTTATTGATCATCAAATTTGTTAGAATTTAGAAAACAGTGAATAGATGATCAAACATCCATAAAATTAAATTGTTTGATTCAATCTAATGTAATCTTTTTAATAAATGAATTTCATATAATACAATACATAAATTGAATGAATTGACCTATAAATGAACTTTGATGATGATAGAAAGAAAAAAGAAAAAAAAATATATTTGATGGTAAAAGATCTTATCTCCTAACAGTTGCCACACAACTAGTTCTTCATTTCTCTCAAAGTAGTACATTTCTCTCAAAGTAATACATATAAATTCTGAAAACTTAATCGCTACATATAGCTCTCTCTAACAAAGTGCTCCAAAGTACAAATATCAAGTATAGGACAAAAGATAAACAATAATGTCGCAAAACTTAGAAGCACAAGGTAAATATATGATAGATTTAAAGAAAACTGAGTAGATATATATAACATAATTATATAAAGGAACATAAAATATTAAGACTTAGAAGGATAGTAATATCTGACCTGCTTTATAGAGCTAACATTAATGCATCAGTGAGTTAGTAAGACTGAGTTTGCTAAGCTGTCATTTCTAATTCTACCTAGATCACCACTGAAACTGACTTTCCTAAAAGCTGGTGACTGTCCTTCTGTATCTGCAAAAGATTAGACACATTAAACACGCATTTCATAAAAGTAATTTGTAACTATTGACCCCCTTATCACATATGCAGAAGCATTGGCAATAAATATAATTTTGTTTTAGAAAAAGTAAATAATGTTTTCAATGTAAGAGTAGAATATATCAATGAAAAGGTGGAAAAGTTTGAAGGTAAACAAATAATAACAAATAACTTTTCAAGCAAATTATGACTAAATTCTTGGACGATGAGAAGAAAGAACGAGTTAGTGTATATTTTCAGTCTTCTCCAGTGTATCTTTTCAGTCTTCTCCGCAGATGCAATTCTTTCACCATACAACTAACATGGTCTGCCCAAATTTGACAAGGATGACTCAGGGATAATCATAGACAAATACACATTCAAAAGATATCTAGAAATTGATGAAATATTAAAAAAAAACTTCATGATAGCTTGCTTATAGTTAATTCACCCTGACACAAGTAAGTTCATGCTCATTCTTACCTCCATGTACTTTGCTTTTACAACTACCTCATGGACATTATGAGCAAATAGCCAACAGAAATATCCTGTTCATGAAACAAGTTCGAGGAAACAACTCAAATCCAGAACCAATCATTGATATCAAAGTACCAAATGGAAGTAATGTATAATAAGAAAAAACAAGATATATACCACTAATGATTGAGACAGAAAATGGTTAAACTACCTCCAACCCAGAACAAGTCTTGTGAAATAAATGTAGACATAAAATAAGTTCAACACGATAGAATAAATTGAACAAACAAAGTCATTATCAACTAGTTTCAAATTAGTACATGTTCTTAACTAGTTTCTCTTGTCATGGAGGCATTCTAAAAGTGATTTACCATCTTTCAAAAGAAAAAATATTGGCAGAGGGTGTGCAGGTACTACTGCCACTAATTGTTAAAGTCTAATTAAATTGTGTATTGTGTCTGAATTGTTACACTTTATTCCATGACCATGAGTTGTTCTCCTGTAGTGAAAGTAGAGACGATATGTTGTCATCTTTTTTCATTGTAATAATAAAACGTTAGGCCTTTGCAAAAATCATCTTGTTGTCCAATTAACCAAAGACAAAATATTTAGAGGTTTATTATCTAGTAGAAGACTAGTGTAGATACCTTTTGTCACCCTCTTACTTGGTCCTTGTTCCTGAGGAGGCAATTCATCGTCAACGATATCTGTGCTAGATGAAGTTTGCCTTAGGCACTCCTAACATTCAAGCATCACCATATTTGTCTAGCTGAAACCACACCATTCTGACACTCCTCAAGCAATTCAACAAACACTCAGTTTCCTCTTCCCTCCCAGTGGCATGTAACTTCATTCCCTCTCTTGATGAATTTCAATCTGCATTTCATAACCCATATCTGAAAAAAAATACACTAAATCTTGAAGATTCGGATGCTTTTGAAATTCTCCCTACACTCACAAGATAATCCGAACCGTTACTATTTAGAACAAGATGATCCCAGAAATGCCTCCAATACACGCCTCACCTGAAAAAAACTTCAAAACATTATCACTTCAAAACATTATCAATCGGGTGCATGCAAAACCTCAAATTAAAAGATCCCAACTCTCTTAGCGCAACTGATCATAAAGGAAAACATTACCATGATCTAAACTAAAACCACAAATTTAAAAAGCCTTTGCATGTGCGACAAGGAGAAGAATGCATCCGTGAACACAAAAGCAAACCACAAATTAAAAATACCTTTTGCATCTATGAGATTTAGAACCACCCAAGCCCATCAAACCGAAAAAACCAAAACTTCATCAGGAAAAAACAACAGAGCATGATTAATGAAGCTAAAACACATTCAAACACAGTAACAGCTATCAAAGCTACAGATTGACAACTTAAAAGTGGCATGCACAACAGTATTAGCACATAAAAGTGTAACAATGGCTAGACCAAAATTTTTATTATTTTCAGAAGGTCAAAAGATTCAATAACATATTACATCTTTATCGAGAAATTTGATATTACCTTCACCTCTTCATTGACTTCAAATATTTCCTCAGAACTTCTTTTAACCTTCTTGCTCTTATAGAGCAAGTGATCATATAAGAAGACATTACCATCATCTAAACTAAAACCACAAATTCAAAAAAGTCTTTGCATGTACGAAAAGGAGAAGAATGCATCAGTGAGCACAAAAACGAAACCACAAATTAAAAATACCTTTGCATCTATGACATTTAGAACACCACCGAAGCGCATCAAATCAAAAAAACCAACACTTCATCAGACAAAAACAACACAGCAAGCGTAATGAAGCTTAAAACACATTCAAACACAGTTACAGTCATCAAAGCTACAGATTAACAACTTAAAAGTGACATGCACAACAGTATTAGCACATAAAAATGTAACAATGGGTCTTTTCAGAAGGTCAAAAGATTCAATAACATATTACATCTTTATCAAGAAATTTGATATTACCTCCACCTCTTCATTGACTTGAAATATTTGCTCAGAACTTATTTTAAGCTTCTTGCTGTTATGACCATCAGTAATTTCCATAGCCATCTATTCTCCACAGTCATCTGAGATAAGGTAGAGAAGAGATAACACTGTTTTCCTTTTATTTCTCCCTTTATTCTTTCCCCTCTTCGATGTTCCCAATGCTTAAACCTTCAAAATTTTGACTTCAAAAATTTTGACAAGTTGAAGTTTAACAATAAATGCTAAACAGGAAAAATAAATAATTCAAAAATACGAAAAATGATAATTCAAAAATTTTGACACGTTGAAGTTTAACAATAAATGCTAAACAGGAAAAATAAATAATTAAAAAAATACGAAAAATGATAAAAATAAGTTCAACGAACATGTTTAAAAATTTACCAACTCACCTGTCTAACCGTACTCTTAATCTTAAATATCTTTTAATCATTATTAAATTAATACTTCCAACTTTTAAAACCGTACTCTTAATCTTAAATATCTTTTTATCATTATTAAATTAATACTTCCAACTTTTTTTTAGTGTTAATATTTCTTTTAGAATAACTTGATAATTTTATTTCATGCCAATTTTGTTATCTTTTTTAATTAATTATTGTTTTAAAATAAGTTTTAATTTTTAAATAATTAATGTAAGTACATAAATAATTAATATAAATTTTAATTTTGTTATTAATATGAATAAGAGTACGTAAATTAATATATAAAATGTAAGAATCCAGTTTTTCATATGTTATGTACTACTAATTAAAATTTTAAATAATTATATATTTTTTAACTTTATATTTTATATCTTATGTATTATATTTTACATCCTATATATTATATTTTTAAAATATCAATAATTAAATTGATGTATTTAAATAATGTGAAAATTCATTTTTACTACAAATTAAAATTGAATTAATTATAATTTGATAACATAATAATATTTATAAACAAAAGAGTTTTTTTAACACTGAATTATTTTATTTGATTGAAGTTTTTCATATTAGAATGTTTAGATAATCTAATAAATTTTTAATGATTAAATTAAGTTTTAATAAAATTTTTCTATTTTTTTTCTACAAAATCTCCACCTTGAAATATAATATAATATATATATATATATATATATATATATATATATAATTATTTTATATTTTATTTTATAAATTCATATCAAAATCTTATTATTTGAGTTTTCAGTTGTTTAACTTCAAGTTTGATGTCATTTAAATTTTTAATATTTTGTTTGAACATTTTTAAATTAATTTATTAAGACAATTTTTAGTATTCATAAAACATAAATGTAATCCAACTGATAGTTTTAGAGACCAAACGTTTTAAAAATTATAATTAACTTATCTTAAATTAAGATATTCTATAAGTATATGAAAATACGATAAATATAGTTATTTGATCAAGATTGATTTATCAATTAATTAATTATATTTTTTGTTAAATAATTATAAATGTAAAAGTTATAAAAAAATTATAAATACTTATAAAAATATATAAAATGGTTTGGGAAAACCAGTTTAGTTTAAAATTACTTTAGTTTAAAATTACTGTAAAAATGCATTCTTAATTAATTAATTTGTTATATATTGTACCATCTCATGATTATAAAAATTAAATTTATGTTCAAAGATCATAACTAGAGATGATATCAAATTATCATTTTTATAAAGAAATTTGATAAAAAATTTTGATATTACATCTTTATCAAGAAATTTTATATTACATACACTCTTCATCGACTGAAATATTTCCTCATAAGCTTCTTGCTTTTACAATTATCGGTATTTTCCATAACCATTTTAGATAAGGTGGGGAAACGATAACATAGTGTTTTACTTTTAAATCTCTCATTCCTCTTTGCTTCTTACGGGTTTTCAATGCTTAAAACTTCATAATTTGGTTTAACAATAAATGCCAAAAAAGAAAAAATATAATTAAAAAATATGAAAAATGATAAAAATAAGTTCAATGGACAATATGTTTGAGAACTTATCAACTCACCCTGTCTAAACTAACACTACATCTAACTAATAGTATTCTTGATCTTAAATATTTTTTATGTTTATTAAATTTTAATACTCACAACTTTTTTATTGTTAATATTTCTTTTAGAATAATTTGAGAATTTTATTTCATACTAATTTGGTTATTCTTTTCTAATTAATTATTGTTTAAAAATAAATTTAAATTTTTAAATTATTAATATTAACTTTTAATTAATCTTAAATATATAATAGAATAGTTGTGAATTGATTTTGAATATATAATATCTATTTGGATGAAAAAAAAGATTTTATTTCACGTTAACTTATCTCAAAATAATATTTCGATATGTAATATTTAGTAATTTATGAATTTTATTTCATAATTGCTCATAAACAATATTAATAGAAAACTTAATTTTTAAATTTTTCTAATTTCAGCTTTCTGGAAAAAAACATGTATATAGAAGATAAGTGCACAAAGATGTCTAAAATATAGTAACAAATCTATTTCATAGTTTATATTCCATACTTCATATATAACATTTTATTTTATAATTTTTATAATTTCAGCTTCCTGAAAAAAAAAAAAAAACATCTATATAGAAGATAAGTGCACAAAAATGTTCTAAAAGATAGTAAGAAATTTATTTCCTATTTTATATTCCATGCTTCATATATAACATTTTATTTTATATTTTTTATTTTGTGTTTTTTGTTTTAGATATCCTATTCTCATATAGTATATTTTATTATTAATATGAGTAGATAAATTGATATTTAATACAAGAATCCTGTTTTTCATGTTACATACTACTAATTAAAATTTTGAGTAATTATATATTTTTTAAATTTATATCTTATATCTTATGATTATATCTTACCTCCTATATATTATATTTTAGGAATATCAGTAATTAAATTGATGTATACAAATAATTTGAGAATTCATTTTTGCTACAAATTAAAATTGAAATTAATTATAATTTTGATAACATAATAATAATATTTATAAATATAAGAGTTTTTTTAACAAGGAATTATTTTATTTAATTGACGTTTTTCATATTATAATGTTTAGATAATTTAATAAATTTTTAATAATTAAATTAAATTTTAGTAAATGCTTTCTATTTTTTTTCTACACTTTTTTTTTTTTTTTTCTACACTTAATCTCTTCCTTCCACCAACTACATAAATTCATCTCCTCTAATAGTCACCTTGTGAAACTTATTAAAGCCGCATTAATAAGCCTGTTAACTAACCTACTCCTACTCATGGTATCTTCAACTAATATATATATATATATATATATATATATATATATATATATATATTTATTTGTATATTTTATTTAATAAATTCCTATCAAAATCTTATCATGTCAGTTTTGTAGTTGTTTAACTCCAAGTTTAATCTCATTTAAATTTTAATATTTTGTTTAAAAAATTTTAAATTAATTTATTAAGACAATTTGTAGATTCATAAAACATAAATATAATCCAGTTTGGTAAAATATATATAAAATAATTTGGTAAAACCAGTTTTGTCCAAAATCACTGTAAAAATACAGTCCAAATTAACTAATTTGTTATATATTGTACCATCTCATGATTATAAAAATTGAATTTGTGTTCAAAGATCATAACTAAAGAGCATATAAAATTATACCAGAAAATTATTTTACTTCTTTTTCGTGTATAAACTTAAATAGAAAAGAATAATTTCCTAATTACTATTTTTACTAATTTCTCTATTAATTTTTCAAGTTTTATGACGTTATCTCTTACAAAACTATATTCTTTTCAATTAATATAAAATATTTTTATAGGACACTTAAAACTCAAATTTCATGTCAAATTTTTACTATATTTGTGGTATTATTCTTCATTATTTTAATTTCAATAAATTTAACTTATTTTAACTTTATTTTATATGTTAATTTATCAGTATAATTTTTTATTTTATTAATATTTTGGTTATACTCATTAATTATTTATTTCATTGTTTTTATTTGGTTTACATAAAGTTATTTAATATTTTTATTAACAATAAAAAATATAATTAATAAAAACATAAATCTAAGTGATAAGACAAAAAAATAAAAATAAAACTATACAACAAATTATAATACTTTAAGCAGAATTTTTTTTTTTTTTTTAATTCTACAAGTCCTCAATTGCACTTTAATTTTATTAACTATTATGAACAATATTTTTTTGTGACTATTTATTAATCTTATCTACTTGTCATCTTATATACATTTTTAACTATTATAATCCACAAATCTTTCCATAACTATAAGTATATTAATTATTAATTGTTAAGTTTAATTATTAATGATTAATTTATGTTTGTATAATTTATCTAATTTATTATTAATTAATATTTCAATTAAAGATTTGTTAGATCATTCCTAGGGAAAGTTGTTTGAATGAATTTTTTTTATCAATGAAAACAAGTAAAGGTTTAAAATTTATAAGTTGCAACTTTTAGCTTGATAATACTAGCACAAGAACAAATTAAATAAGTGATGTGACAGAATGGGGCAATCAAAAAGTACGATAAATCTTAACGATTTTATAAAGTAAAGGACTCGACCTCATAAAAGGAAAGATCTGACATAACTTATTTAAATAAGTGATGAAGTAGATAAATCATTTTTGAATTATTTCTTATCAATTTAAAAGATTCAAAACCTATAAAAAAAGAAATGAATAATCAAATAGAGACATAAATGATTTGAGATTTTTATTTAAAAATAAATAAAACTATAATACAATTATATATATATATATATATATATATATATATATATATATAAAGTGTTTTGTATATTTAACTTTTAATCTCCTAGCTTTATTATTCCTACACAAAATGATAAAATATTTTTCAATAAATCATATATACATTTTGTTTTTTCAGTATACCGCTATTGCTTGTTACATTTGCCACCGCCTAATTATTGGGTATCAACCACATGTGAATTTATCCCACTACGAAAATTCTGTTCTGATTATGATATTTCTTTCAAGCAATATATTGCCTTTTGACTATTTGTATGCATCCTCTTTTATTTACATAAGTAATTAGTTTATACCAGAATTTCTAGTTAGTTTTTCTCTTTTCTTCAATCCTTCTTTTGTTACCATGTTGGTTTGTGTTAACACGATCTAATCTAGAATAATAAATCATGCATCCTACATAGTCAGTACACCATAAAATAGAATTTTCTTACATCCACTATCAACTTGTTGTTGTAAGTACACTCCCTCTAAGTCTTTGGTTAGCCATGTTCCTCTACCCTCTCTCTGCCAATATACTTATATCCTAGGTCCCTTGTTGCCATTGCACCTTATCACAATTGACTCAATCCATTTGATGTCCTGTGCTTTTCTGTGATTCAATTTTTTTTCTTAGTTTCTCTTCAAATGTTGAATTTTTAACCAATTCATCATGTCCAATGTTTGCAATAGCTAGATTCTTCTTTGTAGGTTACTACATTTAGGAGCTTTTGGGTGTTTGTTTTTTCTTGTTATATTGTGTACTCCTGTTAATTATTGAGTTAAACAAACTCTTTAAGTGTTTTTTATTTATTTATTCTTTATTACCAATAAAAAAACAAACAAGCGGTCATCCTGGTTAACACGTCTGTGTTCTAGTTGATATGTAAAAACACGTAGATCGCCCACAATTATCACACACTAACTGATAACATACAAATACATTTTCAACTTTGCTATGGTATTCATCATTCTAACTTCTAAATTTACTTGACAATGCAACACACAAATTTTCTTAGAGTTTGGATCCTAGTGCTCATTCTCACATAACTTTACTTTTATTGGAAAGTTTTTAACCTTTCGTTCTCCTAGTATGACTCTCACTTTCCAATGTTTTACATTTCATCAACTAATCTACTCTCAGTAAGATTTTGCTTAGTAGTTGTCTCACCAGTCTCACACACAACACAGAGATACCTACTTAAACTTACCCCTCCCCTGACATTCTCTCCAATGATTATTCTATTTAGAAAACTCTCAACGAAAAACATTAGGTTGATTGTAGTTCTTTTATTTTCCAAAATTTATCAAAGAAATCAATTTAATATCATGTACTACAATTTTGAAATTTTTCATATGCAAACTTTACCATAGTTTAATCACATTACTTCCTACTATTTTAGGAGAGTGTCTTTAGCAGAAGTTTGTACAAGAGAGAGTGCAAAACACTTCATTAATTCTTTAACATCTTATATAATATCATCATCAAATCTAGATCTTGGAAACTCAGAAGAATACAATACAGTTAGACATGTTTACAGTGCAAGCCAACTATCAAAAGACAACTATTAAGTTCCAAGTGAATCTAAATAAGGCTTATTTTTTTCTTTTTTACAACCATGAGTAAAATAAATAGGAACACTTAATGTTCCAATACTTTTAAAAATACAAGTCCATAAAAATTCGTACAAAACCATGTAGAACCTTACAAACCATATCCATCCCCATGTTCTACATAAGTTATCCCAACTTCTTCTTATATATATATCACAAGTTTCATTAGTGAGCTCATTCTGAAATAGCTGGTTCGTGCCCTATGCTAATATAACATGTTTTACAATGTTTGTATATACTTTCACCTATTCGGATGAGGGTAAGCCTATCATTTCAATCTTGAATATAAATGACTCCACAGAAATGATCGGAGAAATATAATGGCATTTGAGAAGTGTCACTTTCTATACAGAGACATATATAATCAATGCCTAAAGATTTTAGATATTCTCATCGACACTGAAAAAGATGTAAAGGTATTGGTTCATAATAAAATTATTGTAAATTAGATGGGTGATGCTAATATGGGCTCTGACCTTCCTATGTCACATTTTAATTCACACTATTTTTCTCTATGCAATAGCTTAAATACCTTGCGTGAAAATTCTTATAAAAAATATACGACTATCTTCTTTATATGAGTACTTCAACACTCCTTGAAAAATAACATCTACAATTATTGCAATTGTGACACTTTTTCTCACACTTATTTAGACTATATGTTCAGTCGTCTTACTATTTCATGGTAAGAAATATCATTCTAATACATATATCAATATTGAACTATTGTTTTTATTTGATTTTTAACCTTTACATCGTATTTTTTAAAAAAATATTTTTTTATAAATATAAGAGATTTTAATTGAATATTTATTAAAAGATTTATTCAATTAAGGATCTGAAATTTTATATTTTTTCATTTAGTTTGTACTATCAATTGAGATAAGATGATTTTTGTATTAGAATGAGAAAAGAAAATGGCTCGAATGTGAGTAAGTGGTGTCTAGAGATGTTCACAGACATGCTATATGATGGTGCAGTGGTGGCAAAGCTCAATAATGAAAGTAAGAATATTGACTGCAATGATAGCAAAAACAAGGATTACAACTAAGACAAAATTAATAAGAAGTATTAGATGAGGAAGAAAATAGTGAGTGGGGATTCTGACAAAATATTTTAAATACATTTCTAAAAAAATAGAGAATATAGAAAAAAAGTTATACAAAAATAAAATATTTGTGAAAATAATCCAAAACTTACACTCCTTAAATTGTTTCCATTACCTCTTATCATCACAAAGCACGTGATGTTTGGAAGACAACAATTTTGAAACAATGGAAGAGCTTAAATTGAAATATCTAAAGAGATTTCTAAGTCGAACACAAATATCTGAGAGAATTTGTTTTCAAAATGAAAGATCCAGAATAAGAAACCCGACATTGTTATGCAGGCCTATTAAATATAATAGTGATGATGGCCAAGTAACCGATGTTGTATGCCATGTTGTTGTATGATATTCAATGAACATTATGTCGGTTATGGTCTTAACGGATGTATTGGGTGTCGATTTTTTTAGAAAATATACAAATTGAATTGGTTTCTATCCATAAAACCTGCAAATTTTACAATTAGCAGTCCATATTCAGCCAACCATAATAGAATTTGCATTGAATAAAAGCAATTATAATATTTTTTACAAATATCTATAATGTACACTTATATATATATATCTACAATGTACAAAATATATTATATACACTTATATATATCTACAAATTTCTTCTAACTATAATAAACTATCTTTCCCATTCTTTTATAATTTCTTTTATTGTTTGGCTCTCCAATGGCTTCTGGTCTTGAAAAAACAAAATTACAGTTACAACAAGTGTTATTAATCATCATTATGAGAAACTTGAAAAACATTTTATCTACAATTTACACATTTTCATACCTGGTCCCAAGAGTTAGTGATACAAAATCGGGCTATGGTCTTCATCTAATGCATCACATAAATTCCGCATTCCCAACTCCCTTTCTTGCTTGTTGCACTTTCATTAAAGTCAAATCATGAAATAAGTCAAAAACTAATTAATAAGTTTAATTTAAAATAAAATTTAGAATTAAATACCTTAGGATATATCCAACGTAGGTTTTAGGATGTGGATGTAGATCTTCTGCAAAGAACATTACAAACATTAATTGCATTAAAATCCAAAATGATTAGTAACTTGCATATTATACAAACAAGAGTGATGTATTATTTAAATTTAATTAAATCATACCCTTGTACTACTTGTTTCATATCTGAATTTGGCTTCCAATGTAGTGAACAAAACCAAACCATTGTGTTATCCGCGAGACAAACAAGCTTGAGTTGCCAATGGGACCTGAAATAGTCAATCCATTACTCTCATATTCACTAAATTACTTAAGATCAAAATATAAAGATGTGAAGCTTATGAATGAATAACATGGGCAAAGTAAATCCTCTTTATGGATTATAAGATCCATCTCTGTATATAAGTCTAGTAGTCCATCTTTTAATTTCTAGACTTCTGAATATATTGTGGCTCAGGGAATCCATAAATATCAGGATTCCCTGTGCTATAAACTAATTGATTTATATACCTGCATTGTTAATATCAATATTAGTAAAAGTGGTTGATATTTTATCAAATAACATGTAACAAGGTATACTTACATCATCCATAACTGAATGCATGCAATGTTTATCATCTGGTTTTCCTGGATGACTTCAAGCACGTCTTTGAGGGATATGTGCAATGGTACACCAACATTGTCCACACCAAAGATGGCTTCATCCCAAGGAATTGGACAAGGTGGGTCAAATAACTCGTGGGAGATCCTAGCCAACTCTTGAAGTGGATTCACATCAGTCTAGAGTGGCTGAGACTTAGGACTTAAATCTTCAACAATTGGTGAGTTCTCTTTCCTCCCACCGTCCTATAAAACAAAAACAAAGTGTATCAATTGAAATATCATTAAGTGTCAATTTAAATAATATTAAGAGAAATTATGACAATATACCCGAGGCTTTCTAAAAATGGCCTGTAGGAGATGTGTAGGCTACACAATAAATGTACCAAGTGTCTTCCCCACAAATCTAAACTCTGATATGGGCACTGGAACCTCGACATCTGCCTATCTAACTTCTCCGATAACCACTCTAACAAAATCATCTCAAAGTGGCACGGTAGGGATCGTCGAAGATGCGACATACACTCTCCCAGTTGCCACGAGTTGAGGAGGATATCCAACAAATAACTACACCGATATGACGTATCGGTTTTTATGTCTTCCTCCTCGTCCTTAGCAACACAACTCCCCTTTGTGCTAGCTCTCGGTACTGCACGTTCCCGTAGAGGAGTGTGTTGCTGTGAGATGTCCATGGATTCCAACTACTGCTCAAATTCTCTTCTTAATTCATCTCTCAATTAAACTCTTAATTGATCTTTTAGCTCATCTCTTATTTGATCTCTTAATTGATATTTTAACTCATCTCTTATTTGATCTCTTAATTGATATTTTAGTTGATCTTTCAATTGACCCCTTAATTCATCTTTCATTTGAGATATCTGCTCCATTATGCTTGCATTCTAAGATGAGCTAGAACGGGGAGCGGATCCAAAATATTGCTCACCCCCCACACCATAACCAACAGCCCGGACACGATCGGGGTGCTCTTCGATGCAAATAATAGTGGTCAATATGTCTTGTCTTCCTTGGATGACAAAAGTTCCCTGGGGCTCTACTCCATCAGGGAATCCTGTAAAAAAGAATACAATATGTTAACATTAATTACAAAAATAAGACATTAGATATGATGAATTTATTATTAACATACAATCTATCGTGGAATCTCTTCGGAATGCGCAAATGTCATCTGCCCTTCTGATTTAGTCCTAGCCAACTTCCATTTCTCATGTCAACTAGGAGGGGATGGAGGAGAAATAACATCTAAAGATGATGTTTCTTTTAATATTTTTGATTTTTCTTCCATCATCTTCTTTTCCAATAAATCATACCCCTACCCCCCACCCCCTTCGAGACAATCGGCGGGGCGTGACATTCTTGTGCTGAATGTCCTGAGCTTTCCTCCTCTTGTCCTACATAATAAAAAATTAAGTTGTGATATCATATGATCTGATTAAATTGTGATGAAAAAAAATAAACCTGCCAAGAGGGATCCTCTCTAGTTTGGAAAAATTGTATACAAGTCTCTTCATCATTGCCATATTTCACATTTTTTCTCTAAAAAATGATTTTTGGAAATAGAATAAAAAAACGTTAATCTCATTTTTTTTCATATACATTACATATTAGCTTTTTGAAAAAAAAATCAAAGAAATGTGGTTATGCGTCCATTCATACCACATTGAAAAAAAATCAATCAAAAATAGATTTTCATACATTCTTATATACATCCATGTTTGCAAATAAAAAAATAAAATTTCATTCATTAATACATCCCCATGATATTGCAAAAAAAAAAAAAATTAAAATATTTTCATAAAAAAAAATAATACGAGAAGGGATTGCATCCATTCATTTATGCATACATCACCATCCACAAGTTCATATATTTCTTCTTAAAAAAAAAAAAAAGAGGTTTCATTCATTCGAACAACTTCATACATCCATACATATTTCATAGAATCTATTCTCATTTAAAGTTTCATGCATCATACATTCATTCTCATCTAAAGTTTCATGCACCATTTATGTACTCTCATGTAAATAATATACATGCATTCTAAAAAAAAATAGTTTCAAATAGAGTCAATGCATTTATCCATGCATCCTCATCATATATTTTCAAAGTTTTATTCAAACAAGCAAAGAAACAAAAAAAAGGTATAGAATTAATTTTCATATTATTATTCATTCTATAAAAATAGATTTCATGTATGCATCATGCATTCAATAAACAAAAATGAAAAATATTCATTTTCATCTTGCATTCATTTATGCCTCTTCATAAGAATTCTCAAATAAATTTCATGCATATGTTCATACACTTTCATTGCACTTATACATTTCGTTTAAAAAAAAATGTTGACATCAAATAAAAAATTTAGTTATTCATACATTAAAAAAAATCATACCTTCTAAAAAACTAAACAAGAGAAATTTCATGCATTCCTAAATACATTTTCTTAAAAAAAATTCATGCATAAAAACAATAATAAAAAAAATCAAACAAAAAAAAATTCAAAAAATAAAAACAGAAGTTTTATGCATTCTCATTCATTAAAAACTAGATTCATATTCATACATGAAAAATAAAAATAAAAAAGATAAAGTTTCTATGTATTCGCCTATGCATTCTCATTTAAAATATAAAAAAAAATATAGTTTTAATGTATTCACTTATGCATTCTCATATTAAAAAAAATTCAAAAAATAAAAACAGAAGTTTTATGCATTCTCATTCATTAAAAAATAGACTCATATTCATACATGAAAAATAAAAATAAAAAAGATAAAGTTTCTATGTATTCGCCTATGCATTCTCATTTAAAAGATAAAAAAAATATAGTTTTAATGTATTCACTTATGCATTCTCATATTAAAAAAATAGAATTTTATGCAGTCATTCGTGCATTTTAAAAAATCAAAAAAATGAAAAATAAAGTTATATGCATTTTCATATCATCATTCAGCAAACAAAAATGAAAAATATACATTTCCTACATGCATTTTCATCATGCATTCATTTATGCATCGCCATAGGAATTCTCGAATAAAATTTCATACAAATGTTCATGCATTCGCATGACACTTATGCATTTCTTTTAAATGTTGATATTAAATAATAATGACAAAATATCAATATCATTACTTTCAATCATACATTTTTAAAAATAAAATTTTATACATTCTAAAAAAAAAAGAGAAAGATAAACAATAATTTCATGTATTCATAAATGCATTTTCTTAAAAAAAAAAGGAATAAATTTTTCATGCATCCAAATTTCATACGTCCATATATTTGCATTTTAAAAAAAAATCATAAATGAATTCCTAAAAATTTCATGCATAAAAAAATACAAAAAAAGAAGACAAAACAAAACAAAAATAATTGCTTAAATGGTTTGTATTTTTGTACATCTTTTTCTAATTTGCTAGCATAAAAAAATTATTGACATGTATACATTTTGCATGCATCATACTTCTAAATATGTATCATACATTTAGACATTCACCACACATCTAAACATACATCACATATCTTAACATACATCATACATTTTCACATGCATTATACATCTTCAAAGGCATCCATACTACATTCTATAACATTGGAGGAATTTTGAAAATACATTTTCAAAGAAATATAAAATAAAAAAATAGAGTTTTATGCATTGTTCATGCATTCTCATAAAATAAAAAGAAGAAAAAATGAAAAATAGAATTTTATGCATTCTCTTAAAATCAAAACAAAAAATAGAGTTTTATGCATTCTTTTAAAATTGAAAACTAAAAAATAGAGTTTTGTGCATCCATTCTTACATCCTCATTAATAAAAATGTATAGTTCTCATTTGAAAAAAAAAAAAACTAAAAAAATAGAATAGAGTTTTATGCAATCATTCATGCATTCTCATTCAAAAATGAAAAATGAAAAATAAAGTTTTATGCATGCAAATATGCATTTACTTAAAATCAAAACTTAATAGAATGTTGGGCATGCATCTATGCATTATTTTGCAATTAAAGCTGAAAAATAAAATAGAGTTTTTGTGCATTCATCTATGCATTCTCATTTTCAAAAAATAAAAAAAATATAGTTTTATACCTGCATTCTCAAAAAATCAAAAATCAATAATGAAAAATGAAGTTTTATGCATGCTTTCTCATTTAATCAAGAATAAAAAATACGTATTTTCATATCATCATTCATTCAATAAACAAAAATTGAAACTATGCATTCCATACATACATTCTCATAAATCATCATAGGATTTCATGTATATGTTCATACGTTCTCAATGCACTCATGCATCTCTTCCTAAATGCCAATATCAAACAAAAAACAATCATCAAGAATATCAAAAATGAAAAATATTGCACACATTCGTGCATTCATACACTTACCTCACTTCTTGCAAGATTTATTTTGACACCTGCTTGATGGGGTCATGGTCCCAACCTCATTTTTTTTTTTAAAAAAGTCCATTTGAGACCCTCCCTGCAGTGTGAAGGTCTTGACTTCACTGAAAAATAGAAAGACAAGGGCAAATAAAATTTTTCTTGAAAAAATATGAAATAGAATAACACAAAAAAATCAATCACTTTTTTACAGAAAAAAAAACACGTCAACATATAATGATTACAAGAAACATATACACATTGAAAATTTTTGTAAATACACTCTCATTTGAAAATTTCTAAATTTTGTACATATATCAAAACTTTTATACATATGTCCCTTTTTGAAAAAAAACCTTTTGTACATACATGTTATTGAAAATATTTTATAAATAAATTCTCCTGTAAATATTTGTGAGAGAAAAAAAAACACCTTTAAATATACATTCTTTTCTGAAAATTTATACATACTTTTTCAAAAAAAATAATACATTTGAGCATAGATTATCATTGAAAAAATCAGAAAAAATAGAATGTAGAGCAGACATTCATGCATATCATTAAAAAATTAAAAATTACAATTTCGAGCATCCATTCATGCATTACCATTCAAGAAAAAAATTGAAAAATTTAAAAGAAAATAAAAGATAGATTTTCATGCATGTATTTTCAAAGGAACAAAATCAGCTTGTGAATATCTATGTATGCATTCACAAAATCTCTTATGCATTTTTCTAGAATTTCGTACATCGTATATGCATTCCCAAAAATTCCATTTATATATGCATTCTCAAAAAAAGATTATGCATGCATACATATTAAAAGAAAACAAAAAAAATCTAAAAAAAAATCATGCATTTTTAAAAAGAAAAAGTCCAAAATTTCATAAATGCATTTTCTCATAAAAAAAATTACTTCAAACATACATCATATATGCATTAAAAAAAAATCATGCATCCATAAAAGCATTTTTTCAGAAAAAAAATCTTTCAAACATGCATTATATATGCATTAAAAAAAATCATGTATTCATAAGTGCATTTTCTGAAAAAATTCATGCATTCATTCATTCAAACATATATCATATATGCATTTTCCAAAAACAAAAGGTCAAAAAAATAATTAAATTTTCAAAAGAATAAAAAAGAGAAAAGGAAAATGTGGTGAGTCATGTTCATGGATCATTAAATCCACAAGATTGTGAATAATAATAAAATGGGGATCATTCAAGCGAAATGTTTAATAAGGGTAACAATTGACTTTTCCAAGGAAGCATTTGTATATATGGTTACCTGTTGGCTTCCCCAAAATTTTTAAGATTCCCAAAATTCTCAAATGAAAGGATTGTCCAAATGACTATTATTATCTAAGAATATTTTTACACTGAGGTAGAATGTCAGTTTTCTGTTAGTTGGCCAATATCCTATCTTTATTCTTAAGGGGCATTCAAAAAATATTAGAAAAAATTCTTTTAGATTGAAAACCTAAAAGGGTGATCTAAGCAAAATATAGGACAATAGAAAAAAGAAAAAAGAGAAAAATGTACGTGTCATAAGTCATTAATTTTGTTCTATTGTTAAACTTTTTGAAAATCAAACAATCAGGATTCAAAATGATATATGACCATGTTTCTATATCTAAAACACTTTTGTAAAACCTTTGTACCCTCTTTGAGACAAAAAATAAAAATATTTCTTTCAACTATCTCCAATGATAATCATTAACAATTTGGAGCTTAGTCTAAGGTTTAGATAGAAGAAATTCAAAAACAATTTATATGCCAAAACTCCCAATCTCATCAAGAAATGCACATCATAAGTTCCTTAAAGCCTAAAGGAAATGCACATCAGGCAAGGAGTACATCGAAAACTTCTCAAGAAGAAAAAAAAATTGAAAAAAAGAAAAAAGATCGAAAAGAAAAAAGAAAGAAAAAAAGAACAGAGAAGTAAGAGAGGTATTCTCCGAAAGTTCGTCAAAGAGTGAGTACAACACAGGCTCTCTAGGAAAAGGAAAAAGAACATAATGATGAAAAACTCATGGAAGATGACTTGGTTGGTTACAACATTTGGTTGATGATCTTTGTTTCCAAAAAGATATTTTTTGAGCCTTTATATCCTTTTCATCACAACCCTTTTTATCCTTGGGCACGTTAAGCCCAATAAAATCCATATTGATTGAGGAATGATTGCAATGATTTTCATAAAATTTAGCTTTGTAACAAGAGGACATGACTGATAATAAGTGTTAAAAAGTGAAAGAAATGAAGAAAGAAAAGATGAATGAAAAAGAAAGAAATACATGAGAATGCCTTTTTCAGAAGAGAGTAACCTATACTCAGATCAACTGGGAATGAAGCATCGGAAGTAACATTGGGCCAATCTGATACCCTTGCCTTCCCTCACATATATCTCATCATACATACCAAATGGGGCAATCCTATTTCGAGTAACTTTGTTAGCCCTTATACAATACTAGGGCAATCCAGTTTCATCCATAACCTTGTTATCCCATTTTTGTCACCTTACCAAGACAAGTCATCTTTCACACAAATCTCATCATTTCCCATTGTACATGCAAACTAAGGCAATTGCAAAGCCTATTTCCCTTCATGAAGAGTCTTTTACATTACCTTTATTTTCTTTTGAACCAGGTTGTTCATACCCTCCAAGCCTAAAGCTCACATAACCAATCCAATACATTGAAACTAGGCCACCAAAATTGGGGCAATCCTATCGAAAGATTTGCATCCTCAGTATCTTTCAAATACCTCAAATTCCTAAACACTTACCCTTTTACCCATGGGTTCAAGCATGCATCTAAGCAAGGTCTCCAAAAGGAAAGTTGATGGCTACACTAGGTTGACATTAGCTTCAAATGACCCTAGATTTTCTTAAAAGGGAAATTGAATGATTACCAGAAATTTCTGATTCTACACAGTACATATTTTTGAAGAAAAAAAAAATAATGAAAATCTTTTGTACATATTGAAAAATCAAGAAAAAATCATTTGTGCATATTTGAAATATTCATCATATATACATTATCATTACAGAAAATCAAAAACAAAATTTCATGCTTGCATCATTCAAAAAGGAACAAAAAAAATCAAATTTCATGCATTTTAGTTCAAATTAAAATTCATATTCAACAAAAGTTCATGCATTCAAACATGTAATTTCATTCAAATTAAATTTCATACTCAATCAAAAAATTCATGCATTCATAAATGCATCATTCAAAAGAAGAACAAAAAATCAAATTTCATGCATTTTCAAAATCCACATTTAAGCAAAGTTTCATGCATACATATGCATTCTTCAAAAAAAAAAAATTCACATTCAAGCAAATTTCGGGCATTCAAGCATGCACTTTTCGTTGAAAAAGTTCACAAAGTTTCATACATTCATAAATGCATTCTTAAAAAGAAACAAAAAAAAAAAATCATGCATTGTCATGCATCCAACATACTTCTTTCAACAAGGAAAAATTAAGCTTCATGCAAATCAACAAAAAATATTTTTAGAGAAAAGACTCAATTTTGTATCCCTATTAGGGAAAGGACTCAATGTCGTATCTCTATTTGAAGAAAGCACTCAATGTCGTATCTCCACATATTGCAACACGGTTGTACATTCTCAGAAACACTGTCCAGAGATTTGATTTCAAGTGATGATGCATTATTTTAGACATAGTCAGGATCTCAGTCTCACTCTTCAGTTGTAACCTTCCAATTTCGACTCTTTATTTTGGGCATTCACATGGTGTTCATCTACATGCTTCTACAACACGGTTATACAATCTCAGTGACTCTGTACAGAGATTTGATTTAAAGTGATGATGCGTGATTTTGGACGCGGTCAGGATCTCAGTCTCACTCTTCAGTTGTAACCTTCCAACACTGTTAAGGTTTCGACTCTTTATTTTGAGCGTTCACATGGTGTTCATTTACATGTTTCTAAAACACAGTTATACAATCTCAGCGACACTATCCAGAGATTTGATTTCAAGTAATGATGCACAATTTTAGACAGTCAGCATCTCGGTCTCACTCTTCAGTTGTAACCCTCCAACACTGTTAAGGTTTTGACTCTTTAGTTTGAGCATTCACATGGTGTTCGTCTACATGCTTTTACAACACAATTGTACAATCTCAGTGACACTGTCCAGAGATTTCATTTCAAGTGATGATGCGCAATTTTATACACGGTCAGGATCTCGGTCTCACTCTTCAGTTGTAACCTTCCAACACTAACTCTTTATTTTGAGCGTTCACATGGTGTTCGTCTACATATTACTCCTACAACACCGTTGTACAATCTCAGCGACACTGTCTAGAGATTTGATTTCAAATGTTGATGTGAGATTTTAGACACAGTCAGGATCTCGGTCTCACTCTTCAATTGTAACCTTCGAACACTGTTAAGGTTTCGACTCTTTATTTTAGCATTCACATGGTGTTCGTCTACTCAATCTCTGCAGACATTGTCTGGGTATTGATTTCAAGTAAATGATATATGATTTTAGACACGGTCACGATCTCAATTTCACATTTTTAGGAACGACTCTTTTGTCTCAGTTCAAGGTCAGTTCAAAATTTAAGATTTATGACCCTCTCATCTCAGAACAAGGTCAAAATGAAGGACAATGACCCTCTCATCTCAGTACAAGGTCAGTTTGAAAATCAATCTTCATGACCCTCTCATCTCAATACAAGGTCAAAATGAAGAACAACGACCCTCTCGTCTCAGTACAAGGTCAAAATAAAGGACAACGGTCCTCTCATCTCAATACAAGATCAGTCCAAAAATTAATCCTCACGACCCTCTCGTCTCAGTACAAGGTCAAAAGGAAAAACAATGACCCTCTCGTCTCAGTACAAGGTTAGTTCAATTCAAAATTTACGACCCTCTCGTCTTAGTACAAGGTCAGTTTAAGGTACGTGACCCTCCGCTCTCAGTACAAGGTCTCGACCTCTATCTATACATTTATTTTATTTATCTTTATTTTCAAACCTGAACGAAATTAGTGTTTTTTTCCTTACTTATCTTTTACTTATATAGTATGAACTTCAAAAGTTCAGATCATCTAGTAAAATTTAAGTAAGGAGGGACAACTCAACACCCAATTTCGTCCAAGCAAATAAAATTATTTCAAAATATAAAATATATATAAATTTAAAATAAAAATTTAGTTTTTATCATACTTTGTCATTTAGATAAATAAATAAAAAGAGAGTTTTAGTTTTAATTTATGAATAAAGTTTTAAAATAAAATTTGTAAAAATGATAAAGAATTTACTCAAGCCCAATCCATTTAAAGTTTGTCTAAAAAAATAATAATAAAAATAAAATTGTCATTAAAGTGTTGTCATGTCACATTGTCTTTCTCTTTTTGTCTGCCTTTTCTGATGCCCATTAATGACATGAAAATTAATTGAAAATAAATTAAAAATTATAGAAAGGTTAGAAATTTGAATAGTTGATCTGACTATTATTCTGATTAATTGCAAATGATTCTGCTAAATGTTGATGATTTTCAATTAAATGTTGATTGTCTAATATTTTGTGCATTTTCTTTTTGAATTGTTATGCTCATTTTATTTGTTGATTCCTTTTATTCTTTTAGGTTGCTCTTAATAAAATAATAAAAAAAAATGTGTGTTGAGTTTTGTTTTAAAATAGCCGCATAAAATAATAAAAAAGAAAAGAATAAAAATTTGAAGAAAGTCCAACCCATTAAGAAATAAATTGTCTTTGAATAAAACTCAAATTAATAAAGGGTTCACTTTGAAAAAAATAAAGTAAATTAGTTTGCTTAGGTCCAGTCCAATAAAAGTGTGTTAAAAAAGGAAAATAAAATTGATATTTTGCATCGCTCCTTATTAAGAAGTGCTGCCACGTCACAATTTCTCTTTCTATTAAATAATCTCACTATCTTTTCAGGCACTCATTTTTAGTGCACAAAAATTAATTTTAAATTAAAAAAATAATTAATGGAAATTTGAATAGATTGGCTAAGAGAATCTGATATTAATTGGATATTATTATGCTTAATTGCAAATAATGGTTATAATGGGTGGTTATTCTACTTAATACAAATAACTCTGATTCATTCTGATTCATTCTTCAGCCTCAAACTAAAATTGGGGGGCAGATTCATTGAATTGAATTGATGGGGTAAAGTAATGGAGAGGTTTGAAGAAATTTTATAAAAGAAAATACCAAAATAAGACTACACACCGGTTTTTGAGAGAGCACTACAATTACACACGAAAAAATTACTGAAGATTCGGAGGCTTGAATTAGAAGAAGGAGGTGAATTTTGTGAAAACTGATCTTCAACTGATATGTCTTGATCGCTCAGCCTCATGTGATTGTTCTATTTGTTCTTATTCTTTTTGTCCTTGTTTTGTTTGTTTGACTTGTTGAAATTTCAATATCATGAATATTAGTATTTTTTTATTGTTTGTAAATAAATTTGCATTGTTAACACTAGAAGTTGCTTTATTGATTTGATGAAGCCAAACCAACTTCAACTAAAGTTGCTGAGTTTATTTGGAGCAACCAGCTATGTTGACCAAGTCAAGACCAAGTGCTGCCAAGTGAAGATGCATGGAGTTTGGTGTTTTGGTCTAGGCTTTAGGTGGTGTTGGTGTGTCTTGATTGAGGTTAAAATCTGTGATGATGAATGTGTTGATCATTGATAAGCTCCATTGTGAAAATTGATTTTAGCAAGTTTTTAAAAAATCATTAAAAAAACAGATTTCAGATTTCGATAAACCGTTTTAACTGTATTTTAAAATTTAGTCGACTGAATGTTAAATCAATCGACTAAAGTTTGACAGTTGTCACTACAGCTATTTATAAATAGTTGGTGCATTTTCAAAAGATAATAACACAGAGAATTTTCATACATACTACACTGATTTGAATTGAGAGAAAACGCTACCACCTTTTTGAGATCAAGATCATTTGAAGTTTTCAAAGAACTCATCAAGAACTGGTTTTCTGCATTCTACTGGAGCTTTGGAAACTGACTGCGCATTTCTACATCATTGATCTGACCTCAGCCTAAGCACTCTACACCTGTTTCTTCTTACATTTCTAATCTGTTGTATAGAGTTGCTTGTGTTAGTTGATTTTTGTGTAAATCTTTCATATGTATTGAAACTTACTGTGTTCTTGAATTACTGGGGTGTAATTTGTGGTGTAGTGTGAGGCATTTCTTGGTTATACATTGGGTTATGTATAACTGTGACTTGTTGTAGGTGTCAGCAAAGGTGTTCTTGAAACACACAGTGGGTTTCTGTGTGGTTTCTTGTTCTGCTGTGGGTTCAGCAGTGGTCTACTGCGGGTTGCAGTGAGACGTTTCTGGGTTATACAGTGAACTCTGTATAACTGTGACTTGCTGTGGGTTTCAACAAGGGAGTTCTTGAAACGCACAGTGGACTCTGTGTGGTTTCTTGGTCTACTGTAGATTCAGCAGCGGTTGTTGCGAGTGCAGTGTATTCTTGCTGTGGGCAAGTGTTGTAAACTTGATCAGTTGATCAGTTTTAGTGAAATCCTTACTGTGTGTGAGGGACTGGACGTAGCCCTTTTGGTGGGTGAACCAATATAAAAACCTTTGTGTTCTTGAATTTTCTTTCTCCTTCTTGATCACTGATTTAATTGACTGGTTCACTGTATAAACTATTTTCAGAATATATAACTGAACTATAATTGATTTAAGACTCAAACATCTTTTAATAATTGTTTCTTTAATAAAAAGAATTTTATTTTTGATTGGTTCATAATAATTTGAACTGTTAATTGAAACAAATTTGACCAGTTCATTCTGTGCAGTTAACTTCTATCTATATCAGTGTAGTAAACTAACTTGCTTCCGCAGTTACATTTGAATTCTGATAAATCTGTTTGGTTTGCTGCATTGTACTGTGACTTGATTATGTTCTGTTTACTGATTCATTCTACTGCTCTGCTCAGTAAAGTCAATAAAGATCCAGTTTATCAAACTGATTTGAATTTTCTTAAAAGGTTAAATAGTTTTGAAAAAGATTTTGAAATCCAATTCACCTCCCCTCTTGTATTTCCACCAAAACAATTTCTTACATGCATTATAAATTTGTTTTTGTTATACTAGATATGCTGCTCTAAGCACGTCCCGTTGTTTAATTCTTCCTAGAAACGACTGTTTCAGACCCTCAGAAAAAAAAAAAAAAAACTAAACTAAATCTCAGTGAACCATGGAAGCAAGAACGTCAGACTACCCAACAATAACCTTAACCTCATCAGACCCCATCAAAGCTCTCCAAAAGAAATCCTAAACCATTACCATTACTTTTTTCTTCTTCTTTTGTTTTCTTAACAAATCAATAAATAATGTTTCATTTCAAATAAATTTGTAAAAATATTAAAAAAATAGAACATTTCCACATTTTCAAGAAAAATATAAAATGTTTTCCAAAAATTAATAAAATATATAATTTTCAAAAAATATATAAAATATTCTCCAAAAGTTAATAAAATATTAAATTTTTGAAATAAAAAAAAATAAAATAGCTTTCAAATAAAAAAAAAATGAAACAGTTTTCAAAAATATAAAAAATGTAAAACTAACTCTCAAAAAAACAAAAAAAGAATAAAATAGTTATCAAAAATAAAATATCAAATATCATCAAACAAAAATTCTTCTTAAATTAGAACTACATGAACCCTAATTTTTCATTCTACATGGAAATACGTAGTACCAAGGTCTATCCTTGTCGAGTCAAAAAATAAAAAATATTATTCTTTACTTATTGGTTCTTATCTTTTTGTATATATATTTTCTTTGTTTTATTTGCATTATTTTTATTGTTTATTTTTATTCTGTTTATTTATATTTATTTCACATCTCTGTTTATTTTTCTGTTCCATTTTTATTTACTGTTTATGGCACCTTTATTATTTTCTTCTTATCTTTTATTTGCATTTTTATTCGTTTTTATCATTTTATTTAGCCATTCTTATTACATCTTTATTGTTTTTATATTTATTTATTTTTATTTTTAATTACATCTTTATTATTTCTTTATTTTTTTAATTGTATTTTTAATATTTTTTTCGTTTATTTTTATTTGCATTTTTATTTCTTTTTAATTGCATCTTTATTGTTATCATGTTTTTATGGGAAAAATAACATTTTATTAAACCACACCCATTTTCTTATTTTGACTAAAGATACCGTCTTAAGACAGGCGTTGTAGGGTGCTAATATCTTCCCCACACCTAACCGACTCCCGAATCCCAAACTTTGTTCGTAGACTCTTTTTCTTAATTGGTTTTTTCATGGTTTTTTTATAAACTATGGTGGCGATTCCAATCTCAAATTTATTTTTTTTTTAAATAAAATTTTTTGATCATCTCGTCGTGATTTCGGTTACGACAGAAACCTTCTGAAATTATTAAGAAATGGTCTTCAACAATTCACTTTAACATGTGCACAACTTGATCCACTCTAGAGATTTTGAAATTATATACCACTTCTGATTGTTCTCATTCAAGCTAAAACAAGCCCTTTTAAATTGAAGAAGTCGTATAAGTTATAGTCAACAGCGTCTAGGACCAATTTTCAAGGACCAGATAAATGAAATTGACATGTTCCAACTGTAATAGTTGACTATAATAATTGGTAGCCGTGTAGGCTAAGGAAGAAATTATTTAACCACCATAAATCTAATTCAACATCTTTTCACATGATCAATAAAAATTGACACTATTAAAGGCTTTAAAACATGCTTAAGAACAATCTGATCAGAAAAGGGAATGGTTATTGAAGCAAGTTGGGTCATCCATATTATGCACAATGTGAAAGCTCGCCCAACTTAGTTGTGATGATGTAGTAATATGTTACATGTTACAATTTAGTTTCATTAGTGAAATTTAAATTTTAAAAGTACATATTTATTTCCTTATTTTCTCGATGTAAAATCAGTTAAAATATATATAGAGAAATCATTTCAAATAAAAGAATACAAAAAGAAAAAAGAGAAATACATTAAATTGAAGAATTAGACGAATCATTTCAAATAAAAGATTTCAAAAAGAAAAAAGAGAAATACATCATATAATACATAAATTGAAGAATTAGAGTATCTATTCAGTGTCTATTGTCAATCTACTACCGAAAACATTCAGATTTTTGGGTTGTGTGAAACCAATACATAATTATTTATCATTGTAAAGTAATCCTTTGTGAGTTTTCATTGTTCTTTCTTTTAAAGATGTTTCTTTAAATCTTGAGTCATCTTGATATAACCTCTTTCTGAAACTAATTGTTCCTGCAATTTTTTATATTTTAATTTTAAAATAAAGATATCAAAATAATTTTTTATATTTAAAAACTTGTATAGTACATATTCCAATTTTGAATAGTACAAGAAGCAACTGCCAACAAGCTTAAAGTTGGGCCAAGATGTAAATTAAAACATAATGGGAATAATTCATCATAAATATTCCACAAGATCATTAGAATCTATGATCCTCACATATAGGATAATAAGAGAGACTTACCTTGATCCATGAGAGATCTTCTTTCTTTGACTTATCTCTTTATCTTTATTCTCCTTTCACCCAATCTATCTCTTTCAGTCACTTTAATCTCCACACACGTTATTGATAGTTAACTATGAAGAACGCTCATACTACAGAGACAGAACCCTATGTTCTTTATAAAACCAATGTCCGTCAGATCGGTTACTATCAGTTATTTATTAAATAAACCACTTCTCATAATTACCAAAATGTCTTCTTAGTTTTATTAAATCACATACAGGCCCATAATAATATTTCACATGAGTCACATTATAGAATAATTTATTTATTTATTCTAACATTCTCCCACTTGACTCATGTGATGCTATAATACTTCATGATTTAATAAATTACATAAGTAATAATGCGCATTAAAGGACATTCAATAAAATTGGTTCCATCATTCGTCATACTTAAAGATATAAGAATAATAAGAGTCATGGAGGTTACATGTCATTCAATCGACATACTTCCTTCCATGTACTACTGTATCGTCCTTCTCCTTAATATGACCTCATAATGAGAAGTGCATAATGGGTTCAAACATAATGTCATCTTTCATCATCAATAATAACATAATCTGTTTTCTACATCATAATCAAAATTTGCATGCACATTCATAAAGTAGAAAACATATATTTCAGAAACTTGAACAACAATGAGCTTAGAGTGTTAAATAGCATTAATAAACATTTAACATTCACTAGTACACATAATGCCCATATTCTTTACATGGCCAGTAAATACTTTGGGTGATAACCCTTTTGTTAAAGGGTTAACAATCATAAGCTCAGTGCTAACATGTTCTATCAACACTCTATGTTTCTGAACTTCTTCTTTAACGGCAAAGTATTTCAATTCCATATGTTTAGCACCTTTGGAATACTTGTCGCTTTTAGAAAAGAAGACTGCTACGGAATTATCACAATAAATTTTCAGCGACTTGGCAATATTGTCAACAACTCCATGTCTTGAAATAAAATTCCGTAGCCAATTACCTAAACTGTGGCCTCAAAGCATGCCACAAATTCAGCTTCCATTGTGGATGCAGCAATGACTGACTGCTTCGCACTTTTCCATGAAATCGCTCCGTCGGCTAAAAGATACACATAGCCAAATGTAGACTTTCTGGTATGTATACAATCGACAAAATCTGAATCTGTATATCCAATCACCTCAAGGTGATCAGACCTCTTATAAGTAAGCATGTGATTCTTTGTGCCCTGTAAGTATCTTAAGACTTTCTTTGCAGCTTTCCAATGATCCAATCCTGGATTACTCTAGTATCTACCAAGCATACCAACTACAAAACTAATATCTGGCCTCGTACATGTTTGAGCATACATCAAACTCCCAACAATAGATACATAAGGAATATTCTCCATTTGTTTCCGTTCCAACTCATTCCTTGGACATTGCATGAGACTAAATTTATCTCCTTTCTGTATTGGAACGGGAGATGTTGAACATTTATCCATTTTTAACCTCTCTAAAACTTTATTAATATTTGCTTTCTGAGACAAACCCAATAATCCTTGTGATCTATCACAGAATATTTCTATTCCTATCACATAGTATGCCTCGCCCATATCTTTCATTTCAAAGTTATTAGAGAGAAACTTCTTAATCTCACTTCACAGACCAAGATCATTAATTGCAAGCAAGATATCATCAACATACAAAATCAGAAATATAAAATTGCTCCCACTGACCTTTAGATATATACATCGATCAACAATGTTTTCCTTAAATCCAAAGGACCTAATAGTATCATTGAACTTAAGATACCATTGCCTGGAAGTCTATTTAAGTCTGTATATTGACTTCTTAAGTTTACACACCATGTGTTATTTTCCTTCTTCAATGAACCCTACTGGTTGGTCCATATAAACATCCTCTTCTAAATCCCCATTCAGAAAAGCGGTTTTAACATCCATTTGGTGCAACTCAAGATCATAATGAGCTACCAATGCCATGA